>Ga0256836_1001433_pt1 | contig 10430 bp, 11 predicted proteins | sample 4561380metaG_FD_185974 | JGI IMG/M metagenome (GOLD analysis project Ga0256836, IMG submission 185974) | Hydrothermal vent microbial communities from Guaymas Basin, Mexico - 4561-380 | ecosystem: Environmental > Aquatic > Marine > Hydrothermal vents | place: Mexico: Guaymas Basin | collected...
ATAAAGCTCATGTGGAGGGTTAATCCTCCTTTTTTTATTAATAAATAAGTGACAGACTCTTATATGGAATAAAAAAAAGAGGGAAATTATTTGTTTTTCCCTCTTACGTATCCTTCTATAATAAATCTTAAGGCGTTTAATTTAATAAATCCTTCGGCATCTTTTTGATTGTATACACTATCTTCTTCAAAAGTTGCAAATTCTGGACTAAATAGAGATTTTGGAGATTTTCTACCAACTACGTAAACGTTTCCTTTGTATAATTTAAGTCTAACTGTTCCTTCTACGTTTTCTTGAGTTTTGTTGATTAATTCTTGAAGAGCTTTTCTTTCTGGGGCAAACCAAAATCCGTTGTAAATAAGTTCGGCGTATTTTGGCATTAATTCGTCTTTTAAATGAGCTTCTCCTTTATCAAGAGTAATTGATTCTATTGCTCTATGAGCTTTTAATAAAATTGTTCCTCCCGGAGTTTCATAGCATCCTCTACTTTTCATTCCTACAAATCTATTTTCTACTATGTCAATTCTTCCAATGCCGTGTTTTTTACCATATTCGTTTAATTTTTCTAGTAACTTAGCTGGAGAGAGTTTTTCTCCGTTAATTGCAACGGGATCTCCTTTTTTAAATTCGATTTCGATATATTCAGGCTTATCTGGTGCTTTTTCTGGACTTACGGTCCATCTCCACATATCTTCTTCAGGTTCTGCCCAAGGGTCTTCTAAAATTCCTCCTTCATAGGAAATATGAAGTAAATTTGCATCCATTGAATAAGGAGATTTTTTACCGTGTTTTTCGATTGGAATTCCATGTTTTTCGGCATATTTTAGAAGTTTTTCGCGAGAGTTTAAATCCCACTCTCTCCAAGGAGCTATTACTTTTATGTCAGGTTTTAAAGCATAATATGCTAATTCAAATCTTACTTGATCATTACCTTTTCCAGTAGCACCATGGGCTACGGCTTTGGCTCCAACAAGTTTTGCTATTTCAATTTGTCTTTTTGCAATTAAAGGTCTTGCAATTGAAGTTCCAAGTAGATATTCTCCTTCGTATATTGCGTTTGCTCTAAACATTGGGAATACATAATCTCTTACAAATTCTTCTTTTAAATCTTCAATGAAAATGTTTTCTGGTTTAACTCCAAGTTTTAGGGCTTTTTCTCTTGCCGCTTCTACTTCTTCTCCTTGTCCTATATCGGCTGTAAAAGTTATAACTTCTGCGTTGTATTTGTCTTGAAGCCATTTTAAAATAACGCTTGTATCAAGTCCGCCACTATAAGCCAATACTACTTTCATTTGAATCCTTTTTTTATGAAATTATACTAACATTTGGTATAATTTGCTAAAAACGAAAGGATAACTTGGATAATTTTAGTAGATGGTGTAAAATAAAAAGAAATTTAACTCAAAGAAAGGCTCCAAATTTTAACGAACGAGATGTATTTATGTGTTACCTTGGGAAAAATATAGGTCATGAAGAAAGCGGTGATGAAAGGGGAGAAAAACCTGAATTTTTAAGAGCGGTGTTGGTGCTTAAAAAATTTAATAACGATTATTTTTTAGGACTTCCTTTAACTCGTAAAAATCGAGAAGGAAAATTTTATTATACGTTTGATTTCCAGGGAGAAAAATCTACCGTTCTTCTTTCTCAAATAAGAGGTCTTGATTCAAAAAGACTTAAATATAGAATGGGAAGGGTTAGTAGAAGCGAATTTAGGAAAATTAAATCAAAGCTTGGAACTTTAATTGGTTTTACCCCATAAAGGGGAGCGCCTTGGGGCGATTGTTTATAATTATACCATAAAGGATTGTGGTGAGAGTAGATAAATTTTTAAATAGCGTAAATATTGTAAAAAGAAGATCAATTGCCGATGAGATGTGTAAAGAGGGAGTTGTTTTTATAAACGAGAAAAAAGCAAAACCTTCTAAAAATGTTAAAATAGGGGATATAATAGAGATTCACTATTTAAATGGAGTTAAAAAATATGAAGTTTTAAAAATTCCAGAGACTAAAACCATTCCAAAAAGTAAAAAAAGCGAATATGTAAAGGAGCTTAAATGAGATGGTCGAAGTTTTTTGCGTATACTTTAAAAGAAGCGCCAAAAGATGCGGTTGTTGCAAGTCATAAATATTTAATTAGAGGAGGATATATAAAACAAGTTGCAGCTGGAATTTATAATTTTTTGCCTCTTGGGAAAATGGTACTTGACAATATAAGAGCAATTATCAAAGAAGAAATGGATAAAGCTGGAGCTCAAGAAGTAATGCTAAGTTTTGTTACTCCTTATGAACTTTGGGAAGAAACTGGTAGAGCTAAAAAATATGGAGATGAACTTTTAAGAATTGAAGATAGAAAAAAACAAAAATTTGTATTATCTCCTACTAATGAAGAGAGCGTAGTGGATTTGGTAAGAGGGGTTGTTAAAAGTTATAAGCAACTTCCTATAAATTTATATCAGATTAATTTGAAATTTAGAGATGAGGCAAGACCAAGATTTGGATTGCTTAGAGGTAGAGAATTTATTATGAAAGATGCTTATTCTTTTCACGCAACGAGAGACGATTTAGATAGAGAATTTAACCTTATGGAAGAGACTTATAAAAAAATCTTTGAAAGAATGGGATTAAAGTTTAGAGTAGTAGAAGCCGATAGTGGAGCAATTGGAGGTAGCGGTAGTAAAGAATTTATGGTATTAGCCGATACGGGGGAAGACGATATTGTGGTATGTAGTGAATGTGATTATGCTGCCAACGTTGAAGTAGCAACCAGAAAACATGTACAAAAAGAAAATCCTATAAAAACTGAAGAAATCGAAGAAGTTTATACTCCAAATAAAAAAAGCATTGAAGAAGTTTGTGAATTTTTAGGAATCGATCCTTATTTTAGTGTTAAAGCAGTTGCTAAAAAAGCTGTATATGAAAATGGAAAAGAAGAAATAGTCGTCTTTTTTGTAAGAGGAGTTGATTCTCTTGAGGAAACAAAAGCAAAAAATGCTATTGGAGCTTTGGATTTAATGGATGTAAGCGAAGAAGAATTGGAAAAAGTTGGATTGGTTCCTGGATTTATTGGACCTTTTGGACTACCAAGCAATATTAAATATGTTATTGATGATGATTTGAGAATGGCGCAAGAACTTGTGTGCGGTGCTAATAAAAAAGATTATCATATAAAAGGAGCGAATTTACTTGATGCCAATTTGCTTGGAAATTTAACTATCTATAGAGATATTGCTGCCGTTAAAGAAGGAGATTTGTGTCCTAAATGCGGAAAACCTTTAAAAATTACTAAAGGAATTGAGGTAGGGCATATTTTTAAGCTTGGAACCGTTTATAGTGAACCAATGAATGCTACTTTTCTTGACGAAAACGGAAAAGCAAAACCATTTATTATGGGATGTTATGGTATAGGAGTGAGTCGTCTTATAGCTTCGGCAGTTGAGCAAAATCATGATGAAAAGGGAATTATTTGGCCAAAAGAGATAGCTCCGTTTAAAGTAGATATTATTGTTGGAGATGTAAAAAAAGAGGAGCAGTTAGCTTTTGCGGAAGTTTTATATGAAAAATTAACAAATGCGGGAGTAAAAACAATACTTGATGATAGAAATGAAAGGTTTGGTCCAAAAATTGCCGATTTTGAGCTTGTGGGATTTCCTGTGTGTGTGATTGTAGGAAAAAAACTTAAAGATGGAAAAGTTGAAGTAAGAGATAGAAAAACGGGAGAGAAATTTGAAGTTGATAAAGATGTGGTATTTGAGAAAGTAATGGAGCTTGTTAATCGCTAAAAAATCTATCGATTTTTTAGCGCTAGTTAATAATGAAGAAACTTTAAAAGTAGTTTTAGTTTAAAAAAAAGTAAGTGAGTTAAAATGGTTGGAATTTATTTTTTAGTGTATTTGTTTTTTGAAATTCTTTTTTCTTATGAATTTGCAAGAGTTTTTACTCCATTTGGATTATTTTTGGAAATTATATTTAGTGCCATGGTTGGAATTTATGTTATAAAAAATCTTCATTTTTCTTTTTTCGATGGCTTTCAGAAGGTTTTAAGAAGAGAAATTAGTGAGGAAGAGTTTGTAACAGCAGAATTTTTTAAGTTAATTGGGGCATTTTTGCTTATAATTCCCGGAATTTTTAGTGATATTTTTGGAATTTTATTTTTATTTGAGCCTTTTGGTAGATGGTTTGGAAAGAAATTTTTTAAAAATACTACCGTATATAAAAAGTCTCCAATAGATGATGATATAATTGATGTGGAAATTGTTGAAATTATAGAAGAAAAAAAGCCTTAAAAGGCTTAAAGTTTTTTAGCGATGTCGTTAATTGCTCTATATGCGTGATTAAATGCAAGAGCAATACTTCCTTGGCTTGTTACTACATCGCCTATAGTATATAATCCTTCAATGTTTGTTTCCATTGTTTCTTCGTTGTAAATAGGTTCGCCCCATTCGTTTAATTCAATGTTGCAGTTTTTAAGAAAATCTACAGGGCTAGTTCCACCAAGAGCGTATATTACTCTATCAAAAACATCCGTAGTGCCATCTTTATAAAATACTTTTACTCTTGGAGGCGTTACATCATCGTTTTCTACAGGTTCAACTTTTTCAATATCTACTCCAAGTTTAGATTTGATTTTTCCTTCTTTAAAATATCTTTCTACTATTTCTTTGTTTGTTGGGTTCATTCTTACAATTTCTGGTCTTCTGTAGTTAAGTGTTACATCGCATCCTATATTCATATCTACAAGTCCATAAGCGTATTCTCCAGCAGTATCTCCTCCACCTACTACAAGAACTTTTTCTCCCGGTTTAACTTTGTCTAGATTGAAATTTAATCTTGGTTTGATTTTTGCAGGAAATTTATAAGAAGGTTTGTTTGGTTTACCCATTCTTCCAATTGCAATAATTACTTTTTTAGCTTGAATTATTCCAAGTTCGTGGTCTGAACCTATTTCAAAAATTCCTTCGTTATTTTTCTTTACGCCATATACATGATGATTGTATTTAAATTTATTCTCTACTCCGGCATCTTTTATTTTTTTGTCCATTTGTTCTAAAAATTCTTCTTTAGAGCATTCTTCAAAAGTTACATTTCCTTCAAATTCAAATTTTTTACCTTGCCAATCTTTATCTACTCTTTTACCAGGTTTGTAAAATTTTCTAATCATATCGGAATGATTGTCCGCTTTTTCAAGAACTATTATTTTATCAAGTCCTTTTAATTTAGCTTCGATTGCACTTGCTATTCCTCCAGGACCTGCTCCAATTATTGCAATGTCAAAAACTTTATCAAATGACATAAACTCTCCTTTTTTTCTTGAATTATAGCATTAAAGGAATTTAACTTGTTACGCTCAGTAAAAAGTTATTTTAAGTTTTGTTAAGAATAGTAACAAATTTGATATAATTTTTGAAAAAAAGGATAGGCATGGAAGAAATTTTAAAAAGTGTAAAAGAAGCAAGTAGGGTTATAGCAAATTTAAAAGGAGAGGTTAAAAGAAAAGTATTAAACGAAATGGCCGATAGGATAGAAAAATATCAAGATAACATTATTGAGGCTAACAAAAAAGATCTTGAATATGCAAAAAACGAAAATCTCTCAAGTGCTCTTATAGATAGGCTTTTATTAAATGAAAAAAGAATTAAAGATATGGCAAATTCTCTTAGAGACATAGCAAAATTAAAAGATCCTGTAGGAAGGATAGTAGATGGATGGAAAATTGATAATGGGCTTGAGATTCAAAAAGTAAAAATTCCAATTGGAGTTATTGGCATAATTTACGAATCTCGTCCAAATGTAACGAGTGATGCGGCTGGGCTTTGTTTTATGAGTGGAAATGCTTGTATTCTTAAAGGTGGAAAAGAAGCTTTTAATTCAAATGCAGTAATTGTTGAAATTTTAAGATATGTGCTTGAGAAAAATAAACTTCCAGTAGATGCCATTTCTCTTCTTCCCGATTATAGTAGAAAAGGAGTTGAGTGGCTTATTAAGCAAGATAAATATGTAGATTTAATTATTCCAAGAGGAGGAGAAAATTTAATTAAATTTGTTAGCGAAAATTCTAAAGTTCCTGTAGTTAAGCATGATAAAGGACTTTGTCATGTTTATATTCATAAAGATGCCGATTTAGAAAAAGGAGCAAAAATCGCACTAAATGCAAAAGTGCAAAGACCTGGGGTTTGTAACGCAATGGAAACTTTGCTTGTAGATAGAGCCGTAGCCGGTAAATTTTTACCTAAAATTAAGGAAATGATGGAAAAAGAAGGCGTTGAACTTAGAGGATGTGATATTACGCTTGAGTATATAGATATAAAACCTGCAACCGAAGAAGATTGGCATACCGAATATTTAGATAAGATTTTGTCTATAAAGGTAGTGGATAATCTTGATGATGCGATTTCTCATATTGAAACTTATGGTTCTGGGCATTCGGATAGTATTGTTACTGAAAATTTAAAAGCGGCAGAAGAGTTTTTAAATAGAGTAGATAGCGCTTGTGTTTATTTAAATGCATCTACAAGATTTACTGATGGAGGAGTATTTGGATTTGGAGCTGAGGTTGGAATTTCTACAAATAAACTTCATGCAAGAGGTCCTATGGGAATTGATGATTTAACGACTTATAAGTATAAGATTATCGGCGATGGACAAATTAGAGAATAAAAGGGTATAGATGATAGGTATTGATTTGGGAAGTAATACTATAAGAATTGTTCAAATAGATTGCAATACGCTGGAAAAAAAAGCCGAGTTTGAAAAAATTATAAAAACCGCTGATAAATTGGTAGAAACCAATGAAATTTCAGATGAAGCGATTAATAGGATAATTGAAGCGATTAACGAAGCTAAAAAAATAATTGATTTTAATGACAAAGTAAAAGCGGTTGCTACAGAAGCTTTAAGGCGTGCGAAGAATAAAGAAGAAGTAATAAAAAAGATAAAAGAAGCAACCGGAATTGAATTTGAGATTATCTCTTCGGAAGAAGAAGCAAGATATACGGCATTAGCGGTTTTTAAATGCTTAGAGAAAAAATGTAATCTTGATGCAAGAAGTTTTTTATTGGTAGATATTGGAGGAGGGAGTACCGAAATTATTTTAAAGCATAAAGACATAATAGTTTCAAAAAGTTATAAAGTAGGAATTGTGACTTTAACTCAGAAGTACAAAACTACTGATGCAATAAAAATTGCCGCTAAAAAAGAAGTTGCCAAAATGAAAGATTTTATAGAAATGCTTTTTATGACTTATAAAAAACCAAAAATATTTACGGCAAGTTCCGGAACTCCTACGAGTTTGGCGGCGTTAAAGCTTGGAATGAAATATTCAACTTATGATCCGGAAAAGATTAACTGCACTAAAGTTACTCTTGAAGATATTGATTATTGGATGGAGAAACTTTTGAAAATGGAAATGAAAAAAAGAGAAGAACTTGTTGGCGTTGGAAGAGGGGATTTAATTGTTAGTGGACTTATGATTTTTAGAGAAATTTTTAAACTTACTAAATATAAAGAGTGTATAGTCTGCGATGATGGAGTAAGAGAAGGCGTGGCTTTTGCTGGTTGTATTGAATAAATAATTTTGATATAGTAAAAAAAATTTTTTATAAAGGTTTTGTATGGAAATGAATGGGGCAAGGATTGTAATTGAAAGTTTGATAAAAGAGGGAGTTGATACGGTTTTTGGATATCCCGGCGGAGCAATAATGAATGTATACGACGAACTTTACAAAGCAAGTGGTAAATTAAAGCATATTTTGGCAAAGCATGAACAAGGTGCCGTTCATATGGCTGATGGATACGCAAGAAGCAGTGGAAAAGTTGGAGTTGCGTTTGTAACGAGTGGTCCTGGAATTACAAATGCCGTTACGGGAATAGCAACAGCTTATACCGATTCTGTTCCTCTTATAGTAATTTCAGGACAAGTTCCTACTTTTGCAATTGGAACAGATGCGTTTCAAGAAGTAGATGCCGTTGGAATTACAAGACCAATTACAAAACACAATTTTTTAGTAAAAGATGTAAAAGATTTGGCTTATATTATAAAAGAAGCGTTTTATTTGGCAAAATCAGGAAGACCTGGGCCTGTTCATATAGATCTTCCAAAAGATGTTACTGTTGGTAAAACTAAGTTTAATTATCCTGAAAAAATTGAGCTTAAAACTTATAAACCTACTTACAAAGGAAACAAAAGAGCTATAAAAAGGGCGGCAGAAGCGATAATAAAAGCTAAAAGACCGGTTTTTTATATTGGAGGAGGTAGCGTTTTAAGCGGAGCTTATCAATTAGTAAGAGAGCTTGTAAAAATTACTCAAATACCAGCTGTTGAAACGTTAATGGCAAGAGGTGTTTTAAGATATGATGATCCTTTATTGCTTGGAATGGTTGGAATGCATGGAACTTATGCGGCTAATATGGCAATGAATGATGCGGATTTAATTATTTCGCTTGGAGCCAGATTTGATGATAGGGTAACTGGAAAACTTGATGAATTTGCCAAAAACGCGGATATCGTTCATATAGATATTGACCCAAGTCAAATTGGAAAAGTTGTTGAAACCAAATATCCAATTGTTGGAGATGTAAAATTAGTACTTGAAGAGATGTTGCCGCTTATAGTTGAAAAAGTAGATCCAAAAAGATATGAAGAGTGGAGAAAAATTTTAAATAGATATAAAGAACTTTATCCATTAACTTATTCTGATAGCGATGAAGTTATTAAACCTCAATGGGTAATAGAAAAAACGGGAGAAATTTTGCCAGAAGATGCAATTATTACTACGGACGTTGGACAACATCAAATGTGGACGGCTCAATTTTATCCTTTTACTTATCCAAGGCAACTTATTACAAGCGGTGGACTTGGTACTATGGGATTTGGATTTCCGGCCGCTCTTGGAGCCAAAAAAGCAAATCCAAATAGAGTTGTCGTGAATTTTAGCGGCGATGGTAGCATAATGATGAATATTCAAGAAGTTCTTACAGGATATAGATATAATTTGCCAGTAATTAATATTATTTTAAATAACAATTATTTGGGAATGGTTAGACAATGGCAAACGATGTTTTATGAAGATAGACTTAGTGAGACGGATCTTAGCGATGTTCAGCCGGATTTTGTGAAATTAGCAGAGAGTATGGGAGGAATTGGATATAGAGTAAGTAAAAAAGAAGATTTTGTTAAAGCTTTAGAAGATGCACTAAATCAAAACAAAGTAGCTTTTATTGATGTTCAGGTTGATAGAAGAGAGGATGTTTTACCAATGGTGCCTCCAAATAGTCCTCTTAAAAATATGCTTATATTTAAAGAGGATAAGTGAAAAAGATAAAATATTTTTTTGTTTTGATAGTGCTTATGGTGATAAGTTTTTTATTGTTTTGTAAAATAAAAAAAGGTTCTTTTGTTGGAATTATTTTTTTATTGGTAATTTTTTGGAGCATGACTATGGTATTTTTTGCTTATCTTAAGGAGGTTTTTAATGAAAAGAATAATTAGCGTAATTGTGGAAAATGAGCATGGAGTTTTAGCAAGAGTAGTAAATATGTTTGCAGCTCGCGGTTATAACATAACTTCTTTGACGGTTGCTCCAATTCCAAATAGCGAATTTAGCAGAATGACTATTATGAGCGAGGGAGATCCAAAAGTATTTGAGCAAATCGTAAAGCAACTTTATAAGTTAATTCCTGTATACAAGGTAATTGAAAGCGATGATTTTATAGAAAAAGAAATGGCTATGGTAAAGTTTCCTTTAAAAGATGTAAAAGACAATTTAGCCGATATTGATGCGATTGCAAGATGTTATAATGGTCATATTTCAAATGTAAATGATAAAAATATCGTAGTGAGTGTGGTTGATAGACCAGATAGGATAGATAATTTTTTAAAGGCTATGCAAGCTAAATTTAAGAATCTTGAAATTGTAAGAAGCGGAGTTAGCGTAATTGAGAGATAAATATGTTCGTAGATGTAGATAAAATCGATTTATTGAAGTTTAAAGGTTGTAAAGATTGCGTTGAGTGTTGTAAAAAGCCTTTTGCGCCTTTGATACTTGATGATTTTGAAAAGGTTTATAAAAATTTTGCAATAGTATTTGTCGATATCGTTTATATTAGACCCGTAATGGTTATTGGAAAGAGCGGAATTTGTAAATACGTAAAAGATGGAAAATGTTCAATTTATGATGTTCGTCCTCCTGCTTGTAGAATTTATCCTTTTTCTCCTTTTTTTGATAAGTTGTATTTGGATGTTAGTTGTAAGGGAGTTGGGATTGAGGGGAAGTTTTTGCCCATGAATTTTAGGGAATTTCAAAATTCGGAGTTTTTTGATAAGAGATTTATTAATTTTGAAAACAAATTGTTAAAAACTAATATTTGGCTTGAGAATAAAAAGTTTAAAAAAGCTGGGGAGATAAGAGGGTTTGAATATTTAGTATTAGAAGAAA
>Ga0256836_1001434_pt1 | contig 10426 bp, 20 predicted proteins | sample 4561380metaG_FD_185974 | JGI IMG/M metagenome (GOLD analysis project Ga0256836, IMG submission 185974) | Hydrothermal vent microbial communities from Guaymas Basin, Mexico - 4561-380 | ecosystem: Environmental > Aquatic > Marine > Hydrothermal vents | place: Mexico: Guaymas Basin | collected...
CTTTAATATATTTTTATTCATTTTTTATCCTTTTATATATGTATTATAACAAAAAAGAAAAAGAAAATAAACTAAAATTTATAAATATTCTTTTAATTTATCGTAATAACTATGAATTTCTTTAGGTGTCATTTTTTCAAATTCTTTTTTATTATCATTTTTTAATGCTTGTCTGACTTTTGTGGCACTAATATCTTCATCACTTCTTAGTATTTCTAAAATATTTACTTTTTTGTTTTCTAAGTAACTTAACATTCTTTCATAACCCTTTACTCTATCACTTCCACACAATAAATAAAATTCATTTTCATGTAATTTTTCTATTTCATCCACAAAAAAACCAGATGGTATTTCAATAACATTTATTTTTGGTGCTACTTTTTTAATCATTTCTTTTTGTAAATCAAAAGGATTTTTATCTTTATCTTTAGATGTTTTCTTTCCTTTTACAATAAATATATATGCTTTCTTAAACTTTTTTAACTCATCTATCATTTTCATATGACCTAATGTTAAAGGTTGAAATCTACCTAATGTAAATGCTGATTTTGAATAATCTACTTTATCTTTTCCTAATACATTTTCTAAAATTTCTTTTAACATTTTAATCCTTTATATATTATAAACCATTTTCCAATCAATTTCTTTCATAAATCTTTTTAATTTTTTCCATTTAATGTGATATTTTTTTGCTAATTTTTTCATTTGTTTTTTATCCATTTATTTCCTTTAATTTTTTAGTTTAATTTTGTTATAATTGCTCGTATAAAAGATATATCGATATTTTCTTCTTCGTATTGCCATAATCTTTTATCAAAACTTTTATCAAAATCTTTATCCATATTACCTTGATGTAAAATAATATTTTTTTCTAATATTCTTTTGTGTAATATATCAACTAAATCTATTTGTAAATCACTATCTTTAGATAATCTTGAATACAATTTACGAGTACCAAAAAATTGTTCATGACTTCCTAATATTGAATATCCTAACTTTGTTAATTTTTTATACATATATGTTGCTAAACCTTTCATAGTAAAATTATCTAATACAGCAACACCTTTTACAAATACTAATTTATTATAACCTAATTTTGATTCTAAACTTTTCATTCTCTTTAATGATAACATTAATACTTCTACAAAATAATCTTTTTCTTCAATACCTAATTTTGTTTCAATTTCAAATGTTTCCCAATAACCTATTCTAAATTCTAATGAATTTTTTAATTGTCTTAATTCTAATTTTTTATTGTTTATTTTGAATGGTAATTCTTCTACTAAATTCCATTTTAATTTCATCATAGAAGTCATTTTATCTAACTTTTCAACTCCTTCGAACCAATCTCCTTTTAATGCATATGCCATTTCAATCATATGTTCCTTATTTAATTTACTTTTTTTATATTCTATGTTTATTTTTTCTATAATACTTTTTAACATTAAAAATCCTTAAACATTATATTTATCTTTCAATTCTTCAAAAAAATCTATCCATTTTTGTTTTTCAGTACTTTTTTCAGTATTTAATTCACCTGTTTTAACGGTTACCATTTTCAAAAACATTCCAGATATTCTTCTTATATCTCTTTTAGATAATTTTTCGATATTATTATAAGTAGATAAATCATCTAAATCAATATTGTATTTTTCTTTATAATAATTTATTATTTTTATAACTTCTTTCCAATCATAATTATAAGATACATTTCCTGTTTTATTTTTTATTTTTAATCCTCTACTAGTTAAACTAACATCTTTATTATAAAGATTACTATAATATATTTTAACTAAACCTAATAATAAACCTTGTTTAATAGCACCTAAACTTAAAAATATATTTTTGAACTCAGTTTCTTTTTCATTTAATGATATAATATTATCAATTTGAATTGGTTTATCGTTATAGTTATAAGCAACAGAAACTAATTCACCTGCTTTGTGAAATTTTTTACCTGAATATTTACCTATGAATTCAACAAATTCATTTCTTGTTTCTAAATATTTACTTAACTTTTCTTTTATTTCTCTTCTTGTTGCTTTTGAATTTTCTAAATCTTCAAAAGTTAAAATCAAATCTATATCACCAAAATCTTTTTTATCTTTCATGTTGTAAGAACCTGTAATTACAAAAGATTTGTAATTATCTTTATAATATAAATTAGAAAATTCATTTAATATTTTTTTATAGTTACTCATGATATCGTTTACTTCTTCTCTTTTAATTCTATTTTTATAACCTATTACTCCACTCATGTTTTCTCCTTAAAAAACTTCTATTTCAATCTTAAAATTTTTATAACTTTCTATAACTTCATTTACTTGTTCAATAGTTAAATCGTAAAATTGAATTTCATCAACTTGATTTTCGTCAAAATAAATCTTAAAAATAATATTCATTATATATCCTTTGTAATTTTTAGTTGTAATTTTTTTTGTTTATCACTTATTTATAAATTTTAGTTGAAAAAATTGTTTTTAAAATCATATTTTTAATTAAATTCAAAGAATATTCATCTTTACTTAAAGTGTAATGATTACTAGTACCATTAACACCATATTCAACTTTATCTTTGTAATTATAAATATACCAACCATTCAAATATTGTCTACTTAATCTAAAATCTATTTTCATCATTTTCTCCTTAATTAGTTAAACAACTATAACTTTCAAGTGTTTCGTCTATATTTAGAAAATCGTGTTTTTCTAATAATTCTTCAAGTTTCTCGCATAATAATTTATCTAACTTATCATTATGGAATTCATAATTATAAATACCTTCATCTGAAAGATTTTCTAAATCTTTTTTACTTATATCTAAATCTTTTATATTAAATTCTAATGTTACACTTGCTGGAATTGTTATACTTAATTTCATGTTTTATCCTTTTTGTTTTATTTCTTTTTACATTATAATTATACTAAAAAATAAAAGAAAAGTCAAGTAAACCTAAATAAAATTTTACCAATAATTATAAATTCCTATTAAATTTAATATAAAATAAACTACATTTAGAGTTATTATATTTTTATTGTTAGATTGTTTACCGTAAATTATATACAATATAGAGTTTATTAAAAATAAAATAAATGCTATCCAATTCAATCCTACATTTAGAGATAATAATATAGCACCTAAAATTCCAAATATTGTTCCCCAAAAATCGTATTTCAATATCACTAATCTTCCTCCAACATATCAAAAAGTTTGTTAGAGTAAAAATATACTCTAACTTTATAACAAAAATAAATTATGAAATTTTAACAAATACAGAACTTATATCCAATTGAGATTTTGCATATAAAATTGATTGTTTTGTAAACTCGTTTATTTTTTTATTATTGTTATCTAAAACATCCAATAATTTCATTTCAAATATTTTAGAATAAAGATACTTTCTACCTTTTTTGATTGCTTCTTTTATAAAATTATCTTTATCCTTTAATTTATTATCATCTGAAAATTTATAGCCTTCTTGTTTAATTGTATTAAACCAATCATATATTAAATTAGCCGTATATTCTAAATCTTTATTTACTTTCAAATCTTTATCAATTATATTAGGTAAACCAATATCTTCTAATATATAATTGATAGGTCCTTCTCCTATCTTTCCTTGATTAGCAAATTCACCTTTTATTTCTCCTTGAACACTAAAAGATTTAGCTCCATTTGATTCAAAATTTCTAAATTGAATTAATGCTTTTTCACTTTCAATATAAATATCATTAGTAAATATTTTAATGGGTTGAATAAATGCTTTTTCTATTAAAATTTCATAAGGAATTTTATTATATATTTCTACTTTTGGATTATTTCCTACCTTTTTAAGTGATATAGGATATAATTTACATTCATCGAAATATTGTGCTATAACACTATTAAGAGAATTTATCATAGAAGTATTTTTTACTTCTTTTTGAATATTTGACATTTCATTAACAGAAACACCTAAAATATCCATAGAATTCCATTTATCTCTTTTAGGTTTAGTTTTCTTTTTACCATTTTCGTCTATAAATTCAACTTTATTATATTGTTTATCTAATACATTCATTAAACCTACTCCTCTTAAAAAATTCATAGGTTTTTGAATAACACTTTTGAATTCATTATAAAATGCTAATGCTGAATTTTTAGCACTTTTTTCCCACAATGCATCTCTACTTATTTCTAAAAATCTATCAAATGTCATTTCATAATCGCTATATACAAATGATTTTGCTTTATTAAAAGTTTCTTGACTTACATTTTCATAGTCTCCTAATTCATTAACAATAATAGCATAATAAAAAGCATTGTATGTTTCTTGTGTTTTTGTATCTATTTTTACACCATCAAAACCACTAAAAGTACCTTTGAAAAAATTTGTATATCTATATTTTTTACCTGTATATTCATCAGTAAATATAGGTTTTTTATATATTAAATCTTTTACTGTTTCTAATTCACCTTTTTGAACTAAATCATATAAATGTTTTATAGTATCATCAATTAAAATTTTAACAACACCATCTTTACCATCTTTTCCTAATTTTAATTCTTTACCATCTATTATATGTTGAAAAAAAAGCAGGATAATATTTTGTTTTACTATATTCTAAAGTGCTTTCATTCAAATTTTTTATTTCTTCTAACACTTCTTTCAAAAACATTTTAATTTCCTTATATGTTTATTTAATTTATATCTAATGATTTAGCAGATTCTTCAATTCTAATAGCAATTTCTAAATCATCTGCTTCATTCTTATCATCTCTTAATGATACAAATCTTGGATGTAATAATGCTTCAACTTTACCATTTACCCAACTTAATCCCGAACATTCAACAGATGCAATTTTACCTATCAATTCATCTTTCATTTCTGTAAACAAATCCATAGTTTTTTCATCTACTCCACCTGTAGTAGTTTTTATTATACCGTCTGATGTCTCACATATCAATCTATTTATTTTGTCTTCATATTTAGTACCTTTATTACCATAAAGATATCCAACTATTTTCATATCTAATTCAATAATAATTTTGAATTTAATAATATCATTAGGTTTTTTGTTTTGAAAAATAACATTCTTATCTTTAACAATAGTACCTTCTCCACCTTTATTTTTAACTTCAATAAAATGTTTCATTGCTTCTTCAAAAGTACTAACAAATCTTGTTTCTACAATTTTTATTTTATCTGTTTCTTTTAATTTATTAAATCTTTCTATATATGGAGTTTCATCTTTACCTTTACTCCATTTTTCATAAGGAATATAATCCCAAGCAACAATATAAATATTTTTCATAATTTCATTTGGTGTTTTTTCATAATTTTTGTAAAATTTTTCTTCATCTTTAATTGTTAATTTATTTTCATCTCTTTTAGTCATAATAGTTTTAAGAGAATTTAATACACCATTAGATGAATATCTATCAAAACCTTTTATCATAAGTTCACCTGTAATTACAACACCTTCATCTAAATCATCAATATCAAATGCATCTGCTAAATGTAAATCTTTTCCACTTCTAGAAATTGTTAAAATTTGATTGTCTAATTTAATTAAATTTATAAACATTCCATCCATTTTTTCTTGTGAAATTAAAGGTGCTTTATCTAATAATTTTTTGAATTTCTTTTCATCAAAAGGAATTGCACCTAAATAAGGACTTATAGGAATTAAATCTTTGAAAACTTTGTTTATAAGTTTAGTATTTACACCCATTTTTAAGTCTTTTTGAAGAATTTTATCAAAAACTTCAGCATCATCTTTTGATAAACATTTATACATATCTTCTACAAGTTTAATTGCTTTATTACCTGTTGCTTCTCTTTTTCTTAAAGTATCTAATAAAGAAAATATATATTCTAATTTACATTCTGATGTATGAATATCATTTTTATTAAATTTTTTTACATTAAATGTATAATAAGGATTATAAGTGTAGAATAAAATCTTTTTTAATAAATCACTTTCATATTTTCTCAATAATTTTTGTTTATTGTTAGTCGAATTTTCATTTTTAATTTTGTTAATTATATCTAACATATTTTCTCCTTGTTTTTAATTTTGTTTTTAATTTTCTATAATTTTAATTATATCTTCTGGTTTATATTGTTTGAATAATTTCAAACATTTTGACTTCATAATAAAAATATAGTGATATTCTTTATATGAATAATCAAAAGGAACTGTGAAATTATAATTCAATCCTAATTTACTTAAAAATGCTATGTATTTTTTAATCATTGATTTTTCATTTTTGTTTCTTTTAACAACAAACATATCAATATTATAATTTTCTATAATAAATTTCACTATATTTATTATAGTATTTTTTACAACCAAATGTGAATTAAAATCATTAGATAAAGAATATGGATCTTTCAAATCTTCTCTATAAAATTTTAACCAACCATATTTATATTCATCAAATTTTTCTATTTTTATGTTAAAATTGTATTCTATTTCATTAACATAAAAATGTCCAAAAATATCACTATCATCTTTATAGTTGATAATAAATTCTACTGGATTTTTATTTACTTCATTTATTTCATCTAACAATTCTTTAATCATTTGTTTCTTCTTAGTAAATTTTCGATTCTTTGAATTTCCATATAAATATATGTCATTTCATTAAAATCTTTTGTTATCTCTAAATCTTTTTCAAGTTCTTTTTTTAATTGATTTAAGTTTTGTTTTAAATTTAATTCTTTTTTCATGTTTTATCCTTTTTGTTTTTTATATTATAATTATACTAAAATATAAAAGAAAAGTCAAGAGATTTTTATAAAAATCTCAAAAAATCTTCATTTATTTTAGCAATTTTCTTGACTAATTTTTTAGAAATATGATTTCTTTTAGCAACTTCTTCAATATTATAAATTTCTAATTCTCTTTTCATTTTCTTTAACCATTCTTTTATAGATAAGGTATAATCTTTATCTTTTAATTTTTGTTTATGAAGTTTTTTATAAACTTTCCAAACATTCATATAATTATTTTTTATTCTTTTATCACTCCAAAAATCAAAATATTCCATTTTAAGCTCCTTAATTTCATAACTTTCTTGAAAATAATATCTATTTATAAACCATAATTCAGTATTGTTTTTTGAATTTATTTTATCGATTTCACCTATTACACATCCAACAATTTCATCATCTCCACATTCAACTGCTATCCATTCTGCATCCGAATCAGATATTAATATTGAATTATTTTCTAATAACTCTTTCAACTCTGCCTTTGTGATTTCAATCATTTCGAATTCAATAGATTTTTGACAACATTTAATTTTTTTCATTTTGCTTCCTTACATTTCTTCATAACTTCACATTTAATTTTCACTGTTTTTTCGATTTGGTATTTTTCAAAATTTGGATAATTTAAAATAAACACTATTGTCATCAAAATTAAAATGATAACTTCTTTTGTTTTATCTTCTTTTTCGATTATTTTAAACAAAATAACACTTGAAACTAACATAATACCAACTAACAATAAAATACCAAAAGCATATAACATTGATAACATAATATTTTCCTTTTAATTAAATTGTATTATATATACTTTATATATAATTTTAATCTTCTTTAACAAAATCATCTAATTCGATTTCTGATTCTACATCATAAATATACATTAAAATTAAATCATATATATCAAAAACTTCTGTCGTCATAAACATAGACATTTGTCTTCTAATATATCTCTTTGCTTCTTTTAAGTCATATAAAAGTATTTCTAAATTTCTTCTTTTATAATTCATAAAATTTACATCTATGTTACTTATAAACTCTTTTACCTCGTTGAATGAATTAAATTCTCTCATGTGAATTCCTTTTTGTTATATTTTATTTCTTGTTACATTATAATTATAACAAAAAAGAAACAAAAAGTCAAGTAAATTTATAAAAAATTTACTTATTTTTTTTGTAACTTCTTTATGAATTTTATCTTGTTCCTCATTAAATTCTTTATCAAACCTTTTGATTGATTTAGAATGATTGAACTCAGCAACTTGTTTTTTCGGTATAGATATTGAACTTTACATTCTTTCTTTTACTATTGCTTGTTCTTGATTAACTCTTTTTTCAGAATGAATAAAATCAATTTTTATAAACATTAAGATAATAGCATTTGCTATTAAAACTCATATAATACTTTTTTGAAATCTCTTTTAATGTTACTTTTATAAATAAAAGCAACAATTAAAATAATTGAAATTTCAATAAAGATTTTTATAAGAATAAAATATTACATCTTTAAACACATTCAGCAATTTTTGTAACACTAAATTTCTCACTTCTTGATAATTTATCAAATGTAATTAAATTTTCGCCAATTTTTTTGAAAACGAACCCTCTTCCTCTAATTTTACTAAAAAATTCTTCAGTATCTTTATTTGCTTTACCGAATGAAGGTTTACCTAATTCAACTTCAACTCCGACTTTACCTTTTCCTGGGTATCCATTTGGGCATTCATTTGATGAAATTAAGTAATAAGTTCCACCAGGTTCTGCAAATGTTATGCTATCTTGCTCATATTTTAACCCTATTTTAATTAAATCTTTTTTAAGATTACCTTTATCTTTTAAATCTACAACGAAATACGATTCTTCATCTACTTCTCTTGCATCTTTTGTTCCATAGTTTTCGATATATGTTCCTTTAATAGGAGTTAATCCGTAACCTCTTTTTAATAACCAAGCATATAATTCAGCATTTCTTTCTTGATTATCTTTTTTTGATAATACTTTTCCTTCATTACAATCCAAAGCATATCTGAATGCTGATATTGTCCCTGTTTGGTGTTTAGTGTAATGTTCCCAAATCCTACTTAATGAACTTTCTAAGATTGAACTATTTTTAACATTTTCAATAATTTCTTTTAACATTTTATTTCCTTTTTTTTATTTCAATTCTATATTTTGATTTTTTAGAAATTGTTTCATTTTATTTTCATCAAAAATTATTTTATCTATATTTCCTGTTTCATTATCTATAATATACATTTTAACAAAAACATATTTATCATTATCTTTTACCCAAATAACTTCATAAATTTTTTTAGGTATGACAGGACATTTTTCTAAATTTTTTAATCTTTTGTTTCCATTTATAACACCAACTAACACGATAGTAGATTTATGATTTCTTGTAATATTCATAATCAAATTTTCTATTTTTCTTTGTGTAATTCTATTTGTTTTAGGTCTTTCTGGTACAATGTTTGATAATTTGAAAGTCGTTTTTAATATTAACCAATTATAGTCAAAACCTTGGTCGAATGCTTGATGACCTCTATCATATCCTGTATGTGTATAACAAGTATTTGAAACCCTATATTTTTTAGGTATATTTCTATCCTGAGTAAACCCAGGTCTTTTCTTAATATTCTCTCTATCAATAGTATCTTTGTTTAATTTGAATAAAACTAATTTCGACTCTCTTAAATTATAATCATAACATCTTTTTTGTAATGGATTTTGTTGACTTGGATAAACCAAAACTTGATTACAACGAGTTTTAATTTTAATATTATCCATTTCAATATCATAATGTTCTGATTGTCCAGAAAAAAGAAAAAAGGGAACTAAAAATAAACCAAATAATAAGTTCATTATAAATCCTTTAATTCTTTAACAAAATCATTAAGACATTTTTCATCTTTGAAACCAATTAATATTTCTTTTTTATTAAAAGGATTTTTGATTTCTTTATCACTCAAACATTTAGGATAAGGAATAACTTTTACTTCTTTTTTGTCTTTAATAACTTGATATCCTTTTTTAATTTTATAAACATCGATATCTTTATTAACATATTCGTGAATGAATTCATTTAATTCATCTTCACTATTTAACATAAACACTTTTGTACTTGAACCTTTTGGTTGTTTAAGATAAATTATATTATCGTTTACTTTGATACCATCATATTCTGGTAATAATTTAATTAATTCATCTTTAATTTTTTCATTTTCTTTTGAAATTTTATCAAATTTTTTACCGTCATCGATATAATTAACTTCAGTATCATATTTTTTAATCAAATCTAAAATTTTAATGTTTTTGATGTTTTTAATATCAATAACTTTTTCTTTACTTTCTTTAAATTCATTTTTTACACTTTCGATAATTTCTTTTAACATTGACATTTTATTTCCTTTTTATTTATCTTCTATTTCTATATTATCTTCTGAAATTTTTAATTTACTTACTATATATTCAATAATTTCTGACTTCATCATACCACACACTTCAAAATAAAATTTATCTGTTTTTAATTCATCAATATCACCAGATGTAATTTTTTTTAATTTTTTTAGTTCTTTTTCTTTTACATTTGACAAAGTAACCACTTAACATTTGTTTATTTTTTCTAAAATAGTTTTTAACATTTATTTTCCTTTTTTTTTTTTTTTAA
>Ga0256836_1001435_pt1 | contig 10420 bp, 8 predicted proteins | sample 4561380metaG_FD_185974 | JGI IMG/M metagenome (GOLD analysis project Ga0256836, IMG submission 185974) | Hydrothermal vent microbial communities from Guaymas Basin, Mexico - 4561-380 | ecosystem: Environmental > Aquatic > Marine > Hydrothermal vents | place: Mexico: Guaymas Basin | collected...
CTCTTAGTGGTTTTTGGGATGAGCATAAAAAGTATGGTAAAACTTTTAAGTTTGAACAACTAAAAGTGAACCAAAATCAACTTTTTTTCTTTTTAAACAAGATTGTAAAGGGTTTTACTAAAAAACTATCAGCCGAGCTTATAGAAAAATTTGGTGAAGAAAAACTTATAGATATACTCGATAACGACATTGAAAAACTATTAGAGTTCAAAGGCATCAAAGAGAAGCGACTCAAAAAGATTCAAACAAGTTGGAAAAAGTTTCGCTCTATGAGAAAACTTGGAGAATTTTTAAGCCCCTTTGATGTTTCACAAGCCCTTTTGACTACCATCGCTACAGCTATGAAAGATGTTGATGAGCCTTGTACAAAGATAAAAGATAACCCTTATATACTTACTTCCATCAACTCCATAGGTTTTAAAAGAGCAGATGAACTAGCACTGAAAATGGGTGTAGATGCCGAAGATGAAAATCGCATCGGTTCGGCTATGGATTATGTACTTTTAAACTATTGTGAAGCTCAGGGGAACTCTTGTGTGGCTAAAGAGATTTTATTTGCTGAGTTAAATGAACTTTTAAACTTTAGTGGGAAAAATCATATCTATGAAGCAACTTTGATAGAGAGAGTTTCAGAACAAAGTATAGTGCTTATGAAAAATGACAGAGTTTCACCTGCTAGACTTTATGATGCAGAAAAGTTTTTGTATGATAACTTTAAAACAAGAGCAAAAAAAGATAGTGGTGGTTTTGTAAAAGATTTGGATGCTTTTTTAGCAGAGCATGAACTAAAACTAGGTGAGCAACAAAAGGATGCAGTTACAAAGATAAACAAAGGTGCATCGCTTTTATTTCTAGTTGGTTATGCCGGAACTGGTAAAAGTACAACTTCAAAAACTATACTAAACCTTTTAAACACAAGATATGAAGAAAAAGAGATTATCACTTGTGCTTTAAGTGGTATAGCATCTCAGAGAATCGCAGATACTACAGGTTATGAGAGTGCAACTATACAATCACTTTTGATGAAGTTTGAAGAGGTTGATGAGTTTCCTTTTTGTGTGGTTTTAGTAGATGAAGCATCTATGATAAACTCATCTTTGTTTGCAAAACTTGTACGAAAAATACGAAAGGATGCTATCCTCATAGTAGTGGGTGATGATGCCCAACTCCCACCTATAGGTGCTGGTAATATTTTAAGCGATGTTTTAACTTTGGAGTTAGCACCCATAGTTAAACTTACAAAGATTTATAGGCAAAGTGAAGACCAAGCTATCACCCTTATAGCAAATGATATACGAAAAGGTCAAGTTCCACTTTATAGAGAGAAATATGATGATTTTGAGTTTATAAATGTAAATATTCAAAATTACTATGCACTTAAAAATCAACTTTCACAACAAGAACTACAAGAGTTGCGAGAGGATAACTCTCAGCAGATAGTGACAGAGATAGTTCATCAAGTAGTAGCATCTATAAAAAAAGCAAGATACAGACTTGAAAATAAACTTATCAAAGAGTACCTAAACTACTTTCAAGTGATAACACCTATGAAAGGTGGAACACTAGGTTCAAACAATCTAAATAAAGTTTTACAAGAGTATTTTAACCCAAACCCTAAAAAGTGTGTAAAAAGGGGTGAGTTAGAATTTCGCCTTATGGATAAGGTGGTTCATACTAAAAATGAAAATATGACTTCATGGAATGGCGATGGTTTCAAAGAGGGTGAAGAGAGTGCTACACGACGGATTTTTAACGGTATGAGTGGTTTACTTTTTAAGATAAATGAAGAGGAAGAACAAGTTTTTGTATTTTACCCCAATGAAGATGTTGTAGTTGTTTATGAGTATGAAGAGTTGAAAAGCCATCTTATGTTATCATATGCACTAACGATACATAAAGTTCAAGGTATGGAGTATGACATAGTGGTTATCCCTATGACTTTTTCACACTTTATCATGCATAATACTAAGCTTATCTATACGGCTGTTACAAGAGCAAAACATAGATGTTTAGTTATCGGTGAGAGTGGTGCTTTTGAGTCTGCTTGTAAACGACTTGAGACCACAAGAAGAGATACTGTTTTACTAGAACTTTAAAAAAGGGAAAAATATGTCATTACAAAAAAGGGTTTTTTATCTTAAATTTGCTTTGATATTATCAGTTATATTTTCTACTATAGTGATAATGTTTTTTGAGTACAAGAGTTTTCATGGTAATCTAAATAAGCTGAGTTCTACTCATCATAAACATATAGATATGATGGTTGATGGATATTTTGAGTATTTTAAAGATGAAAAAGAGTTAAATTCTTTTCTGGATAATCTAAAAAAACATTATAATTTTAATCTTTTAATAGTTGAAGATAGTAAAGATGAAAAATATAAAGTAAAATATTCATCATCAAAACAATTTTTAAAATATCTACCAAACATCTCTTCAAATAGTGAACTTATAGATAATCGTTACTCTGTTAATATCTATAAATTAAATACTCCAAAACATAATTTAAAAGTTATCTCTTTTTACAATACAAGTACACTTATTAGTGAATTAGAAGTTACTTTATATAAATTATTTGTAATCTTATTTTTATGTTCTATTGTGATAATCTTTTTTTTGAATATGGTGTTAAACTACTTTGTAAAAACAATAATCTTAAGAGAAAAAGAGGCTGAACAAAAAGCAACAGAACTTTATTTTAACTCAAGACATAATGAACTTACAAAATTACCAAATATAAATGTTATGAGTGAAGCTGTTTTAATGCATGAAGACTATAGTGTGTTGATGCTAAACATTGATAATATCTCTATCTTAAATACAACTTATGGTACTAAAACTGTTGATTGTATCTTTAAAGAGGTAGCAAAATATATAGAGTTGAATCTTCCATCAAATGGTTTGGTTTATCACATGAGTGCTGATGAGTTTGCCATCATATTAGATAATCCAAAAGAGAATCAGGAGTTATTATTATCTTCTCAGATTAAGGCATATTTTGAGCATACTCCTATTGATGTGACTGACTATAAAGTTCATATACAGTTTTCTATAGGTATAGGTAAACATAAACAAGATGACCATAATAAATTAAATGTTTTCACACAAGCAAACATAGCTTTAGTAGAAGCAAAACATAGAGCAAAAGGTCTGATTTTAGTTTATAGTGATGATATGAGTAGTTTTGGTTCATATACTCAGTTAGCTAAAAATATATCTATCTTACAAAAAGATTTGGAAAATGAAAGTTTAACACCATTTTATCAGCCTATTGTAGATACATATACTAAAGAGATAGTTAAGTATGAGGTATTAGCTAGGATTAAAGATGAAAAAGGTTTTATATCTCCACATATGTTTATGGAAGCAGCTGAAGTTGCTGGTCTTCAAACAGCTATAACTAAACAAATCATTCAAAAGTCATTTAAGTATTTTGAAAACACTGATATAGCTTTTTGTATAAATATCACAAAGCATGATTTTTTAGCAAAATATCTACAGGTTTTTTTAGAAAGAAAGACTAAGCAACACAATATAAAACCTCAAAATGTTACATTGGAGATATTAGAAGATATTGCGATAGAAAACAATGATGAGATGATACAACAGATAAACCATCTTAGTTCTTTAGGTTATGTTATAGCTATAGATGACTTTGGAGTTGAAAGTTCAAACATTTCAAAACTTTCAGATTTAGATGCTAATTTTATAAAGATAGATGGAAGTTTTATAAAAGATATGGATACAAACCCAAAACATTTAGGTATAGTTGAATCATTGGTCTTTATGGCTAAAAAGTTAGATATGCAGATAATCGCAGAGTATGTTCATAGTGAAGCTATTTATAATATAGTAAAAGATCTTGGTATAGATTATTCTCAAGGTTATTATTTTTCAGAACCAAAAGAGAAGATTTAAGATGATAATTAAAGCAAATTTAGTAGATATTAAAAAAAGAGTGATATATCCAGCTGAAGTAAAAGTTGATGATGGTGTTATCTGTTCAGTCAAAAAAATAGATGAAAAATGTGATAATTATATATTACCCGGATTTATAGATGCTCATATACATATAGAGAGTTCTATGCTTATTCCAAGTGAATTTGCTCGTTTAGCAGTATTGCATGGAACAGTGGCAACTGTCAGTGACCCTCATGAGATAGCAAATGTACTTGGTGTTAGTGGTGTTGAATTTATGCTTAAAAATGCTTCTCAAACAAATTTTAAGTTTTATTTTGGTGCTTCTCCATGTGTTCCAGCTACACCTTTTGAAACAAGTGGAGCTGTACTTACTCTTGATGATATTAAAAAATTATTGCAAAATCCAAAGATTAAGTTTTTAAGTGAAGTTATGAATTTTCCCGGTGTGTTAAATTCAGATGCTGATATGATGGCTAAAATATCTGTAGCAAAAAAAGAAAACAAAGTTATAGATGGTCATGCTCCAAATTTAACAGGTGATGATTTAACAACATATATAAAAGCTGGAATATCAACAGACCATGAAGCTTTTAGTTATGAAGAGGGTTTAGAAAAACTAAAAAAAGGTATGAAAATTTTAGTTAGAGAGGGTTCTGCTGCTAAAAATTTTGAAGCATTGCATAAACTTATAGATGATTATCATGAAGATATGATGTTTTGTAGTGATGATAGACATCCAAACGATTTATTGATAGGACATATTAATGATATGGTTGTTAGAGCTATATCTTTAGGACATAACCTTTTTGATGTTTTAGAGATGGCTTGTTTAAACCCTATAGAGCATTATGACTTAGATGTTGGAAGTTTAAACTTAGGTGATAGTGCTGATTTTATAGTAGTAAATAATTTAAAAGATTTTAAAATCCATCAAACAGTTATAAATGGTATTGTTGTTTCTAAAAATGCAACAAGCAATCTTTCATCAGTAAAAGTTGAAATGCTTAACAATTTTAAAGCAACACACAAAAAAGCTAAAGATTTTTACACTCCAAAATGTAAAAATACAGAAGTGATACAAGTAGTTGACCATGAATTAATGACTTATGAAAAAATTTCTCATAATGATGATTTAGCAGATGTTTTAAAAATAGCAGTTATAAATAGATACGAAGATGTAGCTATAAAAGGTATAGCTTATGTTAAAGGTTTTGGTTTAAAAGAGGGTGCTATAGCATCTAGTGTGGCACATGATTCTCATAATATTATCGTAGTTGGTTGTGATGATGAGGTTATGGCAGAAGCTGTAAATTTAGTTATATCTACAAAAGGTGGTGTTAGTGCAGTTAGTAAAACTAAATCATCTCTTTTAGAATTAGGCATAGCTGGTATTATGAGTTCTAAAGATGGTTTTGATGTAGCAAGAAAATATGAAGAGATAGATAGTTTTGTTAAAAGTAAATTAGGTTCAACATTGAGTGCTCCATTTATGACATTATCTTTTATGGCTTTACTTGTTATACCTGAGATAAAGTTAAGTGATAAGGGACTCTTTGATGGAAGAAGTTTTCACTTCATCCCATCTTGTAAAAAGGATTAGTTTTTAAGATCTTCTATAGAATCTAAATATTTTATACTAGTTATTTTTTGATTGTTTAGATTTACAACTACGATTTTATCTGCATGTTTAGCTGGTTTATAGTTAGCAGATACTTTTTCATCATCTATGATTAAAACTATGTGTTTGAAATCTTTAAGCCCTGGTAATATAAACATACTTCTGATGATTGATGGTGCTTTACTTAAATCTGCTACAAACTGAATCTTGTTATCTTTTAGGTATGATTCACCTTTTGTTGCAAAAAATTCATTACAACTATGTCCTACATCTTTTGAAAAAGCAAAAACTACTTTTTTTGTATCTTTGTCTATAGAGTGTAAGTTACCATTTTGGTCTTTTAGTGATAAATCCGATAGATTTTTATCTACAACAAGTTTTGTTTCAGTTGCTTTAACAGGTTGTGAACCACATCCTATAAATAATAAAGCAGTCAATAATGCTAGTACAAGTTTTTTCATTGTATTCTCCTATTTTTTGAAATTATAGTAGATAAATTTTTTAATTATAATCTAACAATAATTTATATATAAATATTAATAATTTTTAAAGTTAAGATTTTTTGTGTAAAATACGACTTTAATTTTATATAAGGAAAAAAAAATGGCATGGGCAACAGCTAGACATATTTTAGTAAATAGTGAAGAAAAATGTAATGAATTGAAAACAGAAATCGAAAATGGTAAAAGTTTCGAAGATGCAGCAAAAGAAAACTCTGAATGTCCTTCAGGTGCTTCTGGTGGTGACTTAGGTCAATTTGGACCAGGACAAATGGTTCCTGAATTTGATAAAGTTGTATTTAGTGGTGATGTTGGTGTTCTTTATGGACCTGTTCAAACTCAGTTTGGTTATCACTTACTAGAAGTAACAGCTAGAGGTTAGTAAAAATGGTAAAAGTATCTGCAATCCAAATGAGTATGAGTGAAGATAAAATCTCAAATATAGCTAAAGCGATAAAATTAGTTAAAACTTCAGCTCAAAATGGTGCAAAAATCATACTTTTACCAGAACTTTTTGAAGGGCTTTATTTTTGTAAAGATATGGATAAAAAGTATTTTTCTTGGGCAAAACCTTTAAAAGATAATTTACTTATAAAACAGTTTTCAGACTTAGCAAAAGAGTTGAAAATCGTAATATTAGTAAGTTATTTTGAAAAAGCAGAAGATGAGTATTTTAATTCTCTTGTTGTTATAGATGCAGATGGTAGTGTAATGGATAACTACCGTAAAACTCATATACCAGATGGTGCAGGGTATGAGGAAAAGTTTTACTTTAAAGCTGGAGATAGTGGTTTTAAAGTGTATGATACTGCCTATGCAAAGATAGGTGTTGGCATCTGTTGGGATCAGTGGTTTTGTGAAGTAGCAAGGGCTTTAACTCTAAAAGGTGCAGAGATTATATTTTATCCAACTGCTATAGGAAGTGAACCTGAAGTAGGTATAGATTCAAAAGAGCATTGGCAACGGGTACAGATGGGACACTCTGCAACAAACACAGTTCCTGTTGTAGTGGCAAATAGGATAGGGTTAGAAGTAGGGGAAAGTTGTGAACTTACATTTTATGGTTCATCTTTTATAACAGACTATACAGGTGCAAAAATATCTGAAGCATCAAGAGATAGAGAAGAGATTATCTATGCTGAATTTGACTTATATGAGAATAAAAAGCAAAGAGAGTATTGGGGTCTTTTAAAAGATAGACGACCTAGTTGTTACTTATATAAGTAAGAAATTCTTTTTTTATCAATATTTTTGTATAATGTATGTAAGTTATAGAATAAAAACTTAAGGAAAAGTTTGAAAAATATTATTTTAATTGGGTTTATGGGTGTTGGAAAAGGGAGTGTTGCTCGTGAGATGATAAAACATTCTGAGTATATGGCTATTGATACTGATGATATCATAGAATCTATGGAAAATAAGAAAATAAAAACTATTTTTGAAGATGATGGTGAAAAATACTTTAGAAATTTAGAAAAAAAAGTTTCTAAATGGCTTGAAAAAAGTGTTAAAAACACTCTTATATCTACAGGTGGTGGGTTTTATAAACAAGAAAATCTTAAAGATATAGGTTTAGTGGTTTTACTTGATTCACCTTTTGAAGCTATAATCAAAAGGATAAAAGAACATCCAAATGCAGTTAAAAAACTTAAAAAAAGACCTTTGTTAAATGACTTAAAAAAAGCAAAAGAGTTATATGATGAACGAAAACTTGAGTATTTAAAACTAGCAGATATAGTTATAGATGTAACAGATAAAAGTGTAGAAAAATGCTCTAAAGAGATTTTAAAAAAGGTAAAAAAATATGTTTAAAAATATAATTATGATGCTACTTATAGCTTCATCAATCTATGCAACAGAAGTTAATTGGGCTAAAGACTATAAAAGTGGTATAGCTAAAGCTAAAAAAGAGAATAAACCAGTTTTATTTATAATCTCAAGAGATACTTGTAAGTATTGTGTGATGTTAGATAATGAGACTCTAAAAGATGAAAAAGTTGCAAAAGCTTTAAATAAAGATTTTATAGCTATCCGTTCTTGGACAAATGAGGGTGATTATATACCTGAAGATTTAGCAAGATATACACCAGGTTTACCAGGGATTTGGTTTTTAACACAAAATGGTGAACCTATGTTTAGACCTATGTTAGGTTTTATAGAAAAAGATAGATTTTTAGAGTCATTAGCGATTATCTATGCAGAATTTAAAAAACAAAATAAAAAAGGTACAAAATGATTTTTACAACTTCAACAAGCCAAAATTTTAAAGCAGAGTTTGAAGAACTTTTAGGTCGTGGAAAGATGGATATGGATACTGTTAGTAGCATCGTAGGTGGCATCATTGATGAGATAAAACAAGATAAAAATAAAGCTTTATTTAGTCATATATCAAAGTTTGATAATTGGACTCCAACTTGCGATGAAGATCTAAAAATATCAACAGAATCTATGAGTAAAGCTTATGATAATCTTGATGAAAAGTTAAAAAATGCATTGCACCTAGCTTATGATAGAATCAAATCTTACCATGAAAAGCAAAAACCAAAATCATGGTTTGATGATGAACCAAATGGTACAATCCTTGGTCAAAGACTAACTGCTGTTGATAGTGCTGGTCTTTATATACCAGGTGGAAAAGCAGCTTACCCATCATCACTACTTATGAATGTTATCCCTGCACAAGTAGCAGGAGTTGAGAACATAGTGGTAACAACACCAACCCCAGACAATGAACCAAATGAACTTTTACTTGCTGCTTGTCACTTATGTGGAGTAAATCAAGTTTATAAAGTTGGTGGAGCATCTGCTATAGCTGCTATGGCTTATGGAACACAAAGCATCCCTAAAGTAGATGTTATAACTGGACCGGGTAATATCTTCGTAGCAACTGCTAAAAAAATGGTTTTTGGTGAGGTAAATATAGATATGATAGCAGGACCTAGTGAGATAGGAATACTTGCTGATGATAGTGCAAATGCAAACCACTTAGCTATAGATTTACTTTCACAAGCTGAACATGATGAGATGGCAAGTTCTATACTTATAACACCATCACAAAAGTTAGCAGATGCTGTAAAAGTTGAGATAGAAAACTGGTTAGTAAAACTTCCAAGACAGGAGATAGCTAGAAAATCTATAGAGGAAAGAGGTGCTATAATTGTAACTAAAACGATGGATGAAGCGATAGACCTTATGAATAAAATCGCTCCTGAGCATTTAGAAGTAGCGACTATATCACCATTTGAACTGTTACCACTTATAAAACATGCTGGAGCAATTTTCTTAGGTCATAATACACCAGAAGCGATAGGCGACTATGTAGCAGGACCAAACCATACACTTCCAACAGGTGGAACAGCTAAGTTTTACTCTCCATTAGGAGTTGAAAACTTTATGAAAAAAACATCGATAATCTCTTTTAGCAAAAATGCGATAAATGAGATAGGTGAAGCTTGTGCATTGATAGCAAATACTGAGGGTTTAACAGCTCATGAGCAATCAGTTAGAGTGAGACTTAAGTAAGGATTTTAATCCTTACTTTAAAGAGAAGCTAATTTTTCGACTTCGTTCTTTATCTTCTACACCATTAGTTAAAGTTTTTTTACTATAACTATAACCGCTACCTTTTAAAATCTTACTTAGCATAGTTTGAGTTTTTATATCTTGTTGATTAAATATATATTTAATAATTTGAAAAGCTCTTTTCATAGATAATTCTGCATTATTTATGTACCTTTCTTTAAACTTTTTATCTCCCCATTCACTTGATGTATGACCATTTATCTCTAATGTTTTTATCGTGTTTTTATAATGTTTTAGTAGTGGGATTAATTTTTTAGAAAACTTTGTTAAAAACTTCTTTTGCTTATCGTTTAGGTTATAAGTACCAGCATTATAAAGTAAATCTTTACCTATAAACTCTATATCTAAGTTATCTTTTATTTGTATCTTTTTTGTAATAATTTCATTTTCAAATATATTATTTAATTGTCTATATATTTTTTTTCTACTTATTGCATCTAGTAGTTTAGGTTTTTGATATTTTACATCTACCATATTGGCATTTATATCAACCTTAGTTATCCACATATTTGATTCTTGTGAATCTATATCTGTTTTTATACCTGCTATAGCTGATTGAGAGTTATGAAGTATAGTAACAGCATTAAACTCATCATAGTTTTCATCTCCATAATGTTTTTGGTAAAGCATCTCTAGTTTTGAGTTTAAAATAACTACAAGACCATCTGTATTATAATCATCTTTAACATAACCTACACCTATGATATTTGAGTTTGAATACTCTTTTATATCTTTTAAAGCACTTGAATATGTTGTATTTAAAACTTTATCATTTATAGTATTTTTGTGTAAATCAAAC
>Ga0256836_1001437_pt1 | contig 10402 bp, 8 predicted proteins | sample 4561380metaG_FD_185974 | JGI IMG/M metagenome (GOLD analysis project Ga0256836, IMG submission 185974) | Hydrothermal vent microbial communities from Guaymas Basin, Mexico - 4561-380 | ecosystem: Environmental > Aquatic > Marine > Hydrothermal vents | place: Mexico: Guaymas Basin | collected...
TGAGTCTCAGGGTTGGGTTAAGGTTAATTTGTATAAACTCAAGAAGCGGTTGTTTTGGATTAAGCGTAGGCTTGAGCGTAGGGACCTTACTGATGAAGAGCGTTCTGCTCTTGAGGTTGAGCGGGACCGTCTTCTCAAAACTTCTCAAAAGTTACTTGAGCGTGTTAGCTCTTCCTCTGCTCTTTACGGTGATAGGTTTATTATGGACGTTCCCGCGGGCTATGTTCAGCTTTGTAAGTTCCTTGGTATCGCTCCCTCTGATGTTGAAATCTCTGTCTGGGTGAATTCTTCGGTGGTTGATTTAGAATTTGATGATGCTTCCTGCTCTTCGCTTAAACTCTCCTATGTCTCTAAGGTTATGGCTTCCAAGTATCACCCTGTTAAGGGTATCTCTAAGGGCTCTCAAGAAGCTAAGCGTATAGTTCGTGATTTGCTGATTCTTCAGGATTTCTTAGATGGCTCTCTCCTTTCGTATCATAAGGGTGGTTATGTTACTGGGAATAGTCTTCTTCCTGTTCGCTTCTTTGTTTTGACTCTTCCCAAGGAAGTGAGCCTTTACATCTGGTCAAAGCTTCGTGTGGGTGATGATTCGGCTTTGAAGTTTTTCAAAAAGCTAAGCTCTCGGGCGATTCGCGAGTTTGTCCTGTATCTTGTCGAAAAAGAGGGTCTTCCTGTTTCAAAGTCCAATCTTGTCCCTGGCTTTGTTCAGAATGTTCACGTTACTGGTGATAAGAACCCTTTCGAGCCTCATATTCACTCTCACTCTGGGGTTGTCTTTGTTGTTTATGACAAGGCTTCACGGTCTTGGTATCGTTTGAATCCTGTTCTTTCCGAGGAGGATATTGAGAAGCTGAGAGAGATTTGGAAGGCTCTTGTAATTGAGGCTTTCGGTGAGGTCCTCACTGGTGATACCATTCTCAAGGACTTTAACGTCTGGGTTGGTGACCGCTATTATTCTCTTCCTTCTGACTATGTAGATGTGCTCTTCGAGTTGAAATATAATGCTCGTAAGATGTTTGTGAACTACGCTAACTATTATGAGCGTAGGTCCTTCTCAGAGGATTTTGATGAGGAGTTTGTTCGCTTTGTCTTCTCCTACGATAATAGAACTGAGCGGTATGGGTTCCTCACGAATCTTAAGCGTTATCTCTCTCATCTTTCTCTCTCGGCTGTTGAGAAACGCCGTGATGAACTCTTAGAGCTTTTGGATAGGGTTGAGGCTGACCTTGTGGTTATTGATGGAGAGAAGTTCCCCGCTATTTATCGTTCCCTCATAGAAAAACGTGAAGCTATTCGTCAAGAGCTCTCTCGTCTTGAGTCTGTATTGGATAATCCTTCCGAGGCTTTTAGTTTGCTTTACAATGAGATACGGTCAAAGGTTGAGTCTATGCTTTCTCGTAAGAGAATCACCGAGGAGCGGATTGTTTCTATCCTTGAGGGCCTCTTCGGAAAGCGCATCGTTGGTTATAAGTTCGTTCTCCTTGAAGAGGACATTCCGCTTTATCGCTTCCTTGAGGCTCATCGCTCTGTGGTTCTTCTCTCAGATAGGCATAAGACGGTTGAGTTTATGCTTTGGTATGATCCGTTTTGGGAAGATCCCCCGGACGTGTTGGAGCTGAGAATTCCAAATTCCTGATTTTCTGATATTCTGATTTTCTGATAATTTGCTAATTCTGGCAATTTGGCAAATTCGACAAATTTGCCACTGTTATGGCACTGTTATGGTACCGTTATGGTATTGTGATACCAATTTTTTGGGGTCTGGTATCTTACTACTTCTTGCCAATTTCTGCCAAGTTCTGCCAATTCTTGCCAGTGTTGATGTGTCCGTTTTGTTCCTAATTCTCCCGTTTTCTGGTTCACTGCTTAAATACTCCTCTGCCGTAGCTCTGTCTGACGGTGCCTCACCGTCTTTGAGTTAAAATCAGGGGTGAGAGCTGTGGTTGAGTTGGTGAGACTGGACGGTTCGTTGAACTTCGGGGACGGTGCCGAGGTAGTGAATGTTTGGTTGAATAAGCTTAGTGATTTTGAGAAGCTGAAGTCCACCTTCGGCGGTATCTTTTCAACGTCGGAGACGTCGAAGGGTGTTCTTTACTCGTTGTTTGTTCCGTCTTTCCGTGTGAGGTTCCTTTGTCTTGTGCGGGGTGGTGGAGATGGAAAGCGGTGAGAATACTCCTTTCAAGAAGTTTATTTGCCTACACTGTGGGCACGTCTTTGACAGTGATAGGGATGCGCCGAAGTGTCCGAACTGTGGCCGTAGGAAAGTTATTCCGCTTGAGACTCTCGGTGAGTCTCTCAAGAAGCATAAGGATAAGTTGAAGGAGCTCGGTGTTCTTCCTGAGCCTGACCCTGGACCTAATGACCCTGAGCTTCGGGAGACTACGGTCGAGGGGAAGGTTGAGGCTAAGGACCTTGAGACTTCAAAGCCTGAACCTGAAGCTGAGCGGAAGGTTGAGGAGTCCGAGTCTGAGCCTGTCCAGGAGCCTCAAAACTCTGAGCCTAAGGACTCTTCCGATGATGTTCCAGAGTCCGATAGGCTTCTTGCTAAATACCTTGAGGAACTTGAGGACGTTCCTGAGAAACCTAAACCTAAGAAGTCGAGGCCGAAGAAACCTAAGAGGTCCATCACTGTTCCTGTGGGTCCTTCCCTCATTGAGGTTCTCATCGTCCTCGGAGCTATAGTCCTACTCTGGAAGTGGTTGTCTTCGAGGTTCTCAGAACCTGATGAGTCCAACGTTCCGAGGCCTTCCGAGACCTATTATCAGATTCAGCGGAACCTCGGTCATAACGTTCTTGGGTGATGGTTATGGCAGAGGACGAAAAGAAATCCAAGAGTTGGTTAGAGGTAGCTTTCTACCTTTTCATAGCGCTCGTAGTCATCTGGGTGTTCGTTAGGGCACTCAAGAAGTCCCAGAATCTCATCGTGTGGAATCCAGAACTTGGCCTTCGACTCTTGGAAAAATCCCTTTCGAAGCTTGGGTTCCCGACGTGAGGTAGGGAAAAGTATAAATACGATTTGATTCTCACTACTATTTGCGGGACGTGGTACCGATGCCAAAGCCGACCAGGAGACCATCAGAAATCCTTCAGTGGTTCCGTGAACACCCTGGTGAAGTTACCTCCCTCAAAGCTCTATCTCTTAATCTTAATATTCCTTACAACACTGTATTTGTCGTTGTTAAGAAGCTGGCCGAAGAGGGTAAGCTCAAGAAAGTTGGTCGCGGTCTTTACACCTTGGCTGATGAAGAATCAGGTGCTGACGATAATAGAAGGGGAGGCAACCGAGCGGGACGTGGTACCGATGCCTCCCCTTCTTAGAATCCCAACAGGAGGGGATTCGCGTATGAAATTAAGTGATGCTCATATAAATCCTTTGCTGTCATCGGGGTCTTGTTCTGATGTTGCGGGTAGCTCACCGAGTTGCTCACCCTCCCCCGCTCAGACCACTGGCTCAACCCAAAGGTCGCTCGGCGTTTATCTTGATATATCGCCAACCAATGAAAAGGGTGAGTCATCTGTAAGAGGTCCTACTATTCGGGTTTCCTCTCATCCTCTCCCCGCTTATACTCACTATCGTTCCGCTACCGGTCATCTCGAACGCCAAAAGTTTGAGTCTCAGGGTCGCGTTAAGATTGACATCTCTAAACTTCGGAAGAAGCTCTTTTGGATTAGGCGTAGGCTTGAGCGTAGGGACATCACTGATGAGGAGCGTTCTTCTCTTGAGGCTGAGCGGGACCGTTTGGTTTCTCTTACTGAGAAGTTGCTTAGGAAAATCTACTCCGGTTCTGCCCTTTATGGTGACCGCTTTGTTATTGATGTTCCTGTAGCTTATTCTCAACTCTGTAAATCTCTTGGGATTAATCCATCTGATGTGGGAGTCTCTCTATTTGTTCGGTCTGCGGTTATGGATTTAGAATTTGATGACTCCTCTCGTTCTGCTCTCAAAATTAGTTATGTATCTCGTCTTTTTGCTGGTAAATATCACCCTGCCAAGGGCATATCTAAAGGTTTTAAAGAGGCTCGTAGAGTAGTTCGTGATTTACTTGTTCTCCAGGAATTTCTCGATGGTTCTCTCCTTTCCTACCATAAAGGTGATTATGTCACATCTAATAGTCTCCTGCCTATGAGGTTCTTTGTCCTGACTCTTCCCGAAGAAATCAGCTATTATATCTGGTCCAAGCTTCGTGAGGGGGATGATTCAGCTCTGAAGCTCTTTAAGAAAATTAGTTCTCAGGCGATTAGAGACTTCCTCTTTTACCTTGCTCAAAAAGAGGGAATCCCAATTAGTAAATCCTATTTTGTCCCTGGGTTCCTTCAGAATATTCATCCCACCGGTGATAGGGACCCGTTTAAGCCTCACTTTCATGCTCACTTCTCCGTTGTTTTCGCTGTTTATGATAAGTCGTCTCATACGTGGTACCGTTTGAATCCTGTCCTTGATGAGGCGGATCTTGAGAAGTTGAGGGAAATCTGGAAAACTCTTGTAGTTGAGGCTTTCTCCGAAATTCTCTCAGGGGATACTCTTACAAAGGACTTTAATGTTTGGGTGGGCGATAGGTATTATTCTCTTCCTCAAGACTACGTTGGAGTTCTCTTTGAAATAAAGTATAATGCTCGTAAAATGTTTGTGAACTATTCGAGCTATTATGAGCGTAACTCTTTCTCTGATGATTTTGATAGGTCCTTTGTGAGTTTCATCTTTGATTATAAGAATCGGACTGAGAGGTATGGCTTTCTCACAAACATCAAGCGTTATCTCTCCCGTCTTTCAATTTCTGCTGTTAAGAAACGTCTTGAGGAGCTTCAGGAGCTTCTAGATAGAATTGAGGCTGATTTGCTTGTTGTTGATAGTGGTAAGTTTCCTCTCCTTTATCAATCCCTCTTGGATAAGCGAGAAGCTGTTCAGTCTGAAATTTCTCGTCTTGAGTCTGTGCTGGATAATCCTGATGATGCTTTTCGTATCCTCTATAATGAAATCTCTCGTGATGTTGAGTCTATGCTTTCTCCTCGTACTGTTAAAGAGAATCGGATTGTTTCTTTGTTGGAGAGTCTTCACGGAAAACGGGTTGTTGGTCTCTCCGTTGAGTATATCCGTTACCTTACCCGTGACGGTGAAGAAGTTTTGGATGTTCCTCTTCACAAATTCCTTGAGGCTCGTCGCTCGGTAGTTCTCCTTTCGGATAGACACAAAACTGTGGAGTTTATGTTATGGTGGGACCCGTTCTGGGAGGATCCGCCGGACTTTGAAGAGATACGTGTTTCTAACTCTTGACGAATTTGGTAATTTGGCAAATTCGACAAATTTGCCACTGTTATAGCACTGTCATGGTACTGTTGATGTGTCCGTTTTGTTCCTAATTCTCCCGTTTTCTGGTTCACTGCTTAAATACTCCTCTGCCGTAGCTCTGTCTGACGGTGCCTCACCGTCTCTAAGTTAAAATCAGGGGTGAGAGCTATGGTTGAGTTGGTGAGACTGGACGGTTCGTTGAACTTCGGGGACGGTGCTGAAGTAGTGAGTGTTTGGTTGAATAAGCTTAGTGATTTCGAGAAGTTGAAGTCCACCTTCGGCGGTATCTTTTCAACGTCGGAGACGTCGAGGGGTGTTCTTTACTCGTTGTTTGTTCCGTCTTTCCGTGTGAGGTTCCTTTGTCTTGTGCGAGGTGGTGGAGATGGAAAGCGGTGAGAATACTTCTTTCAAGAAGTTTATTTGCCTACACTGTGGGCACGTCTTTGACAGTGATAGGGACGCGCCAAAGTGTCCGAACTGTGGCCGTAGGAAAGTTATTCCGCTTGAGACTCTCGGTGAGTCTCTCAAGAAGCATAAGGATAAGCTGAAGGAGCTCGGTGTTCTTCCTGAGCCTGACCCTGAACCTCAGGACTCTGAGCCTCAGGAGACTACGGTCGAGGGGAAGGTTGAGGCTAAGGACCTTGAAACCTCAAAGTCTGAGCCTGTCCAAATCGAGCAGAAGGTTGAGGCGTCTAAACCTGAGTCTGACCAGGAGCCTCAAAACTCTGAGCCTAAGGATTCTCCCGATGATGTTCCTGAGTCTGACCGACTCCTTGAGAAATATCTTGAAGAGCTTGAGGACGTCCCTGAGAAACCTAAACCTAAGAAGTTGAGGCCAAAGAAATCTAAGAGGTCCATCACTGTTCCCGCAGGTCCTTCCCTCCTTGAAGTCCTCATCATCATCGGGGCTATAGTCCTCATATGGAAGTGGTTATCTTCAAGGTCCTCAAAGTCTGATGATGAGTCCAACGTTCCGAGGCCTTCCGAAACCTATTATCAGATTCAGCGGAATCTCGGTCATCACGTTCTCGGGTGATGGTTATGGCCGAGGACGAGAAGCCTAAGAGGTCTTGGGTAGAGGTTGCTTTCTACCTTTTCATAGCGCTCGTAGTCATCTGGGTGTTCGTTAGGGCACTCAAGAAGTCCCAGAATCTCATCGTGTGGAATCCAGAACTTGGCCTTCGACTCTTGGAAAAATCCCTTTCGAAGCTTGGGTTCCCGACGTGAGGTAGGGAAAAGTATAAATACGATTTGATTCTCACTACTATTTGCGGGACGTGGTACCGATGCCAAAGCCGACCAGGAGACCATCAGAAATCCTTCAGTGGTTCCGTGAACACCCTGGTGAAGTTACCTCCCTCAAAGCTCTATCTCTTAATCTTAATATTCCTTACAACACTGTATTTGTCGTTGTTAAGAAGCTGGCCGAAGAGGGTAAGCTCAAGAAAGTTGGTCGCGGTCTTTACACCTTGGCTGATGAAGAATCAGGTGCTGACGATAATAGAAGGGGAGGCAACCAAGCGGGACGTGATACCGATGCCTCCCCTTCTTAGAATCCCAACAGGAGGGGATTCGCGTATGAGAATAAGTAGTTCCTCTATAAATCCTTTGCTGTCATCGGGGTCTTGTTCTGCTGTTGAGGGTAGCTCACCGAGTGGCTCACCCTCCTCCTCTCGGACAACTGGTTCAACTCAAAGGTCGCTCGGCGTTTATGTTCATATATCCACAACCAATGAGGGTGAGCAATCGGGGAGAGGTCCTACCATCAGGACTCCACTTGAGGCTTACACTTATTATCGGTCAGTCATCGGACGGCTTGAGCGTTTGAAGTTTGAGTCTCAGGGTCGGGTTAAGGTTAATTTGTATAAGCTCAAGAAGCGGTTGTTTTGGATTAAGCGTAGGCTTGAGCGTAGGGACCTTACTGATGAAGAGCGTTCTGCTCTTGAGGTTGAGCGGGATCGTCTTCTCAAAACTTCTCAAAAGTTACTTGAGCGTGTTAGCTCTTCCTCTGCTCTTTACGGTGATAGGTTTATTATGGACGTTCCCGAGGGCTATGTTCAGCTTTGTAAGTTCCTCGGTATTGCTCCCTCTGATGTTGAAATCTCTGTCTGGGTGAATTCTTCGGTGGTTGATTTAGAATTTGATGATGCTTCCCGCTCTTCGCTTAAACTCTCCTATGTCTCTAAGGTTATGGCTTCCAAGTATCACCCTGTTAAGGGTATCTCTAAGGGCTCTCAAGAAGCTAAGCGTATAGTTCGTGATTTGCTGATTCTTCAGGACTTCTTAGATGGCTCTCTCCTTTCGTATCATAAGGGTGGTTACGTTACTGGGAATAGTCTTCTTCCTGTTCGCTTCTTTGTTTTGACTCTTCCCAAGGAAGTGAGCCTTTACATCTGGTCAAAGCTTCGTGAGGGTGATGATTCGGCTTTGAAGTTTTTCAAAAAGCTAAGCTCTCGGGCGATTCGCGAGTTTGTCCTGTATCTTGTCGAAAAAGAGGGTCTTCCTGTTTCAAAGTCCAATCTTGTCCCTGGCTTTGTTCAGAATGTTCACGTTACTGGTGATAAGAACCCTTTCGAGCCTCATATTCACTCTCACTCTGGGGTTGTCTTTGTTGTTTATGACAAGGCTTCACGGTCTTGGTATCGTTTGAATCCTGTTCTTTCCGAGGAGGATATTGAGAAGCTGAGAGAGATTTGGAAGGCTCTTGTAATTGAGGCTTTCGGTGAGGTCCTCACTGGTGATACCATTCTCAAGGACTTTAACGTCTGGGTTGGTGACCGCTATTATTCTCTTCCTTCTGACTATGTAGATGTGCTCTTCGAGTTGAAATATAATGCTCGTAAGATGTTTGTGAACTACGCTAACTATTATGAGCGTAGGTCCTTCTCAGAGGATTTTGATGAGGAGTTTGTTCGCTTTGTCTTCTCCTACGATAATAGAACTGAGCGGTATGGGTTCCTCACGAATCTTAAGCGTTATCTCTCTCATCTTTCTCTCTCGGCTGTTGAGAAACGCCGTGATGAACTCTTAGAGCTTTTGGATAGGGTTGAGGCTGACCTTGTGGTTATTGATGGAGAGAAGTTCCCCGCTATTTATCGTTCCCTCATAGAAAAACGTGAAGCTATTCGTCAAGAGCTCTCTCGTCTTGAGTCTGTATTGGATAATCCTTCCGAGGCTTTTAGTTTGCTTTACAATGAGATACGGTCAAAGGTTGAGTCTATGCTTTCTCGTAAGAGAATCACCGAGGAGCGGATTGTTTCTATCCTTGAGGGCCTCTTCGGAAAGCGCATCGTTGGTTATAAGTTCGTTCTCCTTGAAGAGGACATTCCGCTTTATCGCTTCCTTGAGGCTCATCGCTCTGTGGTTCTTCTCTCAGATAGGCATAAGACGGTTGAGTTTATGCTTTGGTATGATCCGTTTTGGGAAGATCCCCCGGACGTGTTGGAGCTGAGAATTCCAAATTCCTGATTTTCTGATATTCTGATTTTCTGATAATTTGCTAATTCTGGCAATTTGGCAAATTCGACAAATTTGCCACTGTTATGGCACTGTTATGGTACCGTTATGGTATTGTGATACCAATTTTTTGGGGTCTGGTATCTTACTACTTCTTGCCAATTTCTGCCAAGTTCTGCCAATTCTTGCCAGTGTTGATGTGTCCGTTTTGTTCCTAATTCTCCCGTTTTCTGGTTCACTGCTTAAATACTCCTCTGCCGTAGCTCTGTCTGACGGTGCCTCACCGTCTTTGAGTTAAAATCAGGGGTGAGAGCTGTGGTTGAGTTGGTGAGACTGGACGGTTCGTTGAACTTCGGGGACGGTGCCGAGGTAGTGAATGTTTGGTTGAATAAGCTTAGTGATTTTGAGAAGCTGAAGTCCACCTTCGGCGGTATCTTTTCAACGTCGGAGACGTCGAAGGGTGTTCTTTACTCGTTGTTTGTTCCGTCTTTCCGTGTGAGGTTCCTTTGTCTTGTGCGGGGTGGTGGAGATGGAAAGCGGTGAGAATACTCCTTTCAAGAAGTTTATTTGCCTACACTGTGGGCACGTCTTTGACAGTGATAGGGATGCGCCGAAGTGTCCGAACTGTGGCCGTAGGAAAGTTATTCCGCTTGAGACTCTCGGTGAGTCTCTCAAGAAGCATAAGGATAAGTTGAAGGAGCTCGGTGTTCTTCCTGAGCCTGACCCTGGACCTAATGACCCTGAGCTTCGGGAGACTACGGTCGAGGGGAAGGTTGAGGCTAAGGACCTTGAGACTTCAAAGCCTGAACCTGAAGCTGAGCGGAAGGTTGAGGAGTCCGAGTCTGAGCCTGTCCAGGAGCCTCAAAACTCTGAGCCTAAGGACTCTTCCGATGATGTTCCAGAGTCCGATAGGCTTCTTGCTAAATACCTTGAGGAACTTGAGGACGTTCCTGAGAAACCTAAACCTAAGAAGTCGAGGCCGAAGAAACCTAAGAGGTCCATCACTGTTCCTGTGGGTCCTTCCCTCATTGAGGTTCTCATCGTCCTCGGAGCTATAGTCCTACTCTGGAAGTGGTTGTCTTCGAGGTTCTCAGAACCTGATGAGTCCAACGTTCCGAGGCCTTCCGAGACCTATTATCAGATTCAGCGGAACCTCGGTCATAACGTTCTTGGGTGATGGTTATGGCAGAGGACGAAAAGAAATCCAAGAGTTGGTTAGAGGTAGCTTTCTACCTTTTCATAGCGCTCGTAGTCATCTGGGTGTTCGTTAGGGCACTCAAGAAGTCCCAGAATCTCATCGTGTGGAATCCAGAACTTGGCCTTCGACTCTTGGAAAAATCCCTTTCGAAGCTTGGGTTCCCGACGTGAGGTAGGGAAAAGTATAAATACGATTTGATTCTCACTACTATTTGCGGGACGTGGTACCGATGCCAAAGCCGACCAGGAGACCATCAGAAATCCTTCAGTGGTTCCGTGAACACCCTGGTGAAGTTACCTCCCTCAAAGCTCTATCTCTTAATCTTAATATTCCTTACAACACTGTATTTGTCGTTGTTAAGAAGCTGGCCGAAGAGGGTAAGCTCAAGAAAGTTGGTCGCGGTCTTTACACCTTGGCTGATGAAGAATCAGGTGCTGACGATAATAGAAGGGGAGGCAACC
>Ga0256836_1001438_pt1 | contig 10397 bp, 10 predicted proteins | sample 4561380metaG_FD_185974 | JGI IMG/M metagenome (GOLD analysis project Ga0256836, IMG submission 185974) | Hydrothermal vent microbial communities from Guaymas Basin, Mexico - 4561-380 | ecosystem: Environmental > Aquatic > Marine > Hydrothermal vents | place: Mexico: Guaymas Basin | collected...
GATTGTGGATGTTTGATTGTGGATGTTTGATTGTGGATGTTTGATTGTGGATGTTTGATTGTGGATGTTTGATTGTGGATGTTTGATTGTGGATGTTTGATTGTGGATGTTTGATTGTGGATGTTTGATTGTGGATGTTTGGTGCCAGACGCAATATAAAACTAAAAAAGAAAAAAGCCAAAAAGGCTTATCCTAAGAATGGGTTTGCGTAAAGTGCGATAAGTGCAAGTACAAGAGCGTAAATAACTTGTGCCTCAATCATCGCAAGTGCGATAAACATTGTACCCATAAGTTTACCACCCATTCCAGGGTTTCTTGCAGTACCAGCAATTGTAGCTGCTGATGCATGTCCCATACCAATAGCACCACCAAGTGCTGCAAGTCCAAGTCCAACAACTGCTGCAACTACACTATAAGCTTTAATCATAGCTTCACCTTCGCTTGCAAAAGCGAATGCCGCAAAAATAGCCATAAGTGCTACGATTTTTTTCATTGCCTCTCCTTTGATATTTTATTGCGTTATGTCCGTTCGGCTTGCGTATCCCTACTTAACACATAACGCACTGAAATTATAAATAAATTTTAATAAAAAGGCAACTAAAACTGTTTTTTTTATCTAATTTTGTTTAAATAGTTACACGCGTCTTTGTTTCCAAGTTTGCAGGCTTTGTTTAAAAGTTCTTTTGCTTCTTGTTTTTTCCCTTCTTGATAAGCATAGTAGCCAAGCAGTGTGCAACTATCGGCATCTTCTAACTTACACCCTTTTTTGTAAAATTTTATTGCTTCTTTATGATTTTTTTTAACTCCAAATCCTTTATCATAAAAAAATCCAACCATTCCACACGCATATCCTTCGTTTTTCTCACATCTTTTATAAAATCCATCAAAAGCTTCTTTATATTTTCCTTTTAGGGCAAGTTGTAAATCTTTATCGTTTGTATTGCCGTGAGCTCCAAAAAGAGTAAGGCTAATTCCTAAAATTAGTGCTATTTTTTTCATTTTCCCTCCTTATGTATTACAGCAAGCACAACCAAAGCCGTCATCATCATCTTCAAATGTTGGAAGTTTTGCTTTTGCGTCTCCTGAAATTATAGCTTCTTTATAAGCAATTGTCTCATCGTTTAAAATAATTGTATAGTAAATTTTGCTTGTGTTTCTTACTGTGTTTATTGTTGAGCAGTAAGTTTCAAGAGAGCTTAAAACCCATCTTTTTGCCGTTATGTTATCAGCATTTGATTTTAATTTGTAAATAAAGTGAAATTCAGTAAAAATTTTTGGAAAAGTATCTCTTCTTTTATACTCAATCTCCATCTCAGCCTTAATCTCATACCCTTTATTTTTCGCAAGCTCTACTACATCAAAAAGTGAGCAATTCCCCATACCTGTTATAAAAAGTTCTACCGGAGAATATTTATCAGCATCAATTATTAATATTTCTTTTCCATTTGTTGCTTCAAATTTGTGTCCGTCTATATGTTTTATTTTAATCATTTTCCTCCTTTAAAAATTTTTCAAAATATTTTATCTGCTCTTTTACCCTCTCAGGTGCTGTTGCCCCATAGCTTTTTCTGCTTTTCATTGAGTTTTCAAGACTTAAATCTAAATCATCACTAATTCTTTTATCAATATTTTTTAATTCATCTAAACTTAAATCACTTAAATCAACTCCTTTTTTTTCAGCTAACGCTACGGCACGACCTGTGATGTGGTGAGCTTCTCTAAAAGGCACTCCTTTTTTTACTAAATAATCTGCTAAATCAGTAGCCGTTAAGTGACCTTTTTTAGAAGCTTCATACATTTTTTCTTTATTTATTTTCATAGTTTTTAGCGTTTCTTTTAGTATCTCTATTGAAATTAAGGCATTTTTTACGCTATCAAAAACAGGTTCTTTATCTTCTTGGGTATCTTTATTGTATGCAAGAGGTAAGCCTTTCATAACAGTTAGCAGTGCAATTAAATTCCCATATGCTCTTCCCGTTTTTCCTCTTATAAGTTCTGGGACATCTGGGTTTTTCTTTTGAGGCATAATTGAGCTTCCGGTTGAGTATTCATCACTTAGAGTGATAAAAGAAAATTCGCTTGTTGACCAGATTATAAGCTCTTCACTTATTCTACTTGCGTGCATCATAAGCATTGAGATGTTAAATAAAATCTCTAACGCAAAATCCCTATCACTTACACTATCAAGACAGTTAATTGTTGGCTCATCAAATCCAAGTGCTTTTGTAGTCTCAAATCTGTCAATATTATGAGGAGTCCCAGCAAGTGCCGCACATCCAAGAGGATTTTTGTTGTTTCTTTTGTAAGATTCTTTAAATCTTTCATAATCTCTTTTAAACATACTTGCATATGCTAACATATGATAGCCAAAACTAATAGGCTGTGCGTGTTGAAGATGAGTCATACCAGGCAGGATTGTATCTGTATGCTCTTTTGCAATATCTACAAAAACTTCAATAAGTTCTTTGATTTTAGCCATAAACTCTTTGTTTCTTTTTAAGACCCAGCGTCTAAAATCAACTGCTACCTGGTCGTTTCTACTTCTTGCAGTGTGGAGTTTTTTACCTATGTCTCCGATTAGCTCAATTAATCTTTTCTCAATTGCCATATGGATATCTTCATCGCTTAAATCCCAGACAAATTCCCCTTTTTCTATTTCATCTTTTATTTTTAAAAGTCCCTCTTTTATCTTATCAGCTTCTTTTTGTGTAAGTATTCCTTGCTTTGCAAGCATTTGAGAGTGGGCAATTGAACCTTCTATATCTTCAATGTATAGCTCTTTATCAAATGGGATTGATGCATTAAATTCATCAAGTATTTTTGCTGTTGCTTTGCTAAATCTTCCGCCCCATAATTTCATTATTAGCCTTTTTTGTTAAAATTATACAATATATTGAGATAAAGGGAAAATATGAACCCAGAGCTTATTAAACTTATTTTTTCCACAGCTTCAATTGAAAGATGGAACGATTTGCCGCGTCCTTTTAAATTTATAGAGCTTGACAAGCAGGCCCATAAAATGATTATAGCTTATATTCTTGCCCATTTTGAAAAGGATGTGGATTTTATTGAGCTTATAAAGTTAGGGATTGCAGGTTTGTTATACAGAGCAGTCCTTACTGATTTAAAATCACCCGTTTATCACTATTTAAGAAAGAAAAAAGGAAAAGAGCTTGATGAATTTGTTGTAAATATGTTAAAAAGCGTCGTTGATACCGAAATGCTTAAATATATAAAAAAATATAACAATATAAACTCAAAAGAGAAAAAAATCTTAACCGCCGCAAGTTATATTTCAAGTAAGTGGGAGTTTGATTTTATTTACAATTTTGCAAAAGATACTTATGGCATAGAAGAGATTAAAAAAAATCTTGAAAACGAGCTTGAAGATTATTACGATTTAGAAGGCGTTAAGATTTTGGCACTTAAAAGAAAAACATACGATTTTATTACTCTTTGTGGAAATCTTAGGTTTCAAAAAAGATGGGCAAACACTCCGAGGATTCCTGAAACGTCAGTTTTAGGTCATATGCTTTTTGTGGCTATTATAAGTTTTTTTTGGACAAAAGAGTATGGAGGAAACATTCATAAAATATATTATAACTTTTTTACGGGGCTTTTTCACGATCTTCCGGAAGCTCTTACAAGAGATATTATAGCTCCTGTAAAACATGGCGTTGCCGGACTTGATGAAATTTTAAAGGATTATGAAAAAGTTATAATAGAAGAAAAAATTTTACCGTTGGTTCCTAAAAATATTCAAAACGAACTTAAAACGCTTATAACCGACGAATTTGCCAATAAACTGATTACTAAGAATGGATATAAAAAAGTGGACGTGGCAGAAGATTTGCTTGGAAGTAGAGGAATCGACGGAAGTCTGGTAAAAGCGGCCGATCATTTTGCTGCTTTTGTTGAAGCGGTAATGAGTATAAATCACGGTATAAAATCACCGGAACTCGTAAATGCTGTTGAATATCTTGAAAACAGATATAAAGATAAAAAAATTTATTCGATTAGATTAGATAAATATTTTAACAAAAGATTTTTAAATGATTAAGAAAAGTCTTGTTTTTATTGGAGCATTTTTATTTGGTTTTAGTGATTTTTATACTTATACCATAAAAATGAATTACAAAGAATATTCAAGCGGGCGAGTATTGGATAAAGATTATACCGATTTTGGTGATTTGATTGGTATCGGTTATAAATTTGAAAAATTAGAAGGCAGATATTCTTATTTCTTAAAGACAGAATTTGCTTACGGCAGTAGTTATTATGAAGGGGCCACATGGGGTGGTAAGCCGTTATCTACGAAACAGGAAGATGTTTATATAATAAATTTTGAAGGTGGTTTGGGCCTTAGGTATTTCAATTTTATCTTAGGATATAGGGAATGGAATAGGGGAAAAAGCAATAATCCCGGAGATTATAATGAAAAGTATTATTGGCCTTATTTTGGAATAAGGTACAGATATGAATTTTATTTTAAAAAATTAGCATTTTTACCTGAAATTTCTTATCAAAATGCCATAAATCCGAAAATTAAAGTGGAACTTGGAAACCAGCCTGTTTTAGATTTGGGGGAGACTTCCGGAATGAAAGTCGAAATCCCTTTTGTATTTAGAAAAGATAATTTATATTTTAAAGTTTTTTATAGATATCAGTATTGGCATATAAACCGCTCTGATAGCGGATTATTGAAAATTAACGGTAAAGTTTATGAAATATACGAACCTGAAAGCGAAACGATGAATCAATATCTTGGGATAGGAATTTTGTGGAAATTTTAAAAAAAAGAGGGGTTAAAAAATAGATAATAAAACCCCCGCTGCCACGGCACTACCGATAACTCCGGCTACGTTAGGACCCATGGCATGCATTAGTAAAACATTTGTAGGGTCTTCTTTCATTGCTTCTTTGTTAGCAACTCTTGCCGCCATTGGTACTGCGCTCACTCCCGCCGCACCGATAAGAGGATTGATAGGCTCTTTTGAAAATTTATTCATAATTTTACCCATAATAACACCTGCTGCCGTACCTATGGCAAATGCCACAAGACCTAAAATTAAAATACCGAGGGTTTCGGGTACCAAGAATTTTTCCGCCGCAAGTTTTGAACCGACTCCAAGACCTAGGAAAATAGTTGTAATATTTACAAGTTCGTTTTGAAGGGTTTTGCTAAGCCTTTCAACAACACCGCTTTCTCTTACGAAATTTCCAAACGCCAATGCACCGATAAGAGGGCTTGATTCAGGAATAATTAAAATAGTCAGCAAAAGTACAATCAAAGGAAAGAGCATTTTTTCAAGTTTATGTACTTTTCTTCCCGTTTTCATTTTGATTTTTCTCTCTTCTTTTGTTGTTAAAGCTCTCATAATAGGAGGTTGAATTAACGGTACAAGCGCCATATAACTATAAGCCGCCACGGCAATCGCCCCAAGTAAATCTGGTGCCAGTTTTGAAGCTATAAAAATAGATGTAGGACCATCAGCCCCTCCGATAATTGATATAGCCGCAGCGTCTTTTAATGAAAAATCAAAAATTCCAAGCTGTGATAAAGCAACCGCTCCGACAAGAGTTCCGAATATTCCAAACTGAGCGGCAGCTCCTAAAAGAGCGGTTTTCGGGTTGGCAAGTAGAGGACCGAAATCCGTCATAGCCCCAACACCCATAAAAATTAAAATAGGGAAAAGCTCGTTTTGAATACCGGCTTTATAAAGCTCTCCTATAAATCCGCCGTCTCCTATAATGTTTGCTAAAGGAATATTTGCCAAAAGCCCTCCAAAAGCAATAGGTACAAGCAAGAGAGGCTCAAAACCTTTTTTTACGGCAAGATAAAGTAAAAACAGCGTTATTAATATCATTATTATTCTACCGTATGACTGATGAAAATCGCTAAGAGGTTCTCCAAGAGCGTTTTTAGCTTCTTTTTGAGGGTTTAAAAAGGCATAAATTCCTGTCTGTTTATAAAAACCGACGATTAAATCCGTAATGCTTTTTTCATGCTGTACCTGCTGAGTCTGCTGTGTATGGTTAGATTGAGCTTCATTTGCGATTAAGGGAGAAAAAAGAATTAAAAAAGCAAGAATTAACGCTCTCATCTACTCCTCCTCTATTGTCGCTAATACGTCGCCCTCATTGATACTGTCGTTAATTTTAACAGGGATATGGGCAATTATCCCGCTAACAGGTGCCGGAATGTCTATTTCCATTTTCATAGATTCAAGTATCATAATCTTATCCCCGGCGTTTACTTTATCTCCAGGATTTACCAATATTTTCCATACTGTTCCAGGTACTGGTGAGAGTACTTCAATTACGTCTTCTTTTGTAGGTTCGGTAGTGGTTTCTTCTTTTGCTATCGGTTTTACTTCTTTTACTTCGCTTTTTATTTCAACTTTCCCTTCTTTAACCTCAACGTTAAACACTTCACCGTCTACTATAACCGTATAAATTCCTTCACTGTTTTTAGCCATTTCTTCTCCTTTTTTTCTTACCATTAAAGGACTTTCGCCTTTTAAAAACGCAATTCCTTTTTCCTGACATGAAGCAGCAATAAAAATATTTTCTTCTGTCGGTTCAATTCCTTCTTTTTCAAGAAGTTCTTTCCAGTATTTAATTGATTTTCTTTCGTCTCTGTCCGCTAAATCAAGCGGATTTTCAGTTGTCGGTTCAAGATTTAACTGTTCGCTTGCCAGTTTTATTACTTCTTCATCCGGTTTTACAGGTGTTTTTCCGAAATATCCAAGCACCATTCTTCCATACCCCGGTGCTATTTTTTTCCAAGGACCGAACATTACGTTGTTAAACGCCTGTTGCCAGTAGAATTGACTAACAGGTGTTACGCTTGTTCCGTATCCGCCTTTTTCAACTACTTCTCTCATAGCTTTAATTACGTCGTTAAATTTATGTAGGATATTATTATCTCTCATCATTTGGGTATTGGCAGTTAAAGCTCCTCCAGGCATAGGTGAAAACGGAATAATAGGATTAACCTGTGTGGCTTCTGGAGGTAAGAAGTAATCTTCAAGACATTTTTTAAGAGTTTCTTCGTAATCTAAGATTTTTTCCATATCCAAATCGCCCAGATTATAAGGCATACCTTTTGTGGCATGAAGCAGGGTTATAATATCCGGCTGGCTCGTCCCTCCGCTCACAGGGGCCGCTGCCAAGTCAATTCCGTCAACCCCGGCTTCAAGGGCCGCTAAATAACTCGCTACGCTGATACCTGCGGTTTCATGGGTGTGAAGTCTGATATGTACGTCTTTTCCAAGAAGTTTTCTTGCCATTTTTATTGTTTCATAAATTTTATTCGGATGAGCGGTTCCTGTTGCGTCTTTAAACGCTATGGAATCAAACTCAACGTTTTCGATAATTCCTCTTAATACTTTTTCATAAAACTCTACGTCATGAGCTCCCGTACATCCCGGAGGCAGGTCCATAATCGTTACAACCGCTTCGTGTTTCATTCCCGCTTTTTTAATGGCTTTACCGCTGTAAATTAAGTTATTTACATCATTTAACGCATCAAAGTTTCTAACTGTAGTGGTGTTGTGTTTTGCAAAAAGTTTGGCAAACAAATCAATCATTTCTCTGCTTGCCGTATCAAGCATCACAGTGTTTATTCCTCTGGCTAGAATCTGAAGGTTTGCTCCTTTTGCCCTTTTGGCAAATTCATCCATCATATCAAACGCGTTTTCTCTAAGATAAAAAAACAGACTCTGAAACCTGGCTCCCCCTCCAAATTCAAAGTGTTTTATCCCGGCTTCCACCGCCGCATCTACAGCCGGCAGGAAGTCTTTCATCAGTACTCTTCCGCCAAAAACCGATTGAAATCCGTCTCTAAAAGTAGTATCCATGACATCTATATATTTAATTGCCATTTTGTGTCCTTTGATGATGTATTGCCGCGGCTATTGCCGCCACTTTTTTTAATTTTTCTTTTTTATTTGAAGTTTTTGAAGGTCTTTTTGGTTTCTTAGGAGGTTCTTCTTTGAAATACTTTTCGATAATTTTGTGCTGCAAATCCAAAATTATCGTTAAAAGATACAAAAACGCAAATACGACACTCATACCGAGTATCATATATTTTATGGCTTCCATAATCATTTTTTGCCCCTTATCTGATTTTGCGAATACTAACAAATAAGTATAGCGTTAATATAGCATTAAATCAAATTTTAGAAATATTTTTTAGTTTTATGTAAATCATAGCGGTCATTATGGCATCGTTTAATGCGTCGTGTTTGCTAAGAATTGGAAGATTTAAGTCTTTCATTATGGAGTCAAACCTTAAATCAATGTGTTTTTGGGGAATAAGACCGATTTTTTTGTCATAATACATAGCCGATACTTCAATTTGCTCATTAGGGAGTTTTATTCCAAGATATTTTTTAGCAAGATTATTAATCATTGCCATATCAAATTCCAGATAATATCCGACAAGAGGTCTGTTTTTGATAAAAAACAGAAATTTTTCAAGTGCTTCTTTTGGCGAGATGGCGTTTTTAAGCTCGCCTGGCAGTATTTGATGTACTTTTATGCTTTCGTGTTTTATAGATGCGGAAGGTTTTACGAAAATGTGAAATTTATCTTTTAAAAGAATTTTATTTTTTTTAACGATTACGGCACCGATTGAAATAATCTCATCTTTTTTTCTGTCAAGTCCCGTAGTTTCGGTATCGAATACTACTACTTCATCTCCCTCATACTCTTCAAACAAAAACTTAAATCTTTTGTCTTTTAATTTCTTTTTATAATAATTGTTTATCAGTTTTTTAAACATCAGCTAACCATTTCCGTGTGAAAATGATGTTTTGTCAGTTTTTTAAATTCATTAGTAACTTTAATTGCGTCTTTTAACATATCTTTTTCGATTTTGGTTAAGTTTTTTGTTTTTATAATGTTTGTGAGAGGTTCTTTGTTTTCTATCTGTTTTAGTCTGTTTTGCAGTGTAAAGGTCAGGATTATGTCAAAACTTTCTATTATTTCGGTTGCGAATTTTTTATCAATAATTCCTAAATCACTTATTTTTTTTATTCTCTCTACTGTTGAAGTGGCATAAATTTTCTTCTCAAGAGCAAATGAACGGGCGGCATGAACCGTTATAAATCTTATTTTTTTTAAATCTATCTCATCTTTTAAACCGAAAATTCCAACAGGCAGTTCAAACATTTCAATAAACGAAGCAAAATAAGCAAGCAAAGTAGGGTGGTTCGTTAAATTTTCAAAAAGAAAGCTTTTTAATTCTTTTAGATATTTTTCTTCTCCCCACACATGTTTGGCGTCTAATATGATGGCAAGGTTCATCATATTTTCTTTTGTAGGGGTTTCTATCCACTCTTTTATGCTGTTTTTATATTCATCAATGCTTTTTGACCAGAAAGGATTATTTAGCATTACATTGCCGGGACATTTAGGAAATCCTATTTTTAAAAGCGCTTCAGTGAATTCTTCAAAATATTTTCTGTTTATATTCAGGCCGTTGTCTAAAATTATTCCGTTATCCTGGTCGGTTCTTATTATCTGTTCTCCTCTTCCTTCACTGCCCATAACGATAAGAGAAGATTTTTTTGTGTATTCTTCCGGAAAAATGAAATTTGCTATTTTTTGAAAAATTTTTTCGTTTAAGGCGCTTATCACTTTTGCTATATATCTTGCGTTCAATCCTTTAGAATATAAAAGTTTTATAAGTTCAATAAAGCTATCGCTTATCTCTTTTAAATCTTCTATAGATTTTGCTTTTTCTATTTTTACGTTTATCAGGTGCGAATGGTTTGAAAAATAACTTAATAAATCTATCTGTTCTATAGTTCCTAAAATTTCGTTTTCTTTTGTTACTACAAGTCTTTTGATATTGTGTTTTGTCATTTCAAGAAGGGCGTTAAATAAAAAATCTTCATAATTAATTGTTTTTAGAGGTGAAGAAGCTATTTTTATTATTTCGTCTTTTGGCGAAATATCGTTTAATATAATTTTTTTGAGATTTGAATCAGTAACTATGGCGTTATCTCCTACAATTATCGCCGACGCTTTTTCATTTTCTTTTTTTAACAGACTGTTTTTTATCGTTTCGTTTTCACTTACAAAAACCACCGGATGAATAATAAGCTCTTTTACTCTTGCGGCTAAAAATGAGCTGAAAAAGTTTTGATAGTTTTTTTCTTTTAAATGTTGGAGTTTTGAAGCGATGTCTTGTAAAAAAAATTTTTTAAACTTTTCATTTTTCAAAAGTTTTAAAAAAGTCTCTTTATCAAGTTCGTATGCGAGTGTTTCTTCAATTACTTCAGCACTTGTATCTCTGTTTTGAATAATTTCTTTTGCAAAAACTATATCTTCGTTTGTAAGGATTTCTTCATCGGTTTTTATTTTGCCTTTTATAATAATATATACTT
>Ga0256836_1001439_pt1 | contig 10386 bp, 9 predicted proteins | sample 4561380metaG_FD_185974 | JGI IMG/M metagenome (GOLD analysis project Ga0256836, IMG submission 185974) | Hydrothermal vent microbial communities from Guaymas Basin, Mexico - 4561-380 | ecosystem: Environmental > Aquatic > Marine > Hydrothermal vents | place: Mexico: Guaymas Basin | collected...
ATCCAGTAGTTAGATACTAAATCATATTTATGATATTCTAAAGGTAAACCTATGGTAAAATTACCGTTAATTTTATACCCTGGTTCTACATAAATAAAATAGTCTTCATCTGGTATAAAATCTAAAACCTTATCATCATCTAATTTCTTATATACTGATGTTGAAATATAATACTTATCAAAATCAAAGTTACTTTCTACAAGAAAATTTAATCCTGAGGAATCAGATTTTTTCATATATCCTAAATCAAATTTCAAATCAAAAAAATTCTTTTTAACCTTAAATTCAACACCTGCATTTATTATTGTATCAAAATCTATTTTCTTTAAAGTAAAAATAGTTTGTGATTCTATTTTAAAATCTTTCTCTGTAGTATTTTTATAAGTTAAAATTAATCCACCTTCCCTAGATCCCTTTTCATCATCTAAAGCACCTATAAAAAATCCTAAATCCAAAGAATCATATACCATTTTATTTATCTGTATCCCCCTTACATATTGCTCTGGAGTAATAACACTTTTTCTTAACTTATAATAGTAGTAATTAAATGTTCCAAATTGATAAGCTAAATCACCAACAATCCAGCTTAACCCTACAAGATTAAACTCAAGCCATGCACCATCAAAAGCTATATTTGTCCATCTTTGATTAGAAGTTACAAGACCTACTGGTGGATATATAGCCTCTCCTGCTGTATCTTCAGTAGTAGCACTAATAGCTAAATTAACCTTTACATCTTCTGAAAATTCTTTTGTAATAGTTACTCCTAAATCATGAGAATTATAAGACTCTCCCGTTTGAAAATCATACCAAACATCACCATCAAAATCACCTGAAATTTTAATATTTCCGTCTTCAGCATATAGAGTAGTGAATCCTATTACCATTAGCATTACTAAATACCACCTTTTCATACAACCTCCTTTGTTTTAAACTTTTTTATTTTTCATTTTATTATTTTTTCTAGTAGCAAATATAATACCAATTTTTTATCTTTTTTTTAATATAAATTCATTATTTGTTTTATGCATATAATATATATACATTTTTGTTTATATATTATATTTTTTAAATTTTAAAAAAAAAGTTAGATATATCTAACTATTATTATTTTGACAGAAAAAATTAGTATTTTTAAACCTTAAAGTCAATAATTTATTTTTTTTATATGGTTCACTTTGAGAATATAAAAAAAGATATAAAAAATCTTAAAATATTCTCTAAAGGCTGGAGAGGTCTTATTTTTACCGGATTCTATAATAATGAAAAGGTAGCTATTAAAGTTGCCAATCGAAAAGAGGTTATAGAAAATATAAAAATCGAGATAGATAATATTATGTTATTAAGATCTAAAAATTTTTATAATATTCCTGAAATTATTGAATATGGAGAGGATTTTTTTATATATAAATTTATAGATGCATTTACGTTAAAAGAGGTATTTACCTCTATAGACTTGGAACAAAAAAAAAATATTCTAATTAAAATATTGAATGTTTTATATCAATGGGACAAAATAGGTTTTTTTAAAAACGAATTAAAAAAATTAACCACTAATATCCTAATTTCAAATAAACTTGATGTATATTTTATTGATTTTGAAAAATCTAGGCAAAATAAATTCTATAAAAATATACCACAATATATTCAGTTTCTTAAAAATTTAAATATTCTATCAATGGATGAGGTTTTATATTTCGGTAAAAATTATAAAAGTAATCCTGATAAAATTTATATAATATTAAAAGATAAAATTTTGTCATCAAAAAAAGATTTTTCTACTTTATTTTAATTTTTATTTTTTACTAAATTTTAAAAAAGGAGGTTATTATGCCAAAAATTTTAATAATAGTAGGGAGTAAATCTGATCTACCAAAGGTTGAAAAGTATCTATCTGTTTTAGAGGAGTTAAATTTAGAATATCAGTTAGAGGTAGCCTCTGCTCATAGAACACCTGAAAAAGTTAAAGAATTAGCAGAAACAGCAAGAGAAAAAGGATTTGAAGTTATAGTAACAGGTGCTGGGCTTGCAGCAGCACTTCCTGGAGTAGTAGCTGCTCATACAACACTGCCTGTTATTGGAGTTCCCATAGCAGCAGGTGCTTTAAATGGCATTGATGCCTTGTATTCAATCGTTCAAATGCCACCTGGTATACCTGTTGGCACAATGGGAATTGATAACTTTAGAAATGCATTTATTTACGCTGCACATATTCTATCTGTTAAATATCCAGAAATAGAACAATCGCTAAAAAAGTATAGAGAAAATCATAAATAGTAAAAAAAAGAGTAATATAAATAGGGAGGATTCTCCTCCCTTTTTTCTTTTATATCCCAATATCTAATTTCTTTTTATTCAATACATAAAAAAATTGTTAAATATTTTTTTCTCTATTCGTATAATCATATTGAAAACTAAAAAAAGAGGTATTTTATGTATGACATTACATTTACTTTATACTCTAATAACAGACAAAAATCCATTTTGTTCAACCTATTGTCCTCGGTGATCATTTTTATCTATAATAATGGAGAAAATCTCAATGAAATGGGAAATTTCCCCTTTTATTAAATCTAAATATACTAGATATGCTGTTTTATATATTTTATTATGTTCCTTTCCATTGGATCTTAAAAAGTCTAGAAAATGGTATAACTACAGGCTATGTAATTTCTACTATATTTTTTATCATTTTTGCTATTTTATATCAACCTAGAACATGGGGTAGTATATGCCAAATTGGTGTTAGGTTAAGATTTTTACAAAAATATAATCTAACACATGTAATTAATCCAATCTATGTTATTAAATATCAAAAAATTGTAATATCTTTCATAGTAATTATTGATGCAAAAACACCCACTGATTATGAAAATTATTTAATAACCTCTAATAGTAGCTATAATTTCTACCAAAATAATATCAATAAAAAAGATTATAGCTACAACTTTATTAATCAAAAAATTAAGAAATATAAAAAACAATATAGATCCAGAAAATGGGAAAAGAGAGGCCTCCACTAATAGAAGTGGAGGCTTTATTACGATTATATGATTAATTAATATTTTATCTATTCTTTCTTTGCTTAATTTCTTTTAATTTAGGTCCTAAAAGTTTTTTATAAGCCTCAACTCCCGGTTGATTAAAAGCATCTACATCTGCAAGTTCACCTTCATATGCAACGGTTAAAGCTAAAAGATATAAAAGTTGACCTAGATAATACTCATTTAATTCTGGTAAAACAAACTTAGCAGAATATCTTCCTTCTGATATTAAGGCTTCAGCATTTGACTCTAACGCAGCATTTAAAGCCTCACTCATCATTATTCCGTCTAAAGCCTCTAATTTTTCAAATTCTTTATATGGATTATGAATTTCTATATCATTCTTCCAATTTCTAATTTCTATAAATTGAACCACTTTATCTAATTTTCCTTCTTGATGCTGTTGTGTTTGAGCATGCATATCTGTAGTACCAACCGCTACAATTGGTGTTCTTCCATAATAAACTACTTCTCCCTTTCTATTATATTTCTTACCTAAAGATTCTGCTAATAATTGAATATACCACTCACTCATTGATTTTAAATAATCTGCATATGGCATCATTACTTCTATATCCCTACCATGATTTTCACTTGCTAAAAATTTTAGTACAGCATTCATTAATGCAGGATTTTTATATACATCAGCACTCTTACAAGCCTGATCCATATCCCTTGCACCTTCTAAAAACTTTTCTATATCAAATCCTAAAACTACACCTGTAGACAGACCTACTTCGGAAAAAATTGAAAATCTTCCTCCAACTCCATCAGGCACACTAAACATCTGCCATTCATTAGCTTTTGCTATTTTATGTAAAATTGTTTCCTTTTCATCTTCTCTTAAATCAGTAATAGCTGTTACATCTACTTCAAAAAGCTCATTCTTATTTTCTAAATATTCCTTTATTACAAAAAAATTAGCCATTGTCTCTATTGTAGAACCACTTTTAGAAATTACTACTAACATAATTTTAAACTTCTTACCTGTATGTTTTACTTTTTGTTCAGCTTTTAAGGTTAAAGTCTTTAATAAATCAGTTGTTCTATGAGGGTCCAAATTATTTCCACTAAAATAGTATTCTGGTCTTCCATCTCTTTCTTCTGGAGTTTTATAATTCCAAAATTCTCCGCCCATAATATCAAAAATAACTTTATTACCTAAAAAACTTCCTCCTATTCCTAAAGAAATAACTGCATCAAAATTGTATCTTAAAGATTCTCCCCAATCTTTTAATGCTTTAATCCTTTGTGGTGTATTTATACCATTATTTGTAATATAAGGTAATTTTGCAAAACAAACCTTTTCAGGTTCTCCATCTTTTGATAAATGGCCTTTTATAAAACAATCCTTTCTCATTACCTCTATTGCTTCATGAGCCTGTTTAATTTTTTCAGAGATAGATTCAATTTCTTTTTCTTCAACTAATCCCTCACCTAACAATTTACTAAAATCAAACTCAAATCCTGAATCTAAAACTATCTTCTTCTCCATACTACCATACTCCTTTTTTCTTATTTAAGTTTAAAAATTTACTTAAATATTTACTAAAAAATAAATGTATTTGATACAAAAATAGAAAATTTTTTTTCTTTATTTATACCTATGTCAATACTTCCATATTGAGAAAATTTTACATTCCAACCTCTTATTCCTACTCCATACGACCAATAATAATTCCCATTTACTCCAAAATCTCTTTGTAGTCTTGCCACATCAAACCATATACCTATTAAAAAATATGTTTCTAAAAAATCTCCTATCCAATTTAACTTTATATTATCTTTTAAATGATATATAGGATATACAAGCTCTGTCTGTAAAATATTAAGAATATTTACACCTTCTCTATCATAAGGAAGGGAACTAAGAGGATATACTCTTATTGTATTATCACCACCTGCAAAAAAACGTTGATAGAAATAAATTTTATTACTATTGAATATTAAATATTCTCCCTTTCTAATCATAAATAGAAAATTATAAAAATCTCTTATTAAAGACCCTTCCAGTATTAACTTATAATAATCTACATCCCAGGATTTCCCCCCATATCGTTTCAACATAACCTTTGCATAGGTCCTTTTTTTAGGATAATATCTAAAATCGCTTTCAAAAAATTTCCATTCAATACCTACAAATGGATATTTATTTTGTTTTATATATAAATTTAAAGAATCTACTCTATCTAATTGAAAACCAATATATAGTCTTACACCTTGAAGTTTATTATTTTGACGTCCTAAAATAAAACTTATATTTTCTTTTTCTTCTGTTAAATTCTCGATTTTAAGCGAGGGAGTATTTATATATAATGTATTTACTCCTAATATTATCTTATTTTTTGTTAGGGAAGGGTTATATAATCCAAAACTAAAAATTTTTCTTTTATAACCTTCTATATAAAAAGAATTTAACTCATTAAAACCATTTAGATTTTTTAAACGTAATAAAAAAGAAGCTGTTATAAACCATTCGTTTCCATTAGGTAAAGATATATAATGTAATTGGGGTAAAAAATAACTATATGTTTTATCTTCTAAATAATATATTAAAGTAGCGCTATCATGATTTTCTTCTATAAAAATTTTTACATCTCTAAAAATCTTTTCATCATATAGTCTTCTAATATCCCCATTTATATCTTTTATAGAATACTTTTTTCCTTCTTTTATTTTAATAATATTCCTTAAAATAGGCTCCTTAATTTTATAATTCCCCTCAAAAAATATTTTCTTAATATATAGAGAATCTTCAGTAAGAGAATTAGCTGATATATTAAATAATGAATAAAATATAAATAAAACTATTAATAATCTTTTTATCAAACTTTATTCCTTTTTTATAATCATAAACCTCCAGTTTCCAAAAGAATCCTTTACTATATCTATTTTAAAATTTTTATATATATTTTTCAATCCTTCTATCTGTTCTTTTCTACCAAACTCAAAAATAAAATATCCTCCTTCTCTTAAAACTTTCATTATAGATTCAGAATTTTTTCTATGAAATAATAACCCATCTTTCCCAGAAATTAAAGCAATCTCAGGCTCCCATCTCTTTATTTCATCTTGTAAAGTTGGAAATATATCTTCTTCAATATAAGGAGGATTAGAAACTATAATATCAAATATTTCTCTTTTAAAACAAGTAGTCCCATCGCAATTTACTATATTCACATCTAAGTTATATCTATCTCTATTTATTTTACTGACATCTATAGCTTCTTTAGATATATCAGATAATGTTATTTCTAAATCTTTTTTTAATAATTTTAAGGTGATACCTATTACCCCACTACCTGCTGCTAAATCTAAAATTTTTAATTGGGTACTATTAAAATTATTTCTTATTATATTTAATACAACATCAATTAAATCTTCTGTCTCTTGTCGAGGAATTAAAACACCTTCTCTTACATAAAATTCATAACTGTAAAAATTTACTTTCCCAACTATATATTCTATTGGTTTCCTTTCAAAAACTCTCTGTCTTATTAATTCTCTTATTTCTAGTTTTTCTTCTTCTTTTATTTCTTTTTCAAAATTCAAGTAAATATCTACTCTATTTTTAAAACCCAAAACATGTTGAAATATAAGTTCAGTATTGAATCTTGGATTTTCAATTTTCTTATCCTTTAGATAATTGAGAGTTGTATCAAAGAGATCCTTTAGATTCCAATATCTACGAGCTTTAGGATCATAACTTTTTGAAATATTCCTCATATTCCGCAGATTTTAAAGCTTCTATAAATGGCATAATATCACCATCTAATACTTCTTCTAAATTATATAAAGTTAAATTTATTCTATGATCTGTAACTCTATTTTGAGGGAAATTATAAGTTCTTATTTTTTCAGATCTATCCCCACTCCTAACCATAGATTTTCTCATAGAAGATTCTTTTTCCATCCTCTTTCTCATCTCTATTTCATAAAGTTTAGATCTCAAAATTCTTAATGCTTTTTCTTTATTTTGATGCTGAGATCTTTCATCCTGACATGAAACTACAATACCTGTAGGAATATGAGTAATTCTAACAGCAGATTCTGTTTTATTAACGTATTGTCCTCCAGCTCCTGAGGCCCTAAATGTATCTACTCTTAAATCTTCCTCTTTTATATCTATATCAAACTCTTCAGCTTCAGGCATTACTACAACACTTGCTGCTGAAGTATGGATTCGGCCTTGAGATTCTGTTACAGGAACTCTCTGAACCCTATGGACACCTCCTTCATATTTTAAAAGTCCATAAGCATCTGGCCCTGAAACCATAAAAATAATTTCCTTATATCCTCCTAAATCAGAGGGAGTAGATGACATAATCTCTATCTTAAAACCCTGCCTTTCAGCAAATCTAACATACATTCTATATAAATCTCCAGCAAAAATAGCTGCTTCCTCCCCTCCTGTCCCTGCTCTTATTTCCATAATAGCATTTTTATGATCTTCAGGAGAAGGTGGTACTAAAGCTAACTTAACCTTCTCTTCTAATTTTTGTAGTTTCTTCTGAGATTCTATCAATTCTTTTTCTATAGATTCCTTTAACTCTTCATCATCAAATGCTTCTTTCAACATTTCTTTATATTCTTCTACTTCCTTCTGAGCATTCTCATACTCATCAATTATACTTATATTCTTTTTTAATTTCGCATACTTTTGGGATAATTCTTTAAATTTATTATTATCACTTATAACATCAGGATCCTGCAATTTATTTTCTAATTCTTTAAATTCCTCTCTTAATTTGGAAATTGCCTTCTCAAACATTACTTCTTACCTAATTTTCCCAAATAATCTCCATATTTCTTTTTAAATTTATCAATCTTACCCGCTGTATCCACAAATTTTTGTTTTCCTGTATAAAATGGATGGCAATTAGCACATACTTCTACTCTTAAATCTCCCACCGTATTTCTTGTTTTTAAAACAAATCCACATGAGCATGTAATTGTTGCTTCTTTATACTCTGGATGTATACCTGGCTTCACTTCTACTCTCCTTTTTACTTTTTTGTTTAAATTTATGTGTTTAAAAATAAAAAATTTAGATTAAATAATCAAAAAAAAATACCCCTTTCTCCAGGGGTAACCTAAAGAAAGGGGTAGGAGGGGACTATGAAAGTTTTTGTTAGTTATTATTATTTTGTTAGTTCTAGCATTGTATTTGGTATTTGTTCTTCTTGGGCTGTATTATCATCACTATTTTGATCTTGTATCTCTTTTGTTTGTGTTGGTACTTTCTCTTGTGTTGGTATATTTTCTTCTATTTTATTTTTTTCATCCATTGTTGGTTCTTCATTTGTTGGAAGATTTTCTTCTATATTTTGTTCATCTTGTGTTGGTACATTCTCTTCTATCTTTTCTTCCATATTTTCTTGTGTTGTTGGTTTTTCTTCTTCTGTAGAAGGTAAGTTTTCTTCTATCTTATCAATAACCTCTTGTTTATCTTTTTCTGTCTTTTCTTCTGATGATAAAATATCTTTATATACATCATCTAACTCTTCTCTTAAATCTTGATAAAGATCTTGTTGTTCCTCTGGTGGTAATGTCTTTACATAGTCTTGAATAGCATCTAATATTTGAACTTTTACCTTTGGAGAAGCTATCTCTTGTTTTACTTGTTCTTTAATTTTTTCTACAACATTTGGTGGAAGTTTTTCTTTCAATTCTTTCAATAATTCTTGCTTTTTTTCTATTCTTTCTTTTACAATATCACCAACTTGAGCTTTAACTTGATTTTTTAACATAGCTTTTTCTTGTTCTAATTTTTCTAATTTCTTTTCTAGTCTCTTCATTACCTTCTTTCTTTGTCTTTCTGTTATTACCTTATTATTCTTAACTTGCTCTAATCTCTCTTTTGTCTTTATATATTGTTCTACAACTTCTCTGTATCTCTTTAAATCTTCTTTTGTTGCTCTTTCTATTTCCTTCTTTAACTCTTCTGATTTTTTTTCAATCTCTTCTTTTTGTGCCTCTATTTTTGCCTTTGTTTCAGGATCTAATTCCTTCATAAATTCTTCATGAATCTTCTCTATCTCTTCTTTGTTTTTTAATTGTGTCTTGATTTCCTTTGTTTCACCTTTATTCTCTACTTTTACCATATTTTGATTCTTTTCTACCTCTACAGATGTATTATTTCCTTGAGCATCTACTTCAACACTTATATTTGCCTTTACTTCTTCCTTATTAGCATTAATCTCTGCCTTTTGCTCTATATTATTATTCTCAACCTCTGCTTTTACCTCTTCCTTTACATTCACTTCATCTTGAGCAAAAGATGCTGTTGTTAATCCACCTACGATTAATCCTATAGTTAGTAATTTTACCCATTTCATCTTGTACCTCCTTTTTTCATTTTTTTCCGTTTCTATTATATTATAGAAGCAATTACAATACCAGTTACATGTATCTATAATAAAACAAATAAGTTAAATAAAAAATTATATAAAATATACGATAAAAAACCGAAATATAATAACCTATTTATGGGTTAAAATACCATATCCAAAACATTCCATTTAAGAAGTAATAATTTTGTATATGGATCTAACAATTGTAGTTTATTTTCTTTTAATAAAACATAAACTTTATCTAAATCTATATACTTTTCTATTGGAGCAACCTTTAAAACAGAAAAATTTTTTTCCCAGTTTTCCTTTAATACTAAAGAATTATATTCTGAAGAAACAAACGATGGATAATCTTTAAAAATATTTCTATGATTCATATATAATAGATTATAATTTTTATATTGTTTAATATTTCTATTATATAAAGTTTCCCATAGATCTAAATATTGCTCTATAATCCTTTTCCATGAAAAATATTTTATAGCTGATCCTTTGGCATTTATTGACATCTTTTTTAACTGATCTTTGTTTTCTATTAAATAATTTATTTTATTAAAAAAATCCTTATAATCTATAAAAATACTTTGAGAATAAATATAATTATAACTATAGAAACCAAAACCTTCATTTAAATAGTCAAAAACACTCCTCTCATAGTAGCTATAAGTCTTTATCTTAAATCCATCTTGCCCATCATCTACTATATCCTTATATCCATCCCAATCAGTTACTATTGGGACAACCCCAAAAAATTTAGCTTCTACAACAGAAATACCAAACGTTTCCTGAAGATTATCAACAAAAGAAACCAGAACATCTGAAGCTTTATAAATATAAGGCTTTAAATTATCATCAAAATTTGTAAATATTTTTATTTTTGACTTATTTATCTCTAAATAATCTATTATATTATTTATTAAAACTATCTCTTCTTCTGTTGCAGAACCTGCTAAAATCAAAGTAATTTTATTACGATTGTTTAAAAAATC
>Ga0256836_1001443_pt1 | contig 10368 bp, 15 predicted proteins | sample 4561380metaG_FD_185974 | JGI IMG/M metagenome (GOLD analysis project Ga0256836, IMG submission 185974) | Hydrothermal vent microbial communities from Guaymas Basin, Mexico - 4561-380 | ecosystem: Environmental > Aquatic > Marine > Hydrothermal vents | place: Mexico: Guaymas Basin | collected...
GCTTCTTTTTGAACCTTATCTAAAATTTTTAAATTTTTTTCCAGAAGATTTTCTTCGATAACATACGCAGGAGTTTTTATATTCATCATCAGCCTTTTTAATGAAATTATAGCATTTGTAGTATATCGGTATGTTTGTTATTGTTTAATGGTTTTTAAAATCTAAAATTGTTTAAATCACTTTTATTCGATTAAAATATTAAAGCATATCGGATAATTTTAAAGACTGATAATAATATTCGCTATTTAACTTATAGTGTCTGTCACCATATATTATAATACCAATCCACATACTACATTAGTACCTTTTTTCACTAATCACCTTTTTTTACCGAAATATCGTTAAGTGAAAGAGGGTGAAAAACGTAAAGTTTGTTTTGTGTTTTGGTATAAAACAGTATTCCAATCGTTTTAAAAAGAAAAAAAACCTGATTATAAAGTCAGGTCTAAAATTCTTTCAGCTTTTTCAATATCTTCCGCACTTGGTTTTTTACGTGCACCTAATTGTTTTAAAACTCTAGCTACAATTAGCATTAACGCACCGATATACTCAGGCAAAACTTCTTCCAATTCTTTTGAAACCGGATATTTTAACGGTGGAATTTGCTCTAAATATAAAAGCACGTCTTTTAAATCAACCTCTTCTTCAAGTTTTTTAAATTCTCTGATACTCTCTTCAAACCCTCTTGTAAGAGGCATATCAGCTGGCATAATGATGTCTCTTCCATTATATCCCGTTTTTTCAACAGCCACTAACAATAAATCGTGAAATTTTTTCTCCACAATATCTAAAATTCTATCAGCTTTTGATTTGTCTAGTTCTAAACTTGCAGCTTTTTTGAAAACCGCTTCAATTTTTTTAAATCCTACTACTCTTGACATTTTTTCTCTCCTTAAGTTTTTCATAATTATATTATCTAATTATATAAATGTCAAGAGCATTGAGTGCGATATACTAAATATTTATATCAATAAATTATTATTTTAACTTTTTCACCGGCATTTAAAGTATAAAGCCCCTCATCAAGCATCATTAAAGTTTCATTTCCGATTAGGTTGGTTAAAATTCCGCTGCTCCCCTGTTTTTTACCTCTGGTGTCAACTATATATTCGCCGTTTTCAAAAGAAAGATTTACCGCCACAAACTGTGTTTTTTTAAATTTTTTTACAAAACTATCTCTTAATTTTGCCTCAAGTGTTTTTAAAGATTTTTTGTTTTCAAACGCATCGGCAATAGGTACCACATATAATAAAAACGTTACAAAACTGCTGTACGGAAATCCCGGAAGCGAAACGATATATTTTTCACCTGCCCGGGCGACCATTATCCACTGTCCCGGTTTAATATTCACCCCGTGAAACAATACGTCAAATTCACCTGTAATCTCTTTTACAAAATCAAAATCCCCTACGCTCACCCCTCCGGTTGTTACTACGATATCGCTGTTTTGAAGCACACTAATAATTTTTGATTTTATTGCTTCTTTATTGTCTCCGGCTATTCCTAAATTATGCGTTTCATATCCCAAACTTCTGCCAAGAGCGGTTAGTGTGTAATTATTCGAACTTCTAATCTGTCCCATTTTATATTTTTCATCCAAATCCACAACTTCTTCACCCGTAGCCAAAACCGAAATAACGGGTTTTTTTACAACACTTACAACCGGAATTCCAAGACTTGCCAAAACGCCTATTTCCCCTGCTCTTATCAGTGTCCCTTTTTTAAGAAGAACTTCACCTTTTTTAAAATCTTCTCCCACCGGTCTTACGGAAAATCCTTTTTCCACTTTTTCCTTTATAATCAACCTCTCACCGTTTACCTCAACATTTTCAATCGGAACGAGAGTATCGCTGTTTTGAGGCATAAAACTTCCGGTAAACGTTTTAACGGCTTCGCCTTTGTCAATCTTATCATATTCAAAGCTTCCTGCGGGATTTTTACCTATTATTTTTATTTCACTATCAATGTCTTCATATCTTATTGCATATCCGTCCATTGATGCGGTAGGCATATAGGGATTATCGTATTTTGCTTTTATATTTACGGCCAACACCCTGTTTAATGCGTTTTCTAAAAAAACCCTCTCGCTTGATTTACACTGCGGCAAATTGTTATTTAAAATCTTTATAGATTCTTCAAAACTTATATGTGCCATAATCTCTCCTTCTTATAAGTTTAAAGCTAAAAGCCCCCACACCAAAGTGTGGCCAACCCCACCATAGCTTAAAGCAAAATATATGCAATATTATCTTTTAATTTTTTTACTTGGAACTTGGCTACCTCATTTCTTCACAACTTCACAACTTATCTACTTAACTACTTAATATTCCCGCTCCCGGTAGTTCTTTTGCCCTATCGCTTGCGAATATTCTTTTTCCGTCTTTCAAATCATATTTCCAAATAGGTGCGTTTGCTTTAAAATCTTCCACAAACTCCTCAAGATATTTAAACCCTTCCGTTCTGTGTTTCGTAAATACCGCACATAAAAAACTGGTTTCCCCTACCATTACATCTCCGAAGCTGTGAGCCATTGTAATTTTACAGTCATTAAGATTTTGCCACTTTTTGAACCATTCGTTAAGCATCGGAAGATACAAATCAAAACTAAGCCCCTCAATTCCGTTATCGGGCCTTACAATTCCTATAAACGGAATCATCGCACCGTACCCTTCAAGTTTAAATTCCTCATACCACCTCTCAAGTGTAGGAATTACCGGTACACCGCCTTTAAAAACTTCTAACATTTTTACCTCCATTTTTCATTTTACATTGTCCATTATAATCACCCTCCGCAAACCGGCGGCAAAACAGCCACCCTGTCACCATCTTTTAACTCTACATCAAGAGATGTAACAAGCTTATCATTTACCGCAACGGCAGAATTTTCAAGCCATCCTTTTAACTCTTCGTCGTTACTTAAATATTCTTTTAATTCTTTTAAATTTTTTACATCTATTTCTACAGCTTCTTTATTAATCGGTCCTAAAAATTCAACTTTAACCATAAAAACTCCTTTTTGACATATCAACTCACTGGTTTTATGCTAAAATTTTAGCTAAAAAAGGCTGATATGCTTATAGGTCATATTAATTATTTAAACCTTTTGCCATTTTATCAATTTTTGAAAAGAAAAAACATAAAAATCAAAAAATCATATCCGGCACAAGTAAATAAATGGTTCGAAAAAGGCATAATAGATGCGGCTTTTATTTCATCCATTAAAGCCGAAAACCGAAAATGCTTCAACGCAGGCATCGCGGCTAAAAGAAAAGTAAAAAGCGTTTTAGCCTGCCCCGGTGAGGGGGATGATTTTGAATCCGCAACATCAAACGTTTTAGCAAAAATTTTAGACATAAAAGGAAAAGTCGTAATAGGCGATAAAGCCCTAAAAGAAAAAAACTGTATCGATTTAGCGGAAGTCTGGTATCAAAAATACAACCTGCCCTTTGTTTTCGCACTTTTTTGCGCAAACAGACATCATAAAGATTACCAAAAACTTATAAATGAATTCCTCTCAAAAAAACAGAAAATCCCATACTCAACCCTTAAAAAATATTCTGAAAAAGCCGGAATATCCGTAAAAGAAGCAAAAGATTACCTTGATAACATCATCTATTACAAAATAGGCTGGAGGGAAAAAAAGGCCCTTAAAAAATTCTGGGCTTTAGCAAGGAAACTGAATGCAAAATGAAAATCTTTTTGATATTTCCATACTTCCGGATATTGACAGCGAAATTTTTAAAACGCTTTTAAAACATAAAAACGTAACCATTAAAAAAATAATCTCAAACACTCTAAAAACCCCTCAAACGTTCAATCAAAAAGAAGACGAATTCGTAGTTTTATTAAAAGGATGCGCAAAAATAGAAATAAACGGAGAAATTAAAAAATTAAAAGCCGGGGATTTTCTTTTTATTCCCGCAAACACTCCCCATACCCTTATTAAAACCAAAAAAACGGCAATTTGGCTTGCTATTTATATTTATTGATATATTTTTTTCAAAAATTCCATTTTTCTTGTCATATTAAGTAATAGCATATCGGCAATTACACATGCAGCCATAGCTTCAACAACCACACTCCCCCTGATAGCCACAATCGGGTCATGCCTTCCTTTTAAATCAACTTCAACTTCGTTTCCGTAAATATCGATTGATTTTTGTTTTTTAAAAATTGAGGGGGTGGGTTTAAAGTATATTTCGGCTTCAACACTTTCACCGTTGCTGATACCTCCTAGCACACCTCCTGAATTGTTGCTTAAAAAACCGTCTTTACCGATTTCGTCGTTATTTTGAGAACCTGTAAGTTTGTGTGCGTCTTTATTTCCTATATATACGCCTTTTACCGCATTGATACTTACCATCGCACTTGCCAAAACATTGTCAAGCTTATAATATACAGGCTCTCCAAGCCCTACGGGCAAATTTTCTATTTTTAGCTTTACGACACCTCCAAGCGAATCATGCTCATTTCTTTTTTTATCAATAAGACTTATCCATTCTTTTTCGGTATTTTCATCAAGTGCAAAAAGAGGAGAGGTTTTTGCGTATTGATAATCTTCTTTTTCTGCCCTGATACCGCCTATCTCGATAACTCCTGCTTTAACTTCGATACCAAGTTCATTCAAAATCATTTTCGCAATCGCCCCGGCAGCAACCCTTGCAGCGGTTTCCCTTGCGGAGCTTCTGCCCCCGCCTCTGTAGTCCCTTATTCCGTATTTGTGCCAATAAGTAAAATCTGCATGTCCGGGACGAAAAATATCTTTTATATTTGAATAGTCTTTACTTTTTTGATCTTTATTGAAAATCACAATTGCAATAGGAGTCCCCGTGGTTTTACCCTCAAATACCCCGCTTAACACTTCGGCTGTGTCGCTCTCTTTTCTGGCTGTAGCAAACCTGTTTTTTCCGGGCTTTCTTCTATCTAACTCACTTTGTAAAAACCTTTCGTCAAATTCAAGCCCCGCCGGCACGCCGTCTATCACCACACCTATGGCTTTTCCGTGCGACTCCCCGAATGTCGTAAATCTGAATATTTCTCCGAAACTGTTAAACACTATCAACCTCCACCTAAATTCTTTTTAATAAATTTTTATAAAAATTTTCCCTTTTTGCAATAATTAAATAAAGCACCACTGTATTATCTATTATCTCATAACCTATTCTATAATCAACTTTATTTTCTCTAAAATGATAAGAAAAAAAATTAGATAAATTTCCTTTTAATCGAGGATATTTATATGGATTTTTTGCGATATTTTGAATATGAATCTCTTTTATCTTTTTTATAAGTTGTTTATCAATTTTTTTTAAATCACTCTTAATTTTTGGATGAAATTTTTTTTCAAATACCATCAAAAACTTCTTCTTCACTTAAAAGTTTTACTTTTTTATTTTTTACTTCTTTTGCTCTTTTTAAAAGTTCTTTTTCAAAGTTGTCTTCTATCTCTATTTTAATAATATCTGTAGGAAAAAGTTTCATAAAATTTAAAAAATTTTCTAAATATTTATCATTTATTTCTAATTTAACTACTGCCATTTTATTCTCCATTAACTAATATTAAGCTCTTTTTTTAACATTTCAATAGTAAGCCTAGCACCTTCCTGCTGGGCGGTTTTTTTGCTTTTCCCTTTTGCCCTTGCATATTCCCTGTCTTGAATAAACACACCTATTTCAAACACTTTTTTATGATCCGGTCCGCTTGCGTTTATAAGTCTATATTCAGGTACCACGCCGAAATGAGCCTGTGTAATTTCCTGAAGGGTTGTTTTATAATCTTTAAGAAGCTCTTCGGGAGTTATAACAGGAAACTCTTTTTTTAAAAGTCTTAACGCGACTTCTTTTGCTTTTTCAAACCCCGACTCCAAATAAATGGCACCTATGATAGCCTCAAAAGCGCTTGAAAGGATTGATGGTTTTTCACGTCCGTTATTATTCTCTTCCGCAGGAGAGAGATAGAGGTATTTTCCAAGATTTAGTCTTTTTGCAAGTCTTGTAAAAGAGTCTTCGTTTACAAGTGCGGCTCTGAGTTTTGAAAGAATTCCCTCTTCAGCTTTTGGAAACAGATGAAAAAGATACTCCCCTACTATCAAATCCATTACCGCATCGCCTAAAAATTCCAGTCTTTCGTTATTTACGTCTTTTTTATAACTTCTGTGTGTGAGAGCCTCGGTTAAGAGTTTTTCGTCCTTAAACTCATACCCCAAGCTCTTTTCAAGCTCATTCTTCATTCATTATCCTTTGTGTAGTTTTCGGAATAAAATCCATACATTTCGGATTAAATTCAATTAGAGAGTTTAAATCCATAAACGCCGGTTTGCTTACCATATAAAAAAACAGAAAATGCACAAGGGCGCTTATGGGATTATTGCATTCAATACATTCGCTTTTTTTCACAATTTCGCACTTTTCATTTTCCAATTCCCAAATTTTAGCAATTTCTGCCGCTATTCCAAAAAGCGTCATACCCGTCATTCTTTTTAAAAGCGTACCTATTTCAAGAGGGACCGATTCCGTAATAAGCCGGAGTTTATCTTTTTTATCGCCCAAAAGCATATCGCAAACACATACAGCCACCGGAATAATGGCGCCTATTTCGGGATATTTTTTGTATGTTTCTTTTCCGAACTCCAATATCATGTATTCTTCGTAAGCAGACAAAAACTGTGCCTGAAAATCTCTGAAATTTATATCAAATATTTTCCACTCTTTAGGCTCAAGTAAAGAAACAATATAGCTATATACAAGACTCTGCGCCATTTCAAGCCCTATCATTGTAAATAACTGAACAGTATCTTCCACTTTGTTAGGCAGTGAAAAATAGGCGGAATTTACGACAGTTTCGATCTGTTTTTTTAATACAATGTCATTGTCGGCTTCCAAAGCGGCTTTTCTTAAATCACCCTCTTTTAAATATTGCAGCGCCTTTTTTGCACTTTCAGGAAGTGGGGGTACTTTAGACAAATATTTTTTAATATCTTTTTCGGAGATTAACATTGTTTTTTCCTTTTTAACGCTTCCTCTTTTGCAATTTTATCACAAATTTCATTTTCCTTATGTCCCGAGTGTCCTTTTACCCAATTAACATTAATTTTATGATTTCTGCTCACATTCAAATATTCCCTCCATAAATCAGGGTTTTTTACGTTTTTAAAGTTTTTTTTCACCCAATTTTTTAGCCATTCGTTTATACCTTTTAAAACATAAGTCGAATCTGCATATAAATCGACTTCACACGGTTCTTTTAAAGCTTTCAAAGCTTCTATAACCGCAGTAAGTTCCATCCTGTTGTTTGTGGTATGATTCTCTCCTCCTTGTAAAATCTTTTCATACCCTTTATACCTCAAAATGGCGCACCATCCTCCAGGCCCGGGATTTCCAAGTGAGCTTCCGTCTGTATAAATTTCAATTTTTTTCATAGTTACCTTTTTGATAATTTTTTATTTAATTAAAAAGATAAAATTTATCTTTTTTGTTTTTTTCTGTTATAATACTTAAAAATTTTAACAAAAGGAGACAAAAATGCCAAAAATTAACAAATACCAAGACATTTCTCAAATCGAAAGAGTTGAGAAAAAAGACTACATTGACAGACATTCACCGTTTATCCACTGTGAAAATACGGCAAAAAAAGGTGAAAAATTCAAAGTAAAAGTAAAAGTCGGCAACGAATACTCACATCCGGATGATTTCGACCATTACATTGCATATGTTCAGCTCTGGAATGGAGAAACTCTTCTTGGACAGGCTACATTCACACCAGGAACATTAGGTAATCAAAAAGACCATGTTGAAGTTGATTTTTACATCGTACCTACATCAAACAAACTTAAACTGACAGCAATGTCTTACTGTACAAAACACGGTTTATGGGAGAGCGAAATTAAAGAAGTGCAAGTATCGGAATAAAGGATATTTTTATCTTTTAATGCCCTATTTTTAGGGCTTCTTACATAAATCTTACATTTATTAAAGGTTTTGGATTAAAAAACTCTTTTTTTATTAAATTTTTATGAAATTTTATTGACACTTTTAATGTTTTGATATACAATTTTCATAGCCTCGAAGGAGGGCTTATGATTAAACGCATTCTGTTTTTTTACATTGACGGGTTTAAAAACCTCTCAAGCATCGGCCAGAAACTCTGGCTGATTATTATTATTAAGTTGGTTGTGATTTTTGTGGTGCTGAAAGTGTTTTTCTTCCCTACCGTAAGTTCAAAAATCAAAGGGGAAGAAGCGCAAAAAGCGCTTTACTTAAAGCACCTGACAAAAATCACTGCCGACAAACAAAAAAAGGAGGAATAGCATGGTAGATTACAGCATGCTTGAATGGGCAAGAGCCCAGTTTGCTATGACGGCACTTTTCCACTTTTTCTTCGTACCGTTTACACTCGGTATGTCGTTTCTTGTGGCGTTTTTTGAGACGATTTACGTAAAAACGGGAAAAGCCGAGTGGAAAGAAATTACACAGTTTTGGCAGTTAATCTTCGGAATTAACTTTGCAATCGGTTTAGCTACTGGTATTATTCACGAATTTGAGTTCGGGACTAACTGGTCTACTTACTCATGGGTTGTCGGTGACTTATTCGGGGCACCGCTTGCAACTGAAGGTATTGTTGCATTTTTTATGGAAGCGACATTTGCGGCTATTGCATTCTTTGGATGGAAAAGGGTAAGCAAAGGCGTTCACTTAACTTCATCTTGGCTGCTTGCAATCGGTTCAAACCTTTCGGCACTTTGGATTCTTATCGCCAACGGATTTATGCAGCATCCAAGCAGTGACTTCGGAACATTCAATATTGAAACTGCAAGACTTGAAATGACTGACTTTTATGCAATGATTACTCAACCTGTAGCACAAGCTAAATTCTTACATGTTGTAAGCAGTTCTTACACACTTGCTTCATTATTTGTTTTAGGTATTTCATCTTTGTATCTGCTAAGAGGTAAACATAAAGATTTTGCGAAAAAATCTGCAACGGTTGCAGCTGCATTCGGTCTAATTGCATCAATCTTTACAGCGGTTATAGGAGATGAACACGCTTATGAAGTTACAAATACCCAGCCGACAAAAATTGCAGCGGCTGAAGGGTTGGTAGTAGGTGAAAAAGGTGCACCTATTGTTGCAATAGGTATTCCTAAAGCGGTTGATCCTAAAACTGCAACAAGCAATGACGAAGCTTTTGCATTTAAAATTCCTTTACCTAATATGTTGTCACTACTTGGTAAAAGAGATCCGAATGCATACATTCCGGGACTTAAAGACTTAGTATACGGTAATGACAAATATAATATTTGGCCGTTTGAAAAATTACACGCTGAAGGTGCTAAAGCTATTGAGGCTCTAAAAGCTTACCATGCAGCAAAAGCTAATAACGATAAAGCGGCAATGGAAGCTGCAAAAGCTGAATTTTACAAAGTCGTAGATGAAGTTGACGGAATAAAAGTTACAAGAGCTGATTTAATAGGATATGGGTATTTGACTGATCCTACAAAATTATATCCGCCGGTAGCACCGGTATTCTATTCATTCCATATTATGGTAGGACTTGGATTCTGGTTTATTTTATTGTTTGTGCTAGCATATGTGTCTATCTTAAAAGGTACATTCGAAAACAATACACTTCTTCAAAAACTAGCAGTACTATCTGTTCCTCTACCTTGGATTGCAACAAGTTTCGGATGGATGACTGCGGAGATAGGAAGACAGCCTTGGACAGTATTTGGTGTGTTACCAACAAACGTATCAGTAACACCAATTGCACTGCAAAATGTTCAGGCGACATTCTTCTTATTCCTAACAGCTTTCGTAATTCTTGGTATTGCAGAGCTTAAAATCCTATTTACGGTCGTTAAAAACGGACCAAAAGGAGCGCACTAATGACTTGGGCACCAATTACAACGGACGCAACGCATTTTTATCTACAGGTTTATTGGTGGATAATTGCAGCGGTTCTAGCAGGATTATTTATATTTATGACTTTTGTTCAGGGTGGACAAACACTGTTTCACGTTGCACAAAATGAAATGGAAGAGAGAGGTATTCTAAACTCTCTTGGTAGAAAATGGGAGCTTACATTTACTACACTTGTTTTATTCGGTGGAGCTTTATATGCGGCATTCCCACTATTTTACTCAATATCATTCGGTGGGGCTTACTGGGTATGGATGCTTATTTTGTTTGCATTTGTTCTTCAGGCGGTATCATATGAATATATAAACAGAAACGGTAACCTCATCGGTAAAAACGCATATAAATTTTTCCTATATTTCAACGGTGTTGTGGGAGTTGTTTTATTCGGTGCGGCAGTTGGAACATTCTTTACAGGTTCTAACTTTTCATTCGACTATGCAACAAGAGTTCTTG
>Ga0256836_1001444_pt1 | contig 10362 bp, 5 predicted proteins | sample 4561380metaG_FD_185974 | JGI IMG/M metagenome (GOLD analysis project Ga0256836, IMG submission 185974) | Hydrothermal vent microbial communities from Guaymas Basin, Mexico - 4561-380 | ecosystem: Environmental > Aquatic > Marine > Hydrothermal vents | place: Mexico: Guaymas Basin | collected...
CTGCCGGTACTTCAATTTCTCCCATTGTGTCTTTTTCAATACGAGTCTTCATCAATTACTTCCCTTCAAAAAATTTGTTTTTGTTTAATGTATCAATCAGTTTCTGTACAGAGTTACATGATTGTGCAAACATTGCTTTTTCTTTTTCATCCAATGTTACTTCGATGATCTTTTCAGCACCTTTTGCACCAAGCATAACCGGTACACCTGAAACTACATCACTGTAACCATATTCACCATCAAGACAAACTGCACATGGATGAATCTGTTTTGTATCTTTCAAGATTGCTTCTACCATAATGGCAGTTGATTTTGCAGGAGCATAGTATGCAGAGCCAGTTTTTAAATAACTAACAATTTCAGCTCCACCATGGCGTGTACGATCAACAATCTCATCAATCTCTTCTTGCGTGAGCACATCATTAAGTGGAACACCCGCTACTGTAGAGTATCTTGGAAGTGGAACCATGTCATCACCATGACCGCCCATTACAGATGCACGAATCTGACCGCCACCATATCCAAGTTTTTCTTGAATAAATGCTGCCATACGTGAGCTGTCTAAAATACCAGCCATACCAATAACACGACTTCTATCAAAACCACTCTCTTTAAGCGCTACATAAGTCATAGCATCAAGAGGGTTTGAAACCATAATTACAATTGCATTTGGAGAGTATTTTGCAATACCTTCAATAACCTCTTTTGTGATTTTTGCATTGATCATCAAAAGATCATCACGACTCATACCTGGAAGTCTTGGGCTTCCTGCAGTTACTACTACAACATCACAGTCAACAAGATCACTCATCTCTTCAGCAACACTTACAACTGTGTGACTTCTAACAGCTGAAGCTGCTTGAGACATATCAAGAGCCTTTCCTTTTGCAACGTCTATCTTATTGTCACGAAGAATGATTTCATGACAAGATCCAAGCATAGCAAGAGAGTAAGCCACTGTCGCACCAACGTTTCCAGCTCCTACTATTCCTACTCTTTTTCCTTGACTCATTTATGCTCCTTCATATTAAATACTATGATGCCTTATTTAGATACACTTAAACAATATGTGCGTACACATAACACTTAAGTATACTAAAGGCATCACATCATAAGGTGATATTACTTTCACCTTTTATATAAAACTCGTAAGTTCTATATAAAAAGTGAATTACACCCAAAGGGTGCAACTCGTAAGAACTTAGATGTTATCTATGATCTCATTTAATGTTTTCGATGGACGCATAGCAGCTTCTGCTTTTGCATCATCTGGATGGAAGTAACCACCAATATCTTGAGGTTTACCTTCTGCAGCAGTAAGCTCAGAGATAATTTGCTCTTCATTTTTAACAAGCGCTTCAGCAACAGGAGTGAATTTTTCAGCAAGTGCAGTGTCTGCAGTTTGAGTACTTAATGCCTCAGCCCAGTAACGTGCTACCCAGTAGTGAGAAGCTTTATTGTCTGGCTCACCACATTTTCTTGAAGGTGCTTTATCATTGTCAAGATAACCTTCATTCGCTTTGTCAAGACCTTCAGTAAGTGCACCGATTTTAGAATCTTCAGATTTTTGGTACATCATTCTTAGTGACTCAGCAAGTGCCAAGAACTCACCAAGTGAATCCCATCTAAGGTGACCACACTCTAAGAATTGATCAACGTGTTTAGGAGCTGAACCACCAGCACCAGTTTCAAAAAGACCACCACCAGCTAATAATGGAACGATAGAAAGCATCTTAGCAGATGTTCCAAGCTCTAAAATTGGGTACATATCAGTTAAGTGGTCACGAAGAACATTACCAGTTACAGAGATAGTATCTTTACCAGCTCTTACTCTTTCGTTTGTATAACGCGTAGCAGATGCAACATCCATGATTTTGATGTCTAACCCAGTAGTGTCATGATCTTTAAGGTATTTGTTTACTTTTTTGATCATCTGAGCATCATGTGCTCTGTCTTCATCTAACCAGAAAACAGCAGGATTACCTGTAAGTTTTGCTCTTTCAACTGCTAAACGAACCCAATCTTTAATCGGAATATCTTTAGCACGACTCATTCTCCATATATCACCTTTTTCACACTCAAAACTCATAAGTTCTGTACCATCTTCAGCAGTTACTGTTACCGTACCAGCTTCTTCAAGCTCAAAAGTTGTTGGATGAGAACCATACTCTTCAGCTTTTTGTGCCATAAGACCAACGTTTGCAACATTACCCATAGTTTTAACATCAAACTGTCCATTTTTAACACAGTCAGCTACCATCTCTTGGTGAAACATTGCATACGTTGAGTCAGGAATAACAGCAACACACTCATCGGCAGCACCTGTTCTGTCCCACTGTTTACCACCTTCACGTACAACTACCGGCATAGAGGCATCGATAATCACATCATTTGAAGCGTTAAAGTTTGTTTGACCTTTATCAGAGTCAACCATTGCAATTCTTGGAGAATCAGCTTCTACTACAGCTTGAAATGCAGCTTTGATTTCAGCTTCTTTTGGGTGACCAGCAATTTTTTTCTCTAAATCACTCATACCAAGGTTTGGATTAACACCAAGTTCAGCAAAAAGATCTGCATATTTATCAAATACTTCTTTAAAGAATACTTGGAATGCATGACCAAACATAATAGGGTCAGAAATTTTCATCATAGTTGCTTTTAAGTGAATAGACCAGATTACATCTTTTTCTTTCGCTTCATCAATAGTTTTTTGAATAAAGTCTCTGAGTTTTGCAACTGACATAAATGTACCGTCTAAAATTTCACCTTCAAGAGCGTCAATAGTTTTTAACTCTTTACCGTTGAGTGCGATAGTGACTTTTTGAGCTTTATCCATAGTTACAGACTGCTCATTTGCATAAAAGTCGCCGTTACCTTCCATATGTGCTACATACGCTTTAGAGTTTTCAGCAAATGGCTTGAGTCTGTGTGGATGCTCTTGAGCATACTTCTTAACAGCTTTTGCAGCACGTCTATCTGAGTTACCTTCACGCAAAACCGGGTTAACTGCAGAACCAAGACAAGTACTGTATTTTGCTTGAATCTCTTTTTCTTCATCAGTAGTAGGATTCTCAGGATAGTTAGGAATATCATACCCTTGAGACTGAAGTTCAGCAATACAATCTTTAAGTTGTCCAACAGAAGCAGAAATGTTAGGAAGCTTAATTATGTTAGCTTCAGGTTTATGAACCAATTCACCTAGCTTAGCGAGTTCATCTTCAGCAAGACCCATTGCAGCTAAAACTCTACCTGCAAGTGAAATATCAGAAGTTACTACTTCAACACCAGCAGCCTGAGTAAACTTATTTACAATCGGCAGAAGTGAATACGTAGCGAGAGCCGGAGCTTCATCAATTTTTGACCAAATTATTTTTGACATTGTGTGTCCTCTATATATGAATTTTACAAGTTTAATAATAACACTAAGATAGGTAATATCTACTTCTCTCCTAAAAACATTTCACTATATTTTCATTTTGTTTCATTTGGTAGCACGCCTTATATTGTACAAATGTGTAGAATAGTTACATGTAAAATCGTGTACACCTTTTTTGTTTTTCATAAAGTAGAGATAGTTACTCTTGGCAGGGAAGATAGCCGCACGAATCGCCTCAAAACTCACGTTACAAATCGGAACACTTGGAACACCTTTATATATGTATGTATTAAACTGGCTTTTATCTTCTTTGATTCTACGAGCTGTTACTTTTACGTGAGAGTATTTTCCATAGTTAAGTGTTCCGTCCATCTGCAGCCTCATACCCTTTTTTAATCTGTTATATATAACAGAACTGACAATTGGCATCTCTTCATTATTTGCTGATTCTTTTTGAATAATGGAAGCTATTGCTACATATCGAAACCATTTTTTTTCATTATATGTTCCAAAAAACTTCTCTGAAAGTGCCAGCATTCTTTTATGAGAACTCTGTAGTAAAAGACGAATAAGCTCTTTTTCAGTGATACCTTTTGGAATTTTATATGTATCTGGCACAAAAACACCTTCAGACAAAGGTGCCTGCGCATCAAACATTTCTTGTAACTTTTGGCGATCCAAATGTAATTTATCTGCGAGCTGATTTAAAAAAATATAAGTCGTCTCACCCGGAATAAGTGTAATGGTAACAAGTGGAGCTTTTGCTCGTGTAAGTTTATAAAGAAAATCAAAGCGAGTATTATGCGTACTTTCTAAGTTTATCCAGCCACTTTGAGGAGAACCTATAAAGCGTAAAAGAAGAGCATCAAGTTTACAAACATCATAATTTTCTCTCTGCAAATATGTTATAATCTGATTTATAGAACCCTTCGGTATATAAAGGACTTTAGGGGTTATCACAGTTTGATTTAGGTAAAAAATGAAAGATAAAATAATTATGAGTGCTATCTCAAAAATATATTTTGTAATAGTGAGCTTTTTTATCTTCATTTTCTCTCTTTTTATTATTAGCTTTTTTCTTCTACAAAATGGATTATATCTTGATAAGCTTTCATTTTCAAATGTTTTTGTAAAACAACTCTCCTTACGCTGGGAAAATGGTCTAAACGTAGCAGTAAAAGAGATAGTCATTAAAGATACTCACAACAAGAAACAATCAACAAAACCAAAACTTAAAAAATACCTTACTAAGTTTACAAGGTTTTTACCACTTTTGCATTCTGTATCAGTTGAAGATATAAGTTATGCACAGTTTCATGCTACACTTAACTATGACAAAGACACAACTAACTTTCTAGAGATAAAAGCACCTACACAAACACTTCATGCCACTTTTATGATTGAGCAGCCCTATTTTAAGATAAATATAGATGAATATAACAATACAAAAGAGTCTATCTATGCTCACGGAGATGTTATTTTCGATATAGATAAAGGTCATCTCTATACAAGAATTGACCTAGATATACAAAAAAGTGCAGCATTAACACTCTACTCACTTACTGATACACAAAAAGTTACATATAGGATAAAATCCAAAAAGCCCATCACACATCTCAATGAACTCTTAAGTATACTGCCAATGCCTAAAGCGATAGACTTTTGGGCAAACAAAGCAATCGATGCACAGAGTGCAGATCTACAACAACTGTATGGATTTGTAACATTTGACAAAACTGAAGATGCTTATAAAAATCTTTATGCAAAAATAACACTTCAAAAACTCAACTACACATACAACCCTAAACTCGATGCAATCCATACACAGACAACGGATCTGGAATTTAAAGATGGAATACTTTATATATATCCACGGAATGCTTACTCTTATGGAATGTATCTAGACAAAAGTTGGCTTAAAATCGATCTTAGCCCTCACAAAGAGTATCTTACACTTTATCTTGATTTTGACGGGAAGCTTAACAAAGATGTGCTGCGTATCTTACAAACGTATAAAATTAAAGTTCCTTTTTTGCAAAAAACAGGCAAAACAAAAACAGATCTGAAAATTGGAGTCAATCTAAGAACAATAGCTGTTGATGCACATGGAGAGTTTTATACAAAAAAAGCTCTTTTTGAATATCTGGGTCTTGACATTGACATTAAAGATGCTCTTATCAAACTAGATAATTATGATGTTAACATCCCAAAAATGAATGCTACATATAAAAACATAGCACGTGCAGATGTAAAAGCTCACTATAATGCGAAAAAAGGCCTAGGAGACATTGATTTTAAAGTTCAAAAACTACAGCTTCACAAAGAAGCAAAACTTGTCACAAAAAAGCCTTTTCATACTCACTACCTCATAAACCCAAAAGGTGATAAGCTTGTTTTAGACAAATCATACTGGGACATAAAAGGCTTTGAACTTTTAATAGAGCCAAGTGAACTTGCACTCAATCTTAAAACTCTTCAGCTTACACTTAAACCTACTGCTTATCAGTTTGAAAACATTGCAAATGGCTATGTAGAAGGCTCTTTTGATATTAAAAAGATGCAACTTCATGCAACTCTTGACCTTTTACACTTCTCTTATCAGGGGATCACATCAACACAAACAGATACTGAGTTTCAGATTGTATATGATAAAAAACTCTCTATAAAATCTTTTGATAATATCTACTTTACCATTAATGGATCACCTTATAAAATAAAAAAATTAGAAGCACTTCTAGATGAAGAAGCAATCTCCATCAAACATACCATGCTTTATATTGGAAAATATATTCAAGCTAAAATTTATGCAAAGCATAAATTCAACACAGACAAAGCATATATTACACTTAATAAATTTCTTCTCATCAACCCAGAGACAAAACATATTTTATATAAAAACAGCAAAATTCCTCTTGTTCTCTCTTTTGATAAAGAGAAGATACAATTAGATGCAAAAGAGTTACGTGCTCATTTCTCTTCGACATCGCAATACTGGAAATTAGAACTTGAGTCTCTAAATATTCTATCAAAAAAATCTGATTTTCTAAAAAGATACATGCTCAATAATGGTTCTGTTGTCTTTACAAAGCAAAACAATGACAATATAATCAGATTTAGAGGTAAAACAAAATACAAATATGCACTCCTAACAACAAATCAACATAAAAATATCTCCGAATATTCACTTAACGGTTATATATCAAAAAGCTTGAACGTTTATATAGATATTAACAATAAAATAAATATTAAAATTGCCAACCCTATGAAAATCAGTCTACACAATGCGGGAATCAACCTGCATGAAACAATATCTTTTGTAGAAAATCTACAAAAAAATTCTTCAGCCAATAACAATAATGATATTGTTCTATTTTTTAAGGCCAAAGATACTTTTATTCAATTAGATGATGAAAGAGCTGTATTGTGCGATAGTATTAATCTACAATACTTCAACAAGATTACAACAGCACAGATTATTCATCAAAATGGCAAAGCGGGATTCAAGCTCAAAGAAAATACTTTTCATCTTTATGGCTCTGGATTTAATGATGTTTTTATGCAAAAACTCTTTACAATTTCTAAGTTTAAAGGAGGAAATCTGGACTTTTCCATCAATGGTACACTGAAAGCTTTCAATGGTATCTTTTTTGTAAAGAACACTACAATGCTTGATTATGCAATCTTAAATAATGTACTTGCTTTTATAAATACAGTGCCCTCACTCGCAACATTTTCTCTACCTGGATACAACCAAAATGGCTTATTTGTAAAAAATGCATATATGCGTTTTCATGCAAAAGACAAACGCTATAATATATCAGACCTCTATATAGGGTCAAAAGAACTTACGATGCTTGGTAAAGGAGTTGTAGATTTGAATAGTGATACAATTGATTTGACTATGAATCTAAAGACAGACCTTGGAAGTAATCTCTCCAAAGTACCTCTCGTTGGATATATTTTGCTAGATGGTCAAAGCATATCAACTACATTAAAAGTATTTGGACCTTTGAAAAATCCAAAAGTAGAGACTATGATTGCACAAGATATTGCTGTAGCTCCGCTCAACATTATTCTTCGAACGCTCAAATTACCTTACAAACTTATAAATGACTCTATCGAGTCAACTAAAGGTAAAAAATAAGAAACGAATAGATTCTATTCATTTCTCAGAACTGTTAAAATATCTACTTCACTTGCTTTTTTTGCAGGATAATATGATGATGCTATAACAATAGCAAATGCTCCAACAATAATCATAGTAAAGTCTTGAATACTCAAATCAAGTGGCAGTGTTGAAGTAGGATAGACATCTTTAGGCAGATGTACAATATCAAACGTACCAAGTATCCAAATACCACCCAAGCCTAAAAGTGCACCTGTTACAATCCCACTGATTCCAATAACAATACCAAGGTATAAAAAGACCTTCTTCACCTCACCTTTTGTTGCACCCAAAGAGAGAAGCAGTGCAATTTCACCACGTCTGTTCATTACAGTCATAAGCAACGAAGAGATAATATTAATAGATGCAATAAGAATAATAAGCATCAGTACAATAAACAAAGAAGTCTTCTCCATCTCCAGTGCAGCAAAAAAGTTAACATTATCTTGCCACCAGCCTTTTATCACTACACCAAGAGGCAGTACTTTTTTGATGCGAATAATATCTTCACGTGGTGTTGTTGTAAAGATATGAATACCGTCATATTGATTGACAGGCATATGAAGTACTCTTCTGAGTGACTCCATAGTTGTATAGCTATATGCCTTATCATAGGCAGAAAGACCAGAGTCAAAAACAGAACGCACTTTAAAACGCTTTATCTTTGGAGTAACAGAAAGTCCACCAGGCTCAACAGATGTGAAAATATAGGTAAGTTTATCATCAACAGCCAAATTAAACTCATCTTTTAAACTTTTTCCTACCAAAACATCATATCGTGAAAATTTTACACCGTCAATAGCTTTTGCAAGAACCTCGTTTACTTTTGCTTCATCATTAAAATTGACACCAAAGAGATAACCACCCTCAAGATTACTCCCACTTTTTACCATTACAGAAGATTGAATATAAGGACTAAAAGCAAGTTTTGGAAATCGGCTCTCTAAATCTATCAAAAGATCTTCATTGACACTGCCGTAAAATTTTGGAAGAATTGTCAAAGGATAGTTCATTACAGTAAGTTTCTTTTTAAACTCATTGTCAAAACCATTCATCAGTGCCATAGCAATAAGCAGTACCATAACACCGAGTGTAATACCTAAAAAGGCTAAAAGAGCAGAGATAAAGATAAAAGGCTGCTCTTTGTCAAAACGAAGAAATCGTCTTACGAGATAAGGAACTACTGCTTTTTTCAAGAGGCAAACACACCTTTTTTTGGTCCGCTTTTACCACAACACTGTTTGTATTTTTTACCACTACCACAAGGACAAGGGTCATTACGTGCTACTTTTTTCTCACTTGTTCCTGCAATTCGATCTTCTGAATCTTCATCACTCATATTGAAGTTCATTAAAGCCTCTTGCGCTTTTTTCTCTTCTTCAAGTTGTCTTGCCAATCTTTCAGCCTCTTCTTCAGCTGACTCTACCTTAAACTGAATTGAGTGTAGTGTTTTAATCGTATTGAATTTAATATCATCAATAAGCTCTGTAAAGAGATTAAAACTCTCTTTTTTATACTCTACAAGTGGATCTTTCTGGTTATATGCACGCAGACGAATACCTGTTTTCATATTATCCATTGCATAAAGGTGCTCACGCCATGCATCATCAAGCTCTTTTAGGTAAAGCTCACGCTCTATCTCATGACGTAGGTTTTCATCTAAGACACTCATTTTCTCATCATATGATGCTTTGAGTTTTTCCACTATCTTCTCAACAAGTTCAGGATACTCTAAACCTTCTAGCTCTTTTACATCAAGAACTTCACCCATCTCTTCTTGAATTGTTTTTACAAATTTTTCAAGATTAAAATCTTCTGGCACGCCACCTTCAAAGATACCTGCCTGAGAGAGTCTGTCATGTACATACTCTTCTCTAATCTCATCAATCTTAGCACCAATGTCGAATTCAGGGTTTAAAAGCTCATTTCTGAACTTATAAACAATTTTTCTCTGCTCATTGGCAACATCATCATACTCAACAATATGCTTTCTGCCTTCATAGTGCATATTTTCAACTTTTTTCTGAGCTTTTTCAACTGCACGTGTAACCATCTTAGACTCGATGTACTCACCATCTTCAACACCTAAACGCTCCATGATTGACTTAATCTTGTCACTTCCAAAGATACGAAGTAAGTTGTCTTCAAGTGAAAGATAAAACTGCGTTGTACCTGGATCACCCTGACGACCAGAACGTCCACGAAGCTGATTATCTATACGACGGTTTTCATGACGCTCAGTACCGATGATGTAAAGCCCACCTAGCTCTTTTACTTCATCACTCACCTTAATATCAACACCACGTCCTGCCATATTTGTAGCAATAGTTACAGCACCCTTTGCACCTGCGTGTTTGATGATCTCACCCTCTTGCTCATGGTTTTTGGCATTTAATACCGTATGAGGAATTTTCTCTTTTTTAAGAAGCTCATGTAACTCTTCTGACTTCTCAATAGAAGCAGTACCTATTAAAATAGGCTGACCTGTTTTTTGCAGCTCTTTTACCTTCTCAATAACAGCACCAAACTTTTCAGCTTCTGTTTTATAGATAAGGTCATTGAGATCTTTTCTTGAAATTGGAATATTTGTAGGGATAGAGACAACATCAAGACCATAGATCTGCGCAAATTCAGTAGCTTCAGTTTCAGCCGTACCTGTCATACCTGCAAGTTTGTCATACATTCTAAAGTAGTTTTGGAAGGTAATGTCTGCAAGTGTCTGTGTCTCTTCTTTGATCTCAACACCCTCTTTTGCTTCAAGTGCCTGATGCAGTCCCTCAGAGAAACGTCTTCCTTCACTAAGGCGACCTGTAAACTCATC
>Ga0256836_1001446_pt1 | contig 10353 bp, 9 predicted proteins | sample 4561380metaG_FD_185974 | JGI IMG/M metagenome (GOLD analysis project Ga0256836, IMG submission 185974) | Hydrothermal vent microbial communities from Guaymas Basin, Mexico - 4561-380 | ecosystem: Environmental > Aquatic > Marine > Hydrothermal vents | place: Mexico: Guaymas Basin | collected...
TGTAAGAAGTCCTTTTGTAGTCTTCCCATATACCACAAGCTAACAATGGTAAATAGCTAATTAAAAATTTGACTCCTAAAAGGGATTTTGTTAAAACTACTCCTAACCCAAAGGAAGTTAATATAGAAATCCAACCTCCGCGGGGAACTGAATAAACATGTAGTTTTTGGGGTTTTTTTTCTTCCTTGAAGTCCATAAAAATTTTCTTTTTTTTCAAGAAAAAAAAAGATAATCCTGTTAAAATTAAAGATACTAGGAAAATTGTTGAACTCATAAATATTTACTTATATTAGTAAGTTTATCCCTTTCTCACCGGATAAAAGGCTTCAAAGGGATCTTTTGCCTTTGTTTTAAATTTATTATAAAATCTTTGCTGTAATTAGGTCTTAATGTTCACTATTAATTAGTCATTCTAACGGCTACTTTAATAGCTTATTCTCTTCTGGGCTTCGAAATCGGTGTTCAAAATTTACCCTTCCCTTTCGAGCTATTTATAATAAATCTTACACAATCTAAAAATTTAGGGAACTTCTTACTCCCTACTTTTAAACCTAACTTGCAACCACTATTGATAGCAAGAAGAACATCGATATCTTTATCTCCAATAACATAACTTTCTTTTAAATCTATTTTCCATTTTTTTTCTGCTTCCAAAACCATACCGGGTTTTGGTTTTCTACAAGAACAATTTTCTTCCGGTTTATGAGGGCAAAAGAAAAAATCATCAATTTGGACCCCATAAGGTTTTAGTAATTCCTGCAGTTTTCTATTAACCGCATGAAAATCTTCTTCTTTATAATAACCTCTTCCTATACCCGATTGATTGCTAACTACTATTAACAGAAATCCTTTCTCCTTTAATAGCTTTAAACCTTCTCCAACTCCTGGTAAAAGTTTTACTTTCTCTGGTTCATGAATGTAGCCTTCATCTTCAATGAGAGTATTATCTCTATCTAAAAAAACCGCCTTTTTTAACATCCTCTACAAATTTATAATAATCTTCAGGAATTCCTATGTCTATGAAATAGTTATCAAATACCACACCATATATAGGGTATGTTTCATAATTCTTCTCAAGAAAGTCCTTTTCAAAAGAAAAGATTTCTGGCGGATCTAGAGAAAGAAAAGATTTTTTATTAATTAGATATATTCCCCCGTTAATTAAACCTTCCTTCTGAAACTTTTTCTCTTTAAACTTTACAACTCTTCCTGTAGAATTAATTTCTATGGTGCCATATCTTTCAACATTTTTAAGTTTTTTTAAAGCAATAGTTACTAATGGAGTATGAAACTTATGAAATCTTTCCAATTCCCTTAAAGATATTGGAAAATATGTATCTCCATTTAGAACAAAAATATCGGTATTTTGAGCTTTTTCCAAAGCTTTTTTTATAGCTCCACCTGTACCTAAAGGTTTTGTTTCGATAGAATAATCTAAAATTAGGGTTCTATATTTATTTCCAAAATAATTTTTAATAACTTCATACTTGTAACCAACGGCAAGAATAACTTTTTTTATACCTTGAGAAATTAAATAATCTAAAATAAATTCCAAAAAAGGTCTTCTGTTAATCTTAACCATAGGTTTTGGAATCTCATCTTTTGTAATGGACCTCAAACGAGTTCCTAAACCTCCCACTAATATTATTGCTTCTTCAATCATCAAACAACTCCTTTTCAACTAGTTCACAAATGATATGACCTATCAAAATATGAGCTTCTTGAATTCTCGGAGTATCTTTCGAAGGTACTTTTATTATATATTTGCACAAACCGTTCATTAATCCTCCGCTTTCACCGGTAAAACCTACCGTTATAAGTCCTAATTTGTTAGCCTCTTCTATAGCTTTTATAACATTTTTAGAATTTCCAGAAGTAGAAATACCTATAAGAATATCACCTTTCCTCCCTTTAGCTTTAACCAATCGAGAAAAAACTTCATCGTAAGAATAGTCGTTTGCCACTGCAGTTAAATATGAGGTATTTACATGTAAAGCTTCAGCAAATAAGGGTTCTCTATCCTTATAAAATCTACCACTCAATTCTGCAGCAATATGCTGGGCATCTGCCGCACTTCCACCATTTCCACAAAGCAATACTTTATTACCGTTTCTAAAAGCCTTTACAATTTCATTTACAATAATTTCTACAGTTTTTAAAATTTCTTCATCCTTCAAAATATTTTCCTTAATTTTTATCGAATCTCTAATTCTTTCTTTAATAATCTCCATGTATGCCATATTAAACTCTCCATGTTTGTAATCCATACTTTGTAAATTGGAATTTCTCAATGTTGCCACCAAATTTTTTTAAAGTTTCTATTACTTTAAACCTACTATTTAAAGGACAATAGAAAATCATAAATCCTCCACCGCCTGCCCCTGATACCTTTCCTCCTAAAGCTCCCGCTTTTTTAGCCTCTTCGTAAATCTCTTCTATAATAGGATTTGTTATCCCCTCAGCCATTTTCTTCTTATACTGCCAACCCAAATCTAAAATTTCCCCGATTTCATCTAAATTCCCCTTCAATAATGCTTCTTTCATAAGGATAGCTTGTTCCTTTAATTTATGCATAGCCTCTATTGATTTTTCTTTATTCGATTTTACATTTTTTATTTGAGCTTCTATTATTTTGGAAGATAACCTACTAGTTCCAGTGTAATATAGAATTAATCTTAATTCTAACTCATTAATTATCTCTTGTTTTATTCTTAAGGGATTGACTATAACTTTATCATTCTCGTAAAATTCCATAAAATTAAAACCTCCAAAAGTAGCAGCATACTGGTCCTGTTTACCACCTGCCATTTTTAGATCTTTTCTTTCTATCTCATAAGCTAAATGGGCAATATCGTATTCCCCTAATGGAAGATTTAACCATTCCGCAAAAGCTCCTATAATAGCTACAACTAATGTAGAAGAACTTCCTAATCCGGAACCTGGAGGGGCATCTACATAAGTCTTTAGTGTAAATGATAATGGTTTTTTAGCAAAATCTTTTACAATTCTGTTATAAACTCCCTGTGATAGAATTAGTTCTCCTTCCAAAGCCAACTGAAAAGTTGATTCAAGTTTATAATGAACTTGTTTATCCAAAGATTCTAAAATAATTCTTCCATCATTTCTTGGTTCTATAAAGGCATAAGCATACATATTTATGGTTGCATTTAAAACAGCTCCGCCAAATAAATCTGAATAAGGACTTACATCTGTTCCTCCACCTGCTAATCCAAGTCTTAGGGGAGCTTTTGAACGGTATAACATCTGTAAATTCCTCCAGATAAAGTTTACTGTAATTTTTTATCCTATATTTTGGTTTCAAAACCATAAAGAGCCCATGCACTATTTAACGGAGCTTGTAATAAGAGAATTTTATAAGAGAGGGAGCTAAAATAAAGCTTTCGAATATTTGGCTGTATTTTTCGATAATTGTTCCATTCCTCTTTTATTTTCTCACTTAACGTATCATTTTTTTTTAATAAATTTTGATATACATCTAGAATTTTTTTAGAAACAATTTCTATGTGAAACATTTCTTTTGCTCTTTTTTTTGCATTTTTTCCCAATCGTTTTCTTAATTTTTCATCTTTAATTAAGGTATTTAAAGCATTGGCTAATGCCAAATGATTTTTTGGTTCTACAATCAACCCAGTTATCTTATGTTGATTAACCCAAGAAACCCCTGATCCTTTAATATTAGTAGAAACTATTGGTTTTCCAAAAAACATAGCTTCCACTTGAACTAATCCAAAAGCTTCGGATCTTTCTATAGAAGGTAGACAGAATATATCACAAGCTTGATAATAACTTCCAATTTCTTCATTTTTTATTTTTCCAATAAGAAAAACTTTGTTACTTAAGTTCAATTCTTTTATAAGATTTTCTAATTTTTGTTTTAAAGGACCATCACCACCTATAATTAGATAAGCATCAACATATTTCATAGCTTTAATTAAAAATTCAAAACCCTTATAATAGACAAGTCTTCCTAAAGAAAATATGATTGGTTTATTAGTATATTTTCTTTTTATATATTGAACTATTTCATATTTTGGAATTAAATTTTTGGGATTGATACCTACGGGTATTGCTATAGTTTTTTCTTTAAATTTACTGAGATACCTAGAACTATTTATATAATTGGGAGAAGTAGCAATAATAATATCGGCTCTTTTTAAAAACCAATAAAGTAAAGGTTCATAAAATTTTAATAATATTTTTTGTTTTATTATATCGGAATGCCAATGAATAATTAGTTTAGTTGAAGGTCTTACTAAAAAGTAAGCTAAATTAGCCATAGGATTAGGAAGATGAACATGGAGTATATCATAGTTCTTATAAATTCTATTTAAATAGAAAATCATAGCGGGAGAAATAGGAGTAGAAGAAATTTTCATCATAGAGCCTATTCTGTAAACATGGTATTTACCAGTGTTATCTATTTGTGTTTTTAAACTTTTATTAAAACATAGAATATCTACGTTAATATATTTTATTAACTCTTCGGTTAAGTTATAGACAAAAGTTTCAATGCCTCCAACATAGGGAGGATAGTATTTACCCACTTGTAATACGCGCATTGTTTTAAATATATTTTAATTAAAAAATTTTTTAATTTTTTTATAAATTAAGATAGTTAATAAAAAGGCAAAAAGAGTAACTAGCATATTAGCAAAAGGAACAAACATTTCTCCAGATTCATACGCAAAATAAGTAATATAGAAAAAGAATGGGAAATATAATATTCTTCTATTGTTAAATAGATTGATAATAAATGCTAATATAGATAAAATAAATAAGGAGAATACTAGATAAAAAATTAATTCAGCAAAATTTCTTTTATAAAGAATAAGCAAAACACCTGCTAATGAAGGGGCAAACCCACAGGAATTTTCAAGATAAAAGTTATAACGGTATAAACAAAGTATATTTCCAATACCGTAATTTGCATATTCAGGATAAATATATTGACCTATAAAAGAAGGTGTTATAATTCTAAAAAATCTTACTTCTTCGAAAGAAAAAGGGAGTTGTTTTGTAGATATTTTTGTTAAAATTTCAGAATTTTGATATATATAAACAAAATTAGAAAACATAGAAAATCTACCCAATAAAAATGTAGCTGATAATTCAAGTGATAAAGGTTTTAAATCTGAATTTTGGTGTCTTATGGCTTCCCTTATTGGGTATAATAAAGAATAAGCCAATATACTGGTAGTTGTTATTAGTAAAGTCAAAGATATTATTTTTGCTATTTTAACTTTTCCCCTTAATCTAAAATATAATTCAAAAATAAAAGCTTTAAATAAAATACCCGTCCAGCCTTGAATTAGTTCTAAAAAAATAGTTCCTACAATATTTACAATATATAGTTTGTTTTTACTTCTATTAAGAAAATAGTAAAATGAAAATAAAATATCTATTTTGTAGACATTAATGATAAATGTTAAGCTATGAGGAGTATATTTACTATTAGCTTTTATTCCAAATAAAAAAGTTATAAAAAAATTTAATATCAACAAACCGAAATAAAATTTGTCTATAAACTTCTTTGTTGAACAATCATATTTTATATATTTGTTTCTTAATTTTAATTTTATTAAAAATTTTTTATAAAAAATCCAGAAAAAAATTAAAGTAGATATATAGAAAAAATATAAACCTATTATTTCTATAGATGAGACTTTTACTGTATCGAGAAAGAAATCTCCTATATAACATCTTGTATATATTAAAAACAATAGCTGCAGACTACTAAAAAAAATAAAAAGTAATATCAAGTAAAACTCCAATGAAATAACCATAATATTAAAAAAATATATATTATATATACATCTATGGGAATAAAAATTGGAATAGACATTTCTGTTATGGCTCCACCTAGGACAGGGATAGGAAATTATACATTTAATATTGTAACAAATCTTTTAAATTTTAATAAAAATGGAAAGAATCATTTTTATTATTTATTAAGCAGTAGAAATTTTGAAAGTTCTTTTAAAGAAGAAACGGAACATTATAAATTTTACAAAATCAGATTACCTAACCTTATAAGACCTATTTTATGGTATGAATTTATGTTAGATTTTTTTATTAAAAAATTTAACATCGATATTTTTTTCTCTCCTAATTTTTTTCTACCGCGTAATATAAAAATCCCATCCATGGTAACTATTCATGATTTAATACCATATATAAATCCTGAAGTTCATACTTTTAAAACAAAATTGTTATTTAAGTTATATTTTAAAAATTCATTAAGGAAAGCTAAACATATAATAACAATGTCTGAAGCTACTAAAAAAGATTTAATAAGTATTTTTAATGTGAATGAGAGCAAAATAACTGTTATATATCCAGGAGTGAATACCAAAAAATTTAAAAAAATAGAAAATTCGAAACTTTTAGAAAGCATCAAAGAAAAGTATCAATTACCAGATAAGTATATTCTTTATGTAGGAACTTTAGAACCTCGAAAAAATTTAGAAAGGCTAATAAAAGCTTTCTTATACTTAAAAGAGAAGGGAATACCACATAAGTTAATTTTAGTAGGAAAAAAAGGATGGAAGATAGAAAAAATTTTAACTCTCATTAAACATAATAAAGATATTAAGTGGCTTAAATATGTTCCTGAAGAGGATTTACCTTGCATTTATAATTTAGCTGAAATTTTTGTATATCCTTCTTTGTATGAAGGATTTGGTTTACCTCCCTTGGAAGCTATGGCATGTGGAGTTCCTACCATAGTATCTAATATTTCTTCCTTGCCTGAAGTTGTTGGTAATGCAGGGATTCTTGTAAATCCTTACGATATTAAGGATATTAGTAAAACTATCTTAAATTTAATAAATAATCCTACATTAATTGAAGAACTCAAATTGGCTGGTATTGAACGGGCAAAACAGTTTTCATGGAATAAAAGTGCCAAAAAGCATTTTAATATACTAAGAGAATTAGGAAACATATAGAAGAAAACACAATTTTTAAACTTTATTTCAACTAGTTTAACTTTGCTCGAAAGTAAAAACTTATACAATTATTTTTAATTTGAAAATCAATATAGGTATTCCAGTTAAGTATAAAAAACCTCTCCTAACAAAATTAATAGTGGTTAATAATCTTTTTTTGCTTCTATTCTCAGTATATTTTTCCAAGTCTTTAATAGGTATATATTCCACCAATTCCTTATCTATAAATTTTTATTTTACGCTATTTTTTATCTTCTCTAGAACGGGAAAGTACTTTTTTTCCATGAAGGTGGGTATTAACTCCAAAGAAAATGAAAATTTATGAGTATAAATATCCTTAAAACCACTTAGTTCTAAAGTTCTTTTTAAGGCTTATTCAGAAAATCTTAAAAAATGATGGGGGGGGGAAATCAGAATTGTTAAAATTCCGATAAAATTCCTGAAGGAAATAACTATTTCTATTTGGAACACTACCAGCTATAAAACCATTTGGTTTTAGTAATTGCTTAATATTTTCTAAAAAATGAGAATCCTCTACATAAGTTGAGCAGATAGGACATTTAGCCATGTTACCTGCTATTTTAACAGAAACCTCAACAGAAAACAACTGAAACTTGTCGAAATTAAATATGCTACCCCTGTAGCTACACAAATACCTTTCAAGGCTAAGTTCAGTTTAAAAATAAAAAAATAATCTAAAAATCCATTAAGTATTGAAGTTAATCCAGCAATAAGAATTACCCAATGGATTTTATCCCTTATTTGAAAAATCCGATAAAAAATTGCCCATATAAAAACAAAAGGCAAACTCAACACATAAAACCTTGTAGCGGTTGCAGTTAACTCACTATCCACCGATAAAGCACCATATCCGAACAATAACTTAACTATATAAGGAGCAAAAATGAAAATAAAAAGCACAAAAGGTAAACTAAAAAGAAATATCCTTACAAGATAAAATTTCACTTTATTCCAATCAGCATTTACTTCAGATAAGGAAGTTATAACTATGTTTTCAAATCTAAAAATTCCTCTGGGAATCATAGCAACCATCCAACCGTAGGTTAGTGCAGAAATACTTTTTGGAGGTAAATAACTGGCAAAAGCTCTATCTACTAACATGTAAATATGGAAAACTGAATAAACTCCCAGAAGTTGAAGAAATTGCTTCAACATTCCCTTAACAGTTTTGTCGATATAAAATTTTATTTCCCAATAAGGTTTAGAAAATAAAAAAATATATATTGTTGCTATAAATTGGGCCAATGAGATAGAAATAGGCAACACCTTAGGGTTTTTTGTAAAAAGCAACCCTAAAAAGGTAAATAAAAAAGAAAAGAACGAAAATAGGAGTTCTCCAAAAAAGTAAACTGTAAAGTGTCGTAAGCTTCGGTGAATTGCACCAAAGTGGTGAAAGAAAAAACTAAAAAACAAGTAAGGAATTAAAAGTAAAAAATATTCCCTTAAAAGTTCTTTTTCATATTCGTTATAACCGAAAGCAATATTTACCACTATAGGACTCAAAAGAATGGCTAAGGAAGTAACTATTACCGCCAGAAGTGTTGTAAAAGTTAATAAGACCCCCGCCAGGTTTTGAAACTCCTTAATACTCTTTTGTCGAGCACGAACTAAATTAGGTACACCTAAGGAATCAAAAACATCGGTAAAAGTTAAAAATAAACCAAGAAGGCTTAAAGCTAGAAAAAATGCATCTGTATTCAGGTTAAATCCTATTAAGACTGCTATAGCTACCTGTTTTAGATAACCAAATCCTCTAGCTAAAATGTTTAAAAAAGAGGATTTGAGTATTCCCTGAAATACTGTCTCCTTTGTAGGTTTAAAAATTTTCATAAGTTTTAAAAGTTAAAGACGCCAATAGAGGAAGGTTCTGGAAAATTCTTCTTTAGGGTAAATTCCTTTAACATCTACAAAAATAGGATTCTCTTTTACTAACCTTTTAAAGAAATATGCATCTAAATCTAGAAACTCTTTATGTTTAACAGCTACAATAATCCCATCGTAAGGAGCCTCTTCGGAAGGTTCCTTAATAAGGTTCAATCCATAATATTTTTTAACCTCTTCAGGGTTTGCTATTGGGTCGTATACGAAAGTTTGGATTCCGTACTCCTGAAGTTCCTTAATCAGGTCTACAACTTTTGAATTCCTTACATCGGGAACATTTTCTTTAAAGGTTATTCCCATAATGAGGACTTTGGCGTTTTGAACAACCCTGCCGGTCTTTATTAAAAGTTTAACCACTTTTTGGGCTATAAATTGAGGAATAGAATCGTTTACCCTACGACCGGCCAAAATTAGTTGGGGATGAAAACCCACCTGCCGAGCTTTATAGGCCAAATAATAAGGGTCTTCGGGTATACAGTGTCCTCCTACTAAACCAGGTTCAAATTTAAGAAAATTCCATTTTGTGCCGGCAGCTTCTAGAACATCTCGGGTATCTATCCCCAGTTTGTCAAACAGCATAGCCAGCTCGTTCATAAGGGCTATGTTGATGTCCCTTTGAGTGTTTTCTATAACTTTAGCTGCTTCAGCCACCTTTATGGAAGGGGCAATGTGAATGCCGGCCTTTACAACTTTTGAATAAATTTTAGCTAGCTTTCGGGCCGTTTGTGGTGTATCTCCCGCCACAACCTTAACCACATTTTCCAATGTGTGTTTTTTGTCGCCGGGATTGATTCTTTCGGGGGAGTAACCTACAAAGAAATCTTTTTTCCATTTGAAACCGCTTTCAGCTTCCAAGATAGGAATGCAAATTTCTTCTGTAGCTCCCGGAAAAACCGTAGATTCGTAAACTACTATAGCCCCTTTTTTCAAATTTTTCCCTACGGTGCGGGATGCCGACTTCAAAGCGGTTAAATCGGGATTTTTATATTCATCGGTGGGAGTGGGAACGGTAACTATTACAATGTCGGCTTCCTTTAAAAGCTTGTCATTGGTAGTAAAAACTAAGTTGGGGACTAAAAGTTCTTCCTTGGAAACTTCCCGTGTTCGGTCATATCCTTTTTTTAATTCCTCTATACGGGTAGGATTAATATCAAAACCTATAACGGAAAAATGTTTAGCCAAGGCCACCGCCAAAGGTAAACCAACATATCCCAATCCTACAAGGGCTATTTTTTGGTTTTTTTTTCATCAAAGTTTTTTATTAAAAACAACAAAAACTTTTTCGTCCTGATTAAGAAAGCTAATTTTTCCTTCCCTTTGAAGTTTTTCTAAAAGTTCTTCCATAGCTTCCTCGGCAAGGGATAGACTTTTACGAAGTTCCTCAACCGGGGAGGGTCTTCTTTTTACAATGTCCAAAAGTTGGTTTTCTATATCTTTAGCTTTAGTGGAAGAAGGTTTTATGTCTTCCAGTCGCAGGTAGTTA
>Ga0256836_1001448_pt1 | contig 10330 bp, 11 predicted proteins | sample 4561380metaG_FD_185974 | JGI IMG/M metagenome (GOLD analysis project Ga0256836, IMG submission 185974) | Hydrothermal vent microbial communities from Guaymas Basin, Mexico - 4561-380 | ecosystem: Environmental > Aquatic > Marine > Hydrothermal vents | place: Mexico: Guaymas Basin | collected...
TGAAAGTATCGGTAATATTTACCGGTTTTAAATTTTCAACACCTTTGCAGGTTACGAATTGTTTTATATTATATCCGAAAAGGGAAACTGCAGTTAGAAAGATTAAAAACAGTTTTTTCATTTTAAACCTCCAATATGATGGTTACAGGCCCGTCATTTACAATCTCAACCTCCATCATTGCGCCAAATATTCCGGGTTTGGCTTTAATGAGGGAATTTAATTCTTGTACCATTTTATCATAAAATTCTTTCGCTTCATCAGGCGGCATAGAGTTTTGAAAATTTGGACGTGTCCCTTTTTTTGTAATTGCGGGAATGGTGAAGTTTGGAATAAGTAAAATTTCTCCGTTTATATCTTTGACGCTTTTATCAAATCTGTCTCCAAAAAGTCTCATATTTGCGATTTTTTTAGCCATTTTTTTTATTTTTTCTTCATTGTCTTCTTTTTCAAAACCTATTAAAACATTTAAGCCGTTGTTTATTTCATTAATAAGTTTATTATCTACTTTTACACTTGAGTATTTAACTCTCTGAAGTATTGCTTTCATTTGCCAGCTCCACTAAAAATTTTGCCGCTTTTTTATTATCGTTAGGGCATTCTACGACTTTATAGTCGTTTATTCCAATTTCATCTGCAAGATGTTTGTACTCTACTTTCAGTTCCAGATCCGTTTCGCTGTTGTCTATCATAAATGAAATTGGGTAAATAAGGACTTTTTCATTTTTAAATTTTTCAAGCTCTTCGTGAAGGTATGGCTTTAACCACTCGCTAAATCCGAATCTTGACTGATATGCTAAATTGATTGATTTGAATTTCGGCAACATGTTTTTTAAAATATTTACATGTTTTTCTATGTGGGACTGATATTTGTCACCTTTTTCTATCATTTTTTTAGGTAGTCCGTGAGCTGAAAAGATTAAATGCCATTCGGACGGATTGTCAATGGAATTTAATATATTTTCTTTAATGATTTCGTTAAATCTGTCATCTTCAAAAAACGGTTTAACGATATTTATTTTGCCTTTAAAATTAATTTCTTTTAATTCGTCAAGTGAGCTTTCGTATGTTGTATATGAATAGTGGGGATATAGGGGCAAAAGCGTTACTTCATCATATTTGCCTATTATATCTTTTAAATGCGGTTTGGTGTAACGCATGGCATATACTACGTCAAAATCAGTATATTGCTTCATTTTTTTACATAATTTTTCAGTCAGTTCGTATATCCTGCTGCCTCCTATGCTTTTATAATTTTCCCATACTTTTTTATATCTGAGGTTAGAAATAAGGGGGGCTAAAATGTGTCTTATCGGAAAAGATATTATTCTTTTGTCTTTAAACATATTATATAAAAATTCTTTAAGCTCTTTGGCGCTTCTGGCTCCTCCCATATTGAGCAGTATTATAGCTTTTTTCATTATATCTCCAAATATTTATTGATATTTATACCAAATCCTTTAAGTGCGTTAAATTCGTTTTTGTGACGGCTAAAGAGATTAAGGTTTTGAATGGACAATGATTTTAGAATCTGAGCGCCGATTCCATACTCTTTTTCAGCTTCTTTTGAATTTGAATCTATAAATATTATAACCCCGCCGTTATATTTAATATATTCAAGTATTTTTTCATATTCTTTTAAAATATCACTGTTAAGTAAAAAGTCTACGTTTTTGGTTACTTTATAAAATTTTACATTTGTGGTTGATTTGGGATTGTTTGCCAAAACGTAGTGCATATGTCCTAAATGGTCGATAAATTCTATTTTTTTAAATTTTACACCGTCTATTTCAAGCGTTTCTTCTTTTTCTTTATTTACCAATGTTTCAAACTGAAGTCTGTATTCGACTATATCGGATATATATACGACTGCGAGATTGTGCACTTTTGCAAATTTTGCCAAATCGTTGCGTCTTGCCATTGTGCCGTCTTCATTCATTATTTCACAAATTACGGCTGTTGGATAAACTCCGGCTAATTTACATATATCCACACTTCCTTCGGTATGTCCCGTTCTGACAAGTACACCGCCTTCTTTTGCCACAAGAGGAAATATATGTCCCGGTTTTACAAAATCATCAGGCTTGCTTGTAGGGGATGATAGTTTTTTTATTGTTAAATTCCTCTCAAACGCACTTATGCCTGTTTTACACTCTTTTGCGTCCACGCTTATGGTAAAAGCCGTCGAAAAACTTTCTTTGTTTGAATCAACCATTGGCTTAAGGTCGAGTTTATTTGCTATTTCGTTAGTAATACTTACACAAATAAGTCCGCGTCCTTTACTTGCAAGAAAATTAACTTTCTCAGGAGTAGAAAACACTCCGGCATATACCATATCACCTTCATTTTCCCTGTCTTCATCGTCTATCATAATAATAATATTGCCTTTTTGAATTTCTTCTATGGCTTTTTTTACTCTTTCAATAGGATTTGGCATTGATTACCTTTTTTATGGAATTTTACTATAAAGAGAGCTAAATGTTATAAACATTCTAACGGCATTCATCATTGCCTGATATTGAATGTAGTTTCTGCCCCCTTTAAAATGAAATTCTTCAACTTTTAACTGTTTATGGTCGGCCACGCCTATAAATACGGTACCTACAGGTTTAGCCGGAGTGCCTCCGGTTGGCCCTGCTATGCCGCTAACAGCCAATGCATAATCGGCTTTGCTTATTTCAATGGCTCCAAGCAGCATCTCTTTTACGGTCTGTTCGCTAACAGCCCCGTATTTTTCAAGAGTTATCTCCTCAACTCCCAGCCATTCGTGTTTTATGCGGTTTGCGTAAGTTACTACGCTTCCGTCAAAACATCCGCTAGAACCAGATATTTTAGTAAGGCTGCTTACGATAAGCCCCCCTGTGCAGCTTTCTGCAAAAGTGATTTTTTTAGGAGGAAGATTTTGGACGATATGTTCGAATATATTCCCAAATACAACGGTTGGCAAAACGTTTAGTATCTCTTTTTTTACGATGTCCTCCAACGTTTCGGTTACAATTTCTACAAAGCCCCCTTCGTTTTCCAAAACGGTATAGTTTAGTTTGTGTGCGTTAAAAATTGGGTCTAGAAACATTAAAGCGGTATCTTTATCAAATTTAAAAATATTAATGCTTTCATATTCTGGAGTAATTATAAAAATTTCCGGAATTTCATCTTCTAAAAGAATTACGTTAATCGGATAGTAATAGTCTAAATAAAAACTGTTTTTTGAATATTTTGCATGTTCTGGGATTAGAAAATCGTCTTTTACCACCAGCTGTTGATTTGTGAGATTTGCTAAAATTCTTGCTACAAGAGGGTATGTTTTTTTGTTTGTTACGATTAACGTTTCCTGTGAGGGTTGAAATTCAATGTCAAATGTATCTATGTATCTGATTGAATTATAATCAAGGTTTTTTAATAATTCTTCTTTTAAAGCCTTTTTAAATTTCCATTCTTTTCCGATAAATAAAATTTCCATATCAGTCCTTTATGATATAATTAGGTTATTGTATCAAAAAGGGAAGAATATGAAAAAGAAAAAAGAGTTACCGGAATACAAACTTCCAAAAGATGAAGTGTTTAAAAAAAACGGTAAATTAAAAGATAAATTCTATGAAAAGGAGCTGTTAAGGCTTCAGATTGAACTTGTCAAACTTCAAATCTGGGCGGTTGAAAAAAACAAAAGAATAATTGTCGTTTTTGAAGGTGTAGACACGGCCGGAAAGGGTGGAACCATTAAAAGAATTCTTGAGCATTTGAATCCTAGAAGTGCTAGAAGCGTAGCCCTTCCAAAACCTAGTGATAGGGAAAAAACCCAGTGGTATTTTCAACGATATGTCAATCATTTCCCTGCCGGAGGCGAAATAGTTTTGTTTGACAGAAGCTGGTATAACCGTGCAGGGGTTGAGAGGGTTATGGGATTTTGTACACATGAAGAATATTTGAAATTTATAAGACAATGCCCCAGATTTGAAGAGATGATAGTGGATGATGGGATAAAGTTTTTTAAATATTGGCTTAACATTTCAAAAGAAGAACAATACAGACGTCTTAAATCAAGGGAAACGGATCCATTGAAAAAATGGAAACTCTCATCACTTGACTGGAAAAGTTATGAGCATTATGACGATTATGAAAGGGCTAAAGAAGATATTTTCGCATCAACATCCACTCCGTATGCTCCTTGGGTAGTTGTTGATGCAAACGATAAGAAAAGAGCAAGAATAAACGTCATAAGAGATATACTTTCCCAGTTTGATTATGATGGGAAAGATTATTTTTATCCGGCAGACCCTGAAATTGTTCATCTTGTTTCACACATCGAATAATATGTAAATGTTGCAATGGAAAATGTAAAATGGAAAATTTTAAAGTTTGTATTTCATTTTCCATTGTTTAATTGTCCATTTTCCATTAAAAGTTATGGTATAATACCTTGCAAAAAAGGAAAACCTCAATGGATTACAAAGATACTCTTCTTTTGCCTAAAACCACCTTTCCAATGCGTGGTAACCTTCCTCAGAACGAACCTAAAAAATACAAAAAATGGTTTAGTGAAAACGTATATGAAAGAATGAAACAAAACAGAGTCGGAAACGATAAATTCAACCTTCACGATGGACCTCCGTATGCAAACGGACATATTCACATAGGTCACGCACTTAATAAAATTTTAAAAGATATAATTATTAAGTATTACTATTTTCAGGGGTTTGATGTCAGATACACTCCCGGATGGGACTGTCACGGACTGCCAATTGAGCAGCAGGTGGAGAAAAAAATAGGACGAAAGAAAAAAGAAAGCCTGCCAAAAAGCAAAGTAAGAGAATTATGCCGTCAGCACGCCGCTAAATTTATTGAAATTCAAAAAGAAGAGTTTCAAAATTTAGGAGTTATAGGGGATTGGGATAATCCGTATAAAACTATGGATTTTGAATTTGAAGCGAATATTTATAAAGCTTTGGCAGAAATAGCAAAAAAAGGACTTTTAATAGAACGAAGCAAACCGGTATTTTGGTGTATGCACGATAAAACCGCACTTGCAGAAGCGGAAGTTGAATATGAAGACAAAGAAGATTATTCAATATATGTATCGTTTCCTTTAAGCGAAGAAGCTAAAAGCAAGCTTGGAATCAGTGATGCAAGTATCATAATCTGGACGACAACCCCTTGGACGCTTCCTGCAAATATGGGGATTGCTTTAAGTCCGGAAGAAAAATACGTATTAACAAGCGATAATAAAATCGTAGCAAAAGAGCTTTTTGAGAATTTAAAAGAAAATGAAGTTGTAAGCGGTGAAATAGTTAAAGAGTTTGATGCAAAAGAATTAGAAAATTTAAAAGCAATAAATCCTCTAAACGGAAGAGAATCTGTAATAATTTTAGGCGAACACGTAACAATGGATGGAGGAACGGGATGCGTTCATACGGCTCCGGGACATGGTGAAGAGGACTACAGGGTATGGCTTAAATACGGATTTAGCGAGATTTTACAGCCGGTTGACGACGAAGGTAAATACTCCAACCTAATTGTAACTGAAAAACTGTTGCCTGAAGAATTTAAAGGTATGCATATATTTGAGGCAAATCCAAAAATTTTAGATCTTTTAGGGGATAATTTAGTTAAAGTTTCCAAATTCACGCACAGTTATCCGCACTGCTGGAGATGTCACAACCCTGTAATTTTCAGGGCTACTAAACAGTTTTTTATTGCAATGGATAAAGAGGTAAACGGCGATACATTAAGAAACAGGGCGCTTAAAGAAATAGAAAAAGTTGAATTTACACCTAAAACCGGGAAAAACAGACTCTCAACAATGGTTGCAAACAGACCTGACTGGTGTATAAGCCGCCAGAGGGACTGGGGTGTGCCTATTGCGTTTTTCAGAAATAAAGATACGGGTGAGCTTATAATCGACGATGAAATAATTGATAATATTTATGAAATATTTAAAGTTAAAGGCGCGGATGCTTGGTATGATTTAAGCATTGAAGAGCTGCTGCCTGAATCTAAAAAAGAAATGGCTTCAAAACTGGAGAAAGTAAACGACATACTTGACGTATGGTTTGATAGCGGTTCAACATGGTATGCAGTACTTAAAAACGGACCTTATGATGCGGGTGAATATCCTGCTAATATGTATCTTGAAGGAAGCGACCAGCACAGAGGGTGGTTTCAAAGTTCACTTTTAGTATCGACGTCAATTGAGGAAAGAGCGCCTTATAAATCGATACTTACTCACGGATTCACCGTAGATGAAAAAGGTGAAAAGATGAGTAAGTCTAAGGGTAACGTTGTTGCGCCTCAGGAAGTTTCTAAGAAATTCGGAACCGAAATACTTAGACTTTGGGTTGCCACAAGCGATTACAGCGGTGATATCAAAATTAGTGACGGTATCTTAAAACAAGTAGCCGAACAATACAGAAAAATAAGAAACACGATAAGATTTTTATTAGCAAATGTAAACGATTTGGAAGAAGTTAAACTTACAAACCCATCAATGATCGATAGATGGATTTTGGCAAGAAGCAAAGAAGTATTTGATGAAGTGGTGGCGCTTTTTGGTAAATATGATTTTTCAAAAGCGTTTAATATTTTAAATAATTTTATTGTAACCGAACTTAGTGCCATATATATGGACGTATGTAAAGATAGACTATACTGTGAGCCTCTAAATTCCGAAAAAAGAAGAAATTCACAAAGTACAATGGCTGTAATCGTAAAAGAGCTGATCTCACTGCTTGCTCCGGTATTAACATATACAATGGATGAAGCGGTAGAACATGCTCCTGCCGTAATTAAAGAAGACGCAAAAGACGTATTTGATTTTGTATATACGCCTTTAACTGCTGTTGAAAATCCTATTGATGAAGAGATTTTGGAAATCAGAAGAAGATTTTTTGAAATAGTGGACAGACTCAAAAAAGAAAAAGTTATAAAAGACACGCTCGAGCTTGCAATTGAAACAAATTATAATAAATTACTGGTTGATGAAATGGCGGACTTTTTTGTCGTAAGTTTAATAAACGATAAGATTGATGGAGAAGTACTTGATGAATTTCATATTCAGGATGAGCAGTTTGTAATTAAAATTAAAAAATCACCTCTTCATAAATGTCCGAGGTGCTGGAGATATCTGGCGGAAAATGAGGGTGAGTTGTGTGAGAGATGTAATAAGGCGTTGAATGGATAAAGTCGTTGACGCTTTATATAAAAAACTTGTTATTTTATTAGCTGTAGCAGGTGGTTTATGGGTTTATACGATAAAATTTTTTGAACAAAACAATTTGTTGTATGTTGTATTGGGCTTTTTGTTTTTGTTTGTGGCTTTAATAATTATCGTAAATTATGTTAAAATGAATAAGTTTATAAAAAGGATGGAAAATGAGTATAGGTGAAATATATATTGCATCTCTCATTCCGCTGGCGATGATATTGGGTTATTTGGCTTATAAATACAACTGGCCGATAATCAGGGATTTATAATGGATAAACCGGTTCCGTTTTGGTTTATAATTTTAAATATAATTGTTATAGTGGTGGTAAGTTACATAATTTACAAATGGCTTAAAAGTATAAAAGGAGATTTTTAATGATAACACTAAAAGAAGCACTGAAATTATCAAAAGAGGAATTAAAAGATTTAAAAGCTGAAATAAACAAAAAAGCAAAAGAAAATCGTGAGCTTGGTGGGTATGTGGAGCAGTTTTTAGATAAAGACTTAAGTGAAGCGGGTGAAGGTGTGCCGATTGCTGTTAAGGATAACATCAACGTAAAAGGATGGGAAATTACATGCTCATCTAAAATCCTTCAAGGGTATGTAAGTCCTTACAATGCAACGGTTATTGATAAAATGCTTGAAGCGGGACTAAGTCCTTTTGGTAGATGTAATATGGATGAATTTGCAATGGGAAGTAGTACCGAAACGAGCTATTACGGAAAAACATTAAATCCGTATGATTCAAATAAAGTACCGGGCGGAAGCAGCGGCGGAAGTGCTGCCGTGGTTGGTGCGGGACTTGCAATTGCAGCGCTTGGAAGCGATACGGGCGGGTCTATCAGACAGCCGGCGGCGTTTTGCGGTGTTGTTGGTATGAAACCTACATATGGTAGAGTTTCTAGACTTGGGCTTGTGGCTTTTTCAAGCAGTCTTGATCAAATAGGACCTATTACACAAAATGTTGAAGATGCGGCAATTTTGTATAATATAATCGCAGGGTATGACCCGAAGGATTCAACCTCAGCGCCCGTTGAAAACAAAAAAATAGAAATAAACGAAAACAGAAAACTTAAAATTGCAGTTATTGATAACTATATCGACGAAGCGGATGAGGATATTAAAAATAGACTAACTGAAATTATTGCCGAGCTTGAAAAAGAAGGACACACTATTATTCATAAAACTTTAATGAATTCAAAATATGACGTTGCAACTTATTATGTGGTTGCCACAGCAGAAGCTAGCTCAAACCTTGCAAGATTTGACGGTATGAGATACGGTAATAGAATTGAAGGGAAAGATCTGAAAGAAACATACAAATTAACAAGGGCGCAGTTTGGAGATGAGGTAAAAAGAAGAATTATGCTTGGAACTTTCGTTCTTTCAAGCGGATATTACGATGCTTATTATTTAAAAGCGCAAAAAGTAAGACACCTGATTAAAAACGAATTTGACAAGCTTTTCTCTGAAGCTGATTTAGTCCTTACACCTGTTACACCGACAACGGCTTTTGAATTCGGAAGTAAAAAAGACCCTCTTGAAATGTATTTAAGCGATATTTATACAATTAGTGTAAACTTAGCGGGAGTACCTGCTATATCGCTGCCTGTAGGAAAAGATAAAGACAATATGCCGATGGGGTTACAATTAATTGCTAAACATTTTGACGAACAGACACTGTTTGACGGAGCAAAAATAATTGAAAATATGGTAAAATGAAAAAAGTTAATTATTTAATGGAAATTTTTAAATTACTGATTAATTTTATATATCTTTTATTAAGCGGTATGGCCTTTTTAGGTTATAACCTTTTTTTTGTAAAAAATAATAAAATCGTTTTAATTATTTTATTAGGAGTAGGTGTTTTCTTTTTTGTAATGTTATTAGTTGCTTTAAAAAATATCAATAATAAGATATTAAACGAAATAGAAAAAAAGGAATAAAAATGGATTGGACAGGATATTTTGCTTTAGGAACAATGATATTTATGGTAGGAGCAACGGTATATACTTTCCTTAGCATAGTAGAAAAAGCCATAAAGGAAATAAAATGAGAATAAAATACAGAGCCCTTACTTTTGAAGATGTGTTATTGGTACCTCAATATTCAAATGTTTTACCAAAAGATGTGGATTTAAGAACTAAATTTACAAGAAATGTCAGTTTAAATATTCCGTTAGTATCTGCGGCGATGGATACGGTAACGGAAGCAAGAGCAGCCATTGCAATAGCAAGGCTTGGAGGAATAGGCGTAATTCATAAAAATATGGATATTGAAACTCAGGCCAAAGAAGTAGAAAAAGTTAAAAAAAGCGAAAGCGGTATTATAATAGACCCGGTAAAAGTGCTGCCTGATTCGACAATTGCGGATGCGCTTGAAATTATGAAAAATTTTAGAATTTCAGGTGTGCCTGTAGTGGACAGACATAATAAACTTTTAGGGATTTTAACCAACAGGGATTTGAGATTTGAAAAAAATTACAATAAAAAAGTAAAAGATTTAATGACACCGATGCCGCTTATTACCGCAAAAGAAGGAATTACATTAGAAGAGGCGGAAGATATTTTACATGAGAATAAAATTGAAAAACTGCCTATTATTGATAATGAAGGACATCTTAAAGGATTAATTACAATTAAAGATATTCAAAAGAAAAAAACGTATCCAAATGCAAATAAAGATGAATTCGGGCGTTTAAGAGTTGCAGCTGCAGTCGGAGTCGGAAACGGGGTCGAAAGAGCCGCCGCGCTTGTGGGTGCCGGGGTTGATGTAATTGTAGTGGATTCCGCTCACGGACACTCTCAAGGAATTTTAGATGTGGTAAAAGAGATAAAGAAAAGATTTGAAGTGGATGTAGTGGGAGGAAACGTTGCAACTGCCGAAGCTACGAGAGCGTTAATCGAAGCGGGTGCGGATGCCGTTAAAGTGGGAATTGGTCCAGGAAGTATATGTACCACAAGAATCGTAGCGGGTGTTGGTGTACCTCAGATAAGCGCAATTGATGAATGTGCGGCTGAGGGTGCAAAACACGGCGTACCTATTATTGCGGACGGTGGAATTAAATATTCGGGTGACATTGCAAAAGCCTTGGCAGTAGGGGCTAGCAGTGTAATGATCGGAAGTTTACTTGC
>Ga0256836_1001449_pt1 | contig 10328 bp, 8 predicted proteins | sample 4561380metaG_FD_185974 | JGI IMG/M metagenome (GOLD analysis project Ga0256836, IMG submission 185974) | Hydrothermal vent microbial communities from Guaymas Basin, Mexico - 4561-380 | ecosystem: Environmental > Aquatic > Marine > Hydrothermal vents | place: Mexico: Guaymas Basin | collected...
ATCTATTGGATAAGATAGATAATAATCAAGATATAAAAGATTTGCTAAAAGTTCATAAAGATGAGATAAAAGAGATAGTAAGACATTTCCCACTTTTGCTAAAAGCTAATGCTACATATAAAAATATAGAGTATGCAAAGATAGATACAGATAAACTAAAACAGATAATGCCAAAATGTTATAACGATAAAACATACTATACAGATAGGTTTATAGATGCTAACAGTAAAACTAAGTATCCGTTTAAAACACCAAATATTAAGATAAAAAATTATATATCTTCATCTATCTTAGATACAGAAGAAAAGATAGATTTTATAGGGAATGCTGGGTATTCACAGTATTATAAAGCCATTGCTAAGTTGTTATCAAATGATGGGAACTACTTAAATGAAGAGTTACAAAAGATAAAAGATGATTTTCCTGAGTTTGTTCAAAATTCCATACACATAATAGAACAAGCTTATAGTGAAATAGATAAAAGTATAGTTAATCCTGAAAAGATAGATGGAACTACAACACAGATACTTTTTCCAAAAGATGATAGTTATATATCTATAAGTCCTGCTCAAAGTATGCCGTTGCTTTCAAAAGTTATAAACACTGTTCAAGCAAAAAGACAACATAACCAACAAGAGAGAAAAGAAGCCTTAAAAAAGATAAAAGTGAAACAAACATTACTTAAAAAGTTGCTAAAAGAGAAAAATGAAAAAGAAATTTCAAGTGTTCAAGAGGAGATAAAAAGTTTAGAGGTTGAATACTTTATGCTTAAAACTGCTAAATGGCAACAGATGATTTCAAAGGCACAAAATATTTCTTTATCTGCTCCATCAAAAAAAGATGGTATTTTTTTGGCTCAAACACCAAACTATGACGATGATGTGGCAAAAGATATTTTTATGCAAAATGATTATTCGGCATATATAACAAAAGAGATAAAAACTTTGTATTTTAAAAGTATAAGATTTAAAAATACCATAGATAAACTACTAGAAAATTTAGAAAAACAGATACCAAAAGAAGAATCTATAAATAAAAAGCAAAAAGATATGCAAAAAGATTTATTTGTAAAATCTTTTAAGTTGTTTTTACCAAAAATTAAGATGCAAGACAAAAAAGAGGTTGCCGAGGTATTTTTAACAACTATTTTAGGATTTAAAAAGTTAAATTTGGACTTATCAGCAGAGTATAAATTTTATAAAATCTTAGTAAGTGAGGTATAAAATGTTCCATAAAAAAAGTAAAACAAAAAACAAACTTTTTGTATCGGTTGAGTTAAAAGCTCAAGCTATAAATGCTATAAACTCTTACTTAGTATATGGTTTTCCCTCTCCATTTACTTTTTGGGGTTTTGCTCATAATGTTGCTTTGCAACTGGGTACAAAACTAAATGAAGAATCAGTTTTATACATAACTCATAGTTTTCAAAACAGGATAGAAAAAGATTGCTTTTCTCAAATAAAATCAACACAAAGAGTTAAAAATAACAAAGTTGGAACAATTTCAGACTTACCAAGAGCAGATATATACACGACCATAGTTTTTGCACTAGAAGAAGATGAAGAGATAATCATAAATAAAAGTAAAGTTAAAGCCATAGTTCAAAAAAGTAGATTTTCTGGTGGTACAATTCTTCAAAACTCGATTAAGATAAATATAGAACCAACAGAAGCTAAACTGATGCAAAGCATCCGAGAGAAAGGTTTTTTATGCAAAGAGAAACATATAGAACTAAAAGAGGGTAGAGAATTAGATGATTTTGTGGAAATATTGTCTATAAAAAAAGGTAAAAAAGGTTGGTTAGCTCCATCGCTTTTAGGGTACTTACCCATAGATAAGCCAGAGTTTAAAAAAGGTTCAAGAAAATCTTATAAACATCAGTTTGCAGAACCCATAATCGGGGTAACTGAATTTTACAACTTTAACAGGTTTGAAAACACATTAAGTGAAGATGGTTGGTACTTAGATGTATCTGATAATTTAATTAAAATACAAAATAAGGAAAGATAAAATGGCAACAAAAAAACAAACTTTAGGTAATACACTAGCTTTTAGAAGAGCCTTAGAGATAACAGATGGTGCAATGTTTTCTATATCGCAAGAGAAGATTGAAACTAAGATACAACCTTATGGACACGGTATGAGAACATCAAAATCTTTTGATACTAACAAAAAAGATGCAGAGGTTCAAAAAGACAATGCAAACGATACCTCAAATCTATCTTATGTAGAGATGGCAAAACTAAATGCAACAGATAGTATGTTGAAAATCTCATTTACAATCTCTTTTTTACCAGTTTATACTGAACCAGAAGTAGCAGATAGTAATGAACTTTATAACCTTTTTTCTGTAAAAAACAAAGAGTTGTTAGCCGAAGAAGATGTAGTAAGAAAAATCGCTTCAAACTATGCTTATAAGATTTTAAATTGTTCTTGGGGTTGGAGAAACAGAGATGTATCACAACAAATCACAACTAAAGTCTCTTTTAACAATGAAACTATAACTTTAGAAGGTGTAAAAGAGATGCCATTGCATCCAGTGCTAACAAACTTTCAAAAAGAGATGAAAGAGCAAGAGCCATTAACTAAGTATAAAGATGAAATCTCAAAACTTGCAGATGCAATATACAAAACTTTAACAAACCAAACACAAATCTTAGTAGTAGATATAAAAGGTTATTTTGAATTGGCAAAAGGTGCGACAGTTTACCCTAGTCAGCTTTTTTCACCCATAGAAGTAAAAGTTGGTAAATCACCTTTAAACAAAAGGTTTTATACGATGCCATTTAATGATGATTCAGTAAAACAAGTTGGTATAACAGCAGAAAAGATAAACAATGCACTTAGAAAATTTGACTTAGTTGAAGATGAAGAGGGTAACCAAAGAGTTATATCCATAGACCCAAATGGTTCAGATATGGTAACTAACAAATCATTTAGAGGAAAAAATAAACGGCTAATAGATGTATATAAAAAGTACATTTTTTCAGATGATAAGTCAGCTATAACACAAGAAGAAAAATTATTTGTTATCTCAAATCTTATAAGAGGTGGACTTTTCCAAGAAGCTAGTGATAAAAAGAGTGATAAATAGTATGTTATATGTTGCTAAAATTGTATTGCATTCTCAAGATAGGTATATATATGAAGATATTTTCAAGTATCTTCATCTAAGAAAGAGTGATGAAGTTTCGCATCAATTTAAGTATATCATTGATTTTCCAAAACTTCAAAAACAAGATTTTAGTAATCAGATAAATGTTTTTTTTGAAGATAAAGAGCAGTTTTTAGCATTGCTTAAGTCAAAAGAGTTATATGCAGTATTGTCAAATCATTGTGAAGTGGAACTACAAGAAGTAAACTTGACAAATCAAAAAGATTTTCATACTTTAACTGTTAAAAAAGAGAATGAAAAGTTAAATCAAGCACGGATTAGAAGACTTATAAAGAGGGAAAAAGGTGAGATTTATAAACTATATAAAGAGAATAATTTAACAGTTGAAGAGATATTTAAAAAAGTAAATAATTCAAATACTAAACTAGCTTATATAAAATATAGTTCTTTTAGTAACCATAACAAAGCTCATTTCTTTTTAGAGATGAAAAATATAGAAGATGCACATCAAAAAAAGATTTTGGATTTTGATGCTATAAATGGTTTTGGTTTGGGTAACCATATAATTATACCAACGATTATATAACCCCTAAACTTTTACTAAAATAGTTTTTGTTAGTATAAGAGGTTACTTGTAAAAACTTTTTACTAAATTCATCAATTTCACTATGATTTTTCTCCATCATAGTTGATATGATGGTAGTAAAATTTTTGTTATTAATAAGACAAAAATCATAATCTTCTTTTATATAGTCTATCTGCTTATCGTTGTCAATTATCTTGTTATCTTTGTCTATAATTTTTAACTTTTCATCTTCTAAATCATACATAAATGTTATATTTTCTAAACCTTGTCTCCACTCTTTTTCAACAAAATCTTTACTATAAAAAAATGTGTTTTTTGTTGTGTAGTTACTTAGTTGTTCGTGTAGTTGTAACTCTTCTATGTAGGGTAGGGTGTTTTCCTGAGGGTTTAAGATGCTGTTTGAGGTACATTCTTCATTTAAACTTGGGTATAGTGTACTTAAAGTGTTTGTTTCATTTTTAGTTAGTCTATAATTGTTTTTAAGGTTATGTTGAAACATAAAGTTTTTGTCTAGTATAAACACATTAAAATCAGTTATGGTTTTATCTCTATGTCTGTTTACTCTACCTATAGACTGAACAATGGAACGGCTACTACTAGCTTCTAAAATCCCCCAGTCAAAGTCGTGGTCTCGACCAACTTCTTCAACTTCGGTTGCTATAACTATGGTTATGATGTCAGTAGTTTTTGCATCAATTTTTTTATAACTATCTAAAAATAGGTTACTTTTTACAAAGTTGTCGATTTTTTCATTTTTTCTATATAGTGCTTCGTCTAAAATGATTTCAGTATAAACTCTTAGTGCATTTAGTAGTCTTGAATGGTAAAAGACAACTTTTATAATGGTGTTTTTAGATTTGAATTGTTTGTTTATCTGTTTGAATTTTTTTAGTAGTTCATAGGCATCTTTTATGCTGTTTATCCTGATCAATCCTATGCTATACGAAATATCTTTGTATTTTAGTTTGTTGATGTTGTGTAGCTTGTTTATGTAGTTAAAAAAATCATCTTCCATCTTTTCAAAGTTATTTTTAACTATGGATGCTTTGTGTTGATAACTTTTAAACTCTTTTACTTTAGAGCTTAACTCAACAAAACAATTTTCTAAAAATTCACTACTATCATCTTTTATAACTTTACTTTCATTGTTAAAATCACTTAAAAAATGTAGATTTATACCTTGAAAATCACGGTTAAGATATTTATAATAATTCTTTACACCTTTTTTATACATCTCTGATAACTCGTAAGCTAAAGTTTGGTTAATTGTAGCAGTTGTTATAATGACATTTTTACCATAAATACCTGCAATATACACTAAGTTTAAAAGATGCTTTATATCGTCATTTGAGTACATATCTATCTCATCTATAATCATATCTGAACTTATAAGTCTAAGTTGAGGTAAAAGATGTTTAGACCTTCTCCAATCACTAGCTTTTATCATATACTCAATCGTTGAGATAACTATGGCAGAAGAGATAAGAGTTTTTTTACTTGTACTTTTTGCTTGTGTTTTTATGTATGATGGTATGTTTATCTCTTCATAACCACCATCTATGATGATGTCATTTTCATGGTCGCCATCTTCAACCTCATCATTTTGCATCTTTTCTCTTAACTCTATGGCATTTTTGTTACCTATAAGAGTGGCTATCATATCTTCATCTATGTTTAAAATCTCTTTATAGCTTTTTGCTGTTTGTGTTGTTAGTGTTCTTAAACCAAGTAAGACATTTAACCTAAGTCCAAACTCATTAGCCATCTCACTAGCTAACCTTAGAGCAGTTTTTGTTTTACCAGCTCCAGTAGAAGCACTTAAAATCACAAAATTACAATTATTGTTTTTATGGTATAGGTTGTTAAAACATCTTAAACTATGGTTTTGCCACTTAAATCTACCTCTTGCCGATTTTTTAACATCTTCTAACATAAACCTATCTATACCACTTAGTTTATCTTTAAACATAAGTAAATCTTCCAAGATATACATAGCCATCTTAGAAACAGAATAAAGATGAATACTTAGTAATTCAGCTCCTTTTTTCCCTTGTTCAATCTTTTTAGCAAGTAAATTTTCTTTTTTTACAGTGTAGAAGCAATCATTATGTTTACTTGAGATGTAATGGTCAGACAACATCAAAGAGTTTCTAAAGTAATGATAATGCTCATCACCAACAGTTACATTTAAAGCTAAAACCTCTTCTAGTAATACTTTTGCTTTTTTAAGAATGCTTTGAAAATCATCATATTCGTAGTATTTTAAGATTATATCTATGTCAAATTTTTCATCATATCTCATATACTCGTTAAAGTTAAAATTGTTTCCATCAAGAGCTGGTAGTCTATGGTGAGATAAAATGATAAGCATTAATTTTTTTAATTTGTTATCAAAATTTAAATCAGAAAAGAATAAATTTTTATTTTTTAATCTTTCAAGTAAGCTTATTAACTTTGTTTTGTCAAATTCACTAGCAACGATTAGAACAGACAATAGCTCATGCCTAAAAACCTCTTTGCTTTTTTTGAGCTTTTTGTTTTTTAAAAAATCTTGAAAATTACCACCAACTTTTCCCAAGTCGTGAACATAACCTAAAAATTCAACTATTTTTTTGTATGGAGTTAAGTTTGAAAAAAGATTATTTTCCAAATACTTTTTATCTATTTTGGTAGTAGAAACAGGACAAGCACCATCAGAGCCAAACTCTTTTTTGTTACCTATAATGGTAACTAACTGCATACTTCCATCTTTTAAGAGGTATATGGCTATGGCACTGTTTCGTCTTGCATTGTGTTTTAGTCTTTTTACAAGTGTGTCCAATCCCTCTTTTGTTATGTTACAATTCCAAGTTTTGTCAGACACTCTTAATGCAAATTTATCTACAATCTCCCGAGTTTTTAACAATGCTTTTTTTTGGCATCGTGAAACTATGATAACTTTATACATTAAAATCTTTTTCGGTAGTTTCTTTTACTTGTAAAAACAACAAATCTAACACTTTTTCTTTATGAACAAGACCTATAAGTTTTTGTCTAAACTCTCTAGCATCATAACCATTAATCCCACTATAAAAAGCAAATGGCAAACATAAAGCATCTTTAACCAAGTCAGCCACATCAAAAACTAAAGCACCTCGCCTAGTTTTACCATGTAAAAGAGGTAAAGCATAAGATATACCTAACCCATGAAGAGTAACAGAAGCCAACCCATACATCAAGTAGTTTCCGTGGTCTAAGTAAGAGTTGATTATATCTATGTCGTTTTCATTAGAGTTTTTTCCTTGTTCTCTTGTAAATGAACTTAAGTTAATCACTTTAGCAAAAAGACCATAAAGGTACTTAGTGAACCAAGCTTCATGCAGTAAAAGCTCATTTGTATTTGTCGAGTTTTTGATTTTTTCTTTTAATTCGAGGATTTTACTACTATCTTCACTTATAGATATACCCATCTCCCTTATAAAATCCAGCTTTGCATAAAAAGCAACAATATTTTGAATTCTTAAATTCATAAAATGTTTTGAAGCCTCAAGCCTTTTACTTTCATCTATAAATATCATTATCCATTGTTGCATATACTGTGTAGGTCTATACTCAGAAGATGGCGAAATAATATTAAATGCTAAATCACTACTAGCATGAAGAGGAGTTCCACCACCTCCAACAAACATAAGAAGTGTCCCACTATCGGACAAAAATGAAACAGCATCCCGAGTGATAGAACAACCCTCACCAAGCATTAAGATAGAAGTATTCATAAAAGGTATGTTAAAACTTTTAAAAATCCCATTTTCAGCTTTTAGATAAACAAGAGTATTGTTCTCACTCTTAACCCGAGAATGCTCAAGCCAAAAAATATAACCCCTTTTAGACAACAATATCTTTTTATCTTTATACATAACTAACCTCAAAAAATCATATTTTATAATTATATCATTGTTTATTCAGTATAAAATAAACCAAAGTTTTGTAAACTTCTAAAACAAGTCGAGTTTTAGATACTTGACAAGATAATTGAAAATGTATTGTTAAGTTGAAAATTTCGTTGAAAAAGATAGAGGTTATGGACTTTAAGAAGATTTTGTAACCCTGAACTACTGGGTAAGTGGTTTAAAATAACACAACCCCAACTATCCGACCAATCAAATGCTGAACTACTGGGTAAGTGGTTTAAAATAAAGTTTGCAACTGGTGGAAGTGTTGGAGGAGCTGAACTACTGGGTAAGTGGTTTAAAATATCTTTTGACCCTCCTTTAGTGATTGTTTTTACTGAACTACTGGGTAAGTGGTTTAAAATAAATGTACTAATCTTTTTAGGTTTTAATCGCCCTGAACTACTGGGTAAGTGGTTTAAAATATCACAATCGTTTATTTTTGAAAGATAGGTTTCTGAACTACTGGGTAAGTGGTTTAAAATTAAAAAGATTTTGTTTGAGTTGAGTTCTTTATCTGAACTACTGGGTAAGTGGTTTAAAATTTAGTAGCTGTAAGTTGTGCTTTTAATTGTGCCTGAACTACTGGGTAAGTGGTTTAAAATATTACAAGAGTATGAATCACAATCGTTTATTTCTGAACTACTGGGTAAGTGGTTTAAAATAACAAAAAATAAAAAAAATAATAGCAGTAGCCCTGAACTACTGGGTAAGTGGTTTAAAATTTTTGCTAGTGCATCTTCGGACATTGCTCTTACTGAACTACTGGGTAAGTGGTTTAAAATACGGAACAGACACTCTACACAAACTAAATAATCTGAACTACTGGGTAAGTGGTTTAAAATTATAAACTCCATATAAAGAAACTGTAACAGGACTGAACTACTGGGTAAGTGGTTTAAAATTACAAGGAGTAGCAGGAGGAGCAATTATAGGACTGAACTACTGGGTAAGTGGTTTAAAATTAGTAAAAACAACTCTAAACGGCAACATAGCCCTGAACTACTGGGTAAGTGGTTTAAAATTATTTCATCAACCACCAAACATAGGTTTACCACTGAACTACTGGGTAAGTGGTTTAAAATGTTTAATGGTTCAAATACTTTTGTTGATGTGTCTGAACTACTGGGTAAGTGGTTTAAAATCAGCAGGCAAATTTAAAGGAACACCTGAAGAGCTGAACTACTGGGTAAGTGGTTTAAAATTACTTGTTAAACTTCAATTCCCACTAACCTATCTGAACTACTGGGTAAGTGGTTTAAAATATACTCTTTAAACAACAAAGTAATAGCATGACCTGAACTACTGGGTAAGTGGTTTAAAATTCTATCATAGCTACTATGTTTATAGTCTTTAGCTGAACTACTGGGTAAGTGGTTTAAAATATTAAACTTTTCAGCATTTTCTATCGCTCTTTCTGAACTACTGGGTAAGTGGTTTAAATTTAGAATTACAAAATGTCATAATTACATAATTAATTAACTACTGATTAAGTGGATTAAACTTTTTATAATTATTTTAACTGTATTAAGTAAGCTTTAAGAAAACAATGCTATAATTTCAGCCAACAAACAGTGGGTTCGTAGCTCAGTTGGTTAGAGCCCTCCGCTCATAACGGAGTGGTCGAGTGTTCGAGTCACTCCGAACCCACCACTGTTAACTTCCTTTCTATAAGAAATCACAATGAAAATTATTATTAATGGCGAAACTAAAGAGTTTAAAGAAAAATTAACTATATCTGAATTATTAACTCAACTATCTTTAGATGGTAAAGTTATGGCTGCTGCTGTAAATATGGAGATAGTAAAACAAGATAATTGGGATTCATTTTACTTAAATGATGATGATAAACTTGAATTACTTGATTTTGTAGGTGGTGGTTGAGAATTAGTGCTGATTATTAGTTTTATTAAAAAGTATTAAGCTATAATATTCTATATATTATAGAAGAGATAACTAATGGCAAGAATTACAAAAGAAGAAAGAAAAACAAGTATTATTTCAGCATCTTTAAAACTATTTTCAGAAAAGGGTTTTTATATAACTACTATTCCTGATATAGCTGAAAAAGTTGGTATGAGTGTTGGGAATTTTTATAATTATTTTACATCAAAAGATATACTCGCAAAAGAACTTGTTATGTATATATCTGAATATTTAGGTAAAAATATTAGAGAGATAAACGAAAGAGATATTTCCACTGAAAAAAAGATATATGAGATAGTTTCCATGTACTTTAATATGGCAGATGAAAAACCTGAGATGATAGAATACTTTTTAAGAGTATATCTCTCAAATCGTGAAGTCTTTGCTAATGGTTGTGAGGGGATGATTTGTGTATCCCCCTTTGTTACAGAGATGATGATGTTTTTTGATGATGGTGTTGAATCTGGTAATTTACACAATCAAGATTTTTTCTCAGCTTTTGGACTTTTTATGGGTTATTTGGGTGGTATGGTTTTTCTTTTTGGAGAGAAAATACTCCCTGAACCTTTAGAATGGTACAAAGAATCTATAGCTACAAACATCTACAATGCCCTCAAATCAAGATAAAAAACCAACCCTTTTATGGTTTCAAGGGGTTACTTGTAATGGTAACTCCCACTCATTTTTAAATCTTGAAAATTTAGAAAACCTACTTGATAAGTTTGAGCTTTTATCACACCCATTACTACCATCTACAAAAACTTTTGATGAG
>Ga0256836_1001450_pt1 | contig 10321 bp, 8 predicted proteins | sample 4561380metaG_FD_185974 | JGI IMG/M metagenome (GOLD analysis project Ga0256836, IMG submission 185974) | Hydrothermal vent microbial communities from Guaymas Basin, Mexico - 4561-380 | ecosystem: Environmental > Aquatic > Marine > Hydrothermal vents | place: Mexico: Guaymas Basin | collected...
GAGAGGATACATGGTGGTATAGGTTATAAAACTCCGAGAGAGAGGTATCTGGAATATCTCGGTTCTCGTCAGGAGGTATTGGCTAATGTTAGTTGAGGGTTGTACAATTTTTAGGGGGTCAGACCATGTAAATTGTTATCATTTGGTGAAAAACTGAATAAGAAGTTTTCAGAAAGTTAGGGAGGATGGCTTGAAAGGAGAGGCCAGTAAAACTTTAAGAAAGTTGATAGAAAACTCCTTTGATAGAGAAAATTTTATTCAATTCCTATATACAGTATTTCCAGATGCAGAGATTAGGTTTGAAGGAGAGCCTCTTCCGATAGAAGAGAAGTATTTAGGAAAGATACTTGAGGCTGAGCCCCTTGGCCAGTATGAAGACTCAGAAGGTTACAAGGTGGACTTCCTAATAGTGAAAGTTCTTTCACCAGATAAGCTTCGGAAATACCACAGGGACTTTGTTGCTCGCTATCTTGAAAGAGAGGGTAAGGATGGAGCTCTGGTAGCCTTTTACTCGGATAATTCTCCTGTTTGGCGTTTATCTTACGTTCAGATGGAGTATGAGAAAAGCGAAGAGGACGGTAGAATTAAGAAAAAACTGACCAATTTCAGGCGGTTTTCGTTTATAGTAGGAGAGGGAAAGGTTTCAAAAACAACTTATTTTCAATTGTCAGAACTTCTCAATTTAGAGAATCCTAATGCAGCTCAACTTTTAGAGATTTTTAGCGTTGATTCTTTGAATGAAAAGTTCTTTGAGGAGTATATAAAAAGATTTATAAGCCTGTGGCGAATGATCTATCAACAGGTGAAGAGAAGAGAGCTCCCTGAGGATGTAAAAACCCCAGAACGTTTTTCAAAAGAGGCAGCTCACCAACTTTTAAACAGGTTAATCTTTATTTACTTCATTCAAGAGAAAGAGGAGTGGTTTGAGGAACTTGATGGCCAGAAGTTAATAGATTTCCTTATTTCGGAGTATAAGAAGTTTGTGGCTGAAAATCCTGAAAAAGAAGGAACTTTTTATTCGGAGTGGTTAAAGCCTCTTTTCCTTTCAGCCTTCAGCCAGGACATGGGTAAGAAAAGAGCAGAAGTTCCTGCCAAATACTCCTATTTGCCTGAAAAAGTAAGAGAGCTCTTTATCAGGGTTCCCTACTTAAACGGCGGACTCTTTTCAGAGAATGATTATGATAAGGTTGATTTTCAAATTCCTGATGACTTCTTCTTAAAAAGTGACCAGCTCGGCAAAAAAGATGAGGGGATAATTCCATTTCTCAACGGCTACAACTTTACTATGATTGAAGACTTGGAAGACGATAGGGACTTAGCAGTTAACCCCGAATTTATCGGAACAATCTACGAAAAGCTTGTTCACCTTGATTCTAAGGATGTTTTGAAAAACCCTGAAGTTGAAATTGATATAGAGGGAGTTACAAAGGGAATTGTTTACACGAAAGAACCGGAAATAAAGTTTATGATAACCCAGAGCTTAATCCACTATTTTAAAAAGAATACAACCCTATCCGATGAGCTCATTTACGACTTTATCTTCAACGATGATTTCCTTCCAGAAAGCCGTGAAGTTTTTGAAGAGCTCAAAAAAGCTCTTGACGAGCTTAAAATAGTTGACCCTGCCTGTGGTAGTGGAGCGTTCTTAGTGGAGTTTGTTAACACTCTTTATGAGCTTTACTCAAAACTTCACAGGTTTGACCCTGACGTTATAGAAAGTGGATATGCAATAAGAAAAAGGATAATAGAAAACAACGTCTACGGCGTTGACGTAATGGAATGGGCTGTAAGGATTTCTGAGCTCCGTCTGTGGCTCTTCCTCATAGTTGAAGCGGATATCAGTAGAGAACAGCTCTGGATAAAACCTCTGTTACCCAATCTTTCATTCAAGATAAGAGTAGGAGATAGTCTTATTGAGGAATTAGGAAATGTAGACCTTTCCATTTTGAGGAGTAAGAGAAGGGAAATTCGCTCAAAGCTTGAACTACCACCAAGTCTTAAAAGGAAAATAACGCAACTAAAGAATAAAAAGCTCTTGTATGCGGAGAATAAACCGGGAGCTCCAAGTAAAGAAGAGATTGAGCACGATGAATTCTTACTTTTCAAAGAGATAGTAGATAACAAAATTTCAGCTATAGAAAAGAAGATACGTTCTTTAAAGTCTTCACCTCATTTTACTAAGGGACTCTTTGAAGAGGAAGAGAAGGGAAGCGAGGAACTTTTTAAAGAGGAGATAGAAGAGCTGGAGAAGGAACTAAAATTTTGGAAGGATATTGGAAAGTCTCTCCTTAAGGGTAAGCGTCCCTTCATTTGGGATATTGATTTTGTAGAAGTCTTTTACGGAGACAGGAAAGGTTTTGACATAGTTATAGGGAATCCACCCTACGTTAGGCAGGAAAAAATAGCTCCTCCCGATAAGAATGAAGAAGACTTTAGCCGAGAAGAGTGGAGAAAGTTAAAAAGTGAGTATAAGGAAAAACTTCAACGAATGGTTGAAAACCTCTACGGTAAAGAATTTGTTCCAGATAAAAAGGCTGACCTTTATGTTTACTTCTACTTTAAAGCTCTGAGCCTTCTAAATGAAAAGGGAACTTTTGCCTTTATCACCTCAAACTCATGGCTTGATGTAGGATTTGGTAAATCCTTGCAGGAATTCTTCTTAAAGAGAACTAAGATTTACTCAATTAACGATAATGAGAGCAAAAGAAGCTTTAAAGAGGCCAATGTTAACACTGTAATCATCTTTACTTCTGCTCCGACGGATAAAGCTAAAGAAAATGAAAACCTTGAAAACACCGCAAAATTTGTAATGTGGAAAGTTTCTTTTGAAGAAGTAGTGAAGAGTAGGAACTTCAAAGAATATCTTCATCGTATAGACCAAGTAAAGCCTAAGGTAGAAAATGCCGGTTTAACCGAACTTGCTGAAAACGTTGTTAGAACGGATGTTTTTAGAGTTTTTCCAGTAAAACAGAAGGACTTGCTGAAAGACGGAAGTAGGGACGGAAAATATGAAGGCAACAAGTGGGGAGGGAAATTCTTGAGAGCTCCTGACATCTTCTTTACGATTCTCAAAAAAGGAAAAGGTAAACTTGTAAGACTTGGAGACATTGCAGAGGTAAAATTTGGAATAAAGACAGGAGCAAACGAATTCTTCTACGTTGAGGATTTAACAGATAAGCTCTCTGACAGCGAACTTGAAAAAGTTGAAAACCTGAGGGATTTCACTTCAGTTGAAGAGATAAAGAAAGCAGGGCTCCGAATAATAAAACCAAGTAAGTGGGGAAAGAACGCAAAAGATTACAGGCTTTTCCTCGTTGAAAAGGAGTTCCTCAAGCCAGTTATAAAAAGCCCCAGAGAGCTTAAAACAATTCTAGTTAGGGAAGAAGACCTTAAATACAGAGTTTTCCTATGTAATAGAACTAAAAAGGAATTGAAAGGAACCTTTGCCCTTGACTACATAAAGTGGGGAGAGGGGCAGGGATTTCATAAAAGGCCAACTTGTAAGAGCAGGAAGGAGTGGTATAGTTTAGGAAATAGGGATTTTGCAAAAGTTTTGTATCCAATGATTCATAGTGAACAAATACTTGCTTTCCTTAATATTATTGAAGCTGTTGTTGACCATAATTTATTTGAGCTCAGGATGGAAAGATACCGTGAACTTTGGTTTTATTTGAATTCTTCTCTACAGGGCATATTTAGAGAATTACTAGGTAGATCCAATCTTGGAGAAGGAGCTCTTAAGACGGAAGGAATAGATATTAAAATGTTTTACGTTTTACGACCTGAAATTTTTGACATTGACTTGCTAAATAACACTTTCAGAAAGGTTATAAAAAAGAAGAGATTTTCTATTATCACCGAGCTCGGCTTTGACCCGAACAAACCAATAAGAGAACAGGAACCCAATCCACTTCCCGACCGCAAAGTCCTTGACGATATAGTCTTTGACGCCCTTGGCCTAACCAAAGAAGAACGCATAGAAGTCTACTACGCCGTCGCAGAGCTCGTCCAGAACCGCCTCAAAAAAGCAAGGAGTGTGTGATAGAATGAAAGTTACCTAATGTATAGAATCTCGGAGGAAGGTCATGGAAGTAAATGACCCAAGAGGTTCAATCTGGAGGAAATGGGATTTACATATTCATACAATAGAATCTTTTGAACATTCTTTTAGCCCAGCAGATTGGAATATATACGTAGAGAAGTTAAAGAAAAAAGCAATTGAACATAACATAGAAGTTATAGGGATTAATGATTATTTTACAATAGAAGGATATAGATACATTTGCGAAAATTTTGCTAAAAAGGAGAAAGATATTTTTTACTTAAAAGAGAACACAAGAAGATTATACTTATTTCCAGTAGTGGAACTAAGAACGAATAATTTTTTGAGGGGTAAAGCTTTAAACATACATTTGATATTTAATCCTAAAATAAGTTCAATAAAAATTGAAAATGATTTCTTGCAAAAATTGAAATTCGAATATAAAGGTAAAAAATTAAACTTAAAAAAAGAAGATCTTCTTAGGGTAGGATTGTCTGAAAAAGAAAACAGGAATATAGAGGAAATAGACATAGAAGAAATAATACCAAAAGAAGAGGAAGAGAAAAGAAAGTTATTAAGAATTGCATATAAAATAATATCAGTGGAAAAAGAAAGTTTAGAAGAAGCTCTAAAAGAATCTATATTAAAAGACCACATTATTGTAGTATTGGTTGGTAAGCCAAAGGATGGATTAGAATTTTCCTACTTTGAAAAAAGTGGGAGATTGGCTGCGGTTCTTGAAAATTTTGTCAGTCTGCATAAAAACGTTTGTATCTTCACCAATAAGAAAGAAGATATAGAAAAATTCATAAAGACCTATACCAAACCTTGTTTATGGGGTTCAGACGCACATAGATATGAAAGGCTATTTATTCCTAATGGAGATGAAAAATCATATACATGGATAAAAGCAGATCCGACTTTTGAAGGACTTAAGCAAATAATTTATGAACCTGAAGAAAGAGTAAAAGTTCAAGAAAACAACCCGTCAGAGGATTATCCTAAAATCAGTTGTATAGATTCTATTGAATTGGAAAACTCTAAAATATCAGAAGATTTAGAATTTGAGAGTAAATTTTTACCATTGAATCATGATTTAATTGCAATAATAGGCGGTAGAGGAAGTGGTAAAACTGCCTTGCTGGATATAATAGCTTCATGTTTTGAAGACTCATTTAAAATAATTAGAGAAAACGAGAATTCCTTTTACAAACGAGCATTTGGGGATAGTCGGAAAGAAAAAAGTAAAGCTTTAAAGGTAAAGCTAAAAATTAAAGGAGAGGATACAGAATTTGAGAAAACATTGGGTTCAAAGGATGATAAGTTTAAGAATGGTTTTAGGATAGAGTATATACCTCAAAACTATTTGGATGAAATCGTAGCAAATTATGGTAATCTGACGGCTAGAATAAAAAAACTTTTATTTGAAAAACTACCTTCCAAAAAGGAAGAAGAGAACAAGCTAAAGAGGGAACTTGAAGATATTAAAGGGAATATAAAGAAGATAAATAATGAAATAGTTTCCTTGAAAGAAAGAATAAAGGATAAAGATTCTTTATTGAAGGAGAAGGATAGTGAGGAAGGAGAGCTTAAAAGAATTTTAGATGAAATAGGGAAATATAGGTCTCAAGATAGTTCGATAATTATTGATGATATTACCTCAGAAATAACAAAATTAGAAGAGTAGTATATAAGTAAACTTGAAAATTTAAGGGATGAATTGAAGAGAGAAATTGGAATATATGAATTAGAGAGGACAATTCAAAGTTTAAAAAATATAAATCTAGAATTAGAAGAGTTATCTATAAGTGAAGAATCAATAAGTCTTTTTCCTATTAATATGTTGGAATCATTTAAAGTAGAGATATACAAAATTTACAAAACTAATTATAGAAAATAAAAATAAGAGACTAAGAAAGCTAAAATCAGAACTGGAAAAACATAAAGAGAAAAGTTCAAGATTAGCTGAATTACTTAGTAAGAAATCTAAGGTGGAGAGTGAGATAAGAAGATTACAAAGAGAGATTGAAGAAATAGAGAAGTTAGAAATGATTTTACAAAAAAGGATAAATCAGAAAAAAGAAGAACTGAAGAATTATTTCTTAAAGATAAAGAAGTTGGAAAGCTTTTATATATCCTTGATTGAGGAATTTGTGAAAGAAACGAAGAAAGATGAGATATTGAGAAATATATCTTTTAAACCATTTATAGATGTAGCAAAGATAGAATTGTATAGAGAAAAAGTTTTAAGTAATATACATAAAGGCAAGATACGACCATACTTAGATGAAATAGAAAAGGCTATGGAAAGTATTTTCAAAAATATAGATGGATTTTTATCAAGTAATAAGACTGAAATCTTGGATGAAGTTATTAAAACTCTATTCCTATTAGAGGAACTTCTTCTGAAAGAAGACTTTTATAAAAATACAACATCTGAGGAAAAGATTTTAAATGATGTGGATATATTTGAGTTAGAGTTTTATATAAACTTGTATCTGAAAGGAAAACCTTTGAAAAAATTATCAATAGGTGAACGTGCTGTTGCGATGTTAAAGCTTTACTTGGCTTATGATGATGTTCCTCTTTTAATAGACCAACCAGAAGAAGGTCTGGATAATTCGTACATATCTACAGAACTAGTAGAAACACTAAGGAAAGCAAAGAAGAAAAGGCAAATTATAATAGCTACTCATAATGCTAATTTAGTTGTAAATACAGATGCAGAGCAGATCATAGTGGCTGAATATAAGGATGGAAAGATTTCTTACACTTCTGGAGCTTTAGAAAACTCTGAAATAAGGGAAAAAATAATAACTATATTAGAAGGTGGTAAAGAGGCTTTTGAAAATAGAGAAAGAAAACTGGGGATAAGAACTTAAGTTGAGGATGTTTGAAAGATCTCAAGTTTGATAGGGAAGATAAAGATGGGAAAATAGATGAAAAATCTGCTGGACTTAGGTGTAGGGAACTTAGCAATATTTGAAAGAAGGAAAGCATTATTCCTTGATGGATAAAAAACTTACTGTTAGAATAACTTTAAGTAAGGGTACTCAATTTGCGCTTTGAGTTACTGCTAAGAAAATTTTGGGGTAGAAATAGATGAAGGTTTCTTTTCGCAACTTTGGAAGTATTAAAAGTGCTGAGTTATGGATAAGACCTTTCACGGTCATTGCAGGTAAAAACGAGGTAGGGAAGTCTTTCATTCTTAGAGCCCTCTACGGAGTTTTTTCTTCCTATCATAGAGTTGGAGATAAAAGTTTGGTCTTTGGAAAGTTCACAGTTGGGGGATTATCAGCCAAAAACTTGGAACAGAAATTCAGATGGATATTTCAGCAAGGTCAAATAGGCAATTTGGTCAATAAGCTTTCAGAAGAAAAGAAAGCAACAATAAGGATAACTACCGATAAAGGTGAGTATCTTATCGTCATAACTTCATCTCAAAAAAGAAAAATGGACTTTTCCAGTGAAGAGATAATTCCTGATTTAACTATCCACCATGCAAATTTCATTGTAACTCCTTTAGTTTTGGACTTGGAAAAGGGAATATCTTATTATAAGACGAGACTTCCTAATAATTACGGAGTTCCCGATATTTATTGGGATATTATGAGAGACATTAGAGACATTGGTATTGCAGATGAGATAGAGCTTGAGGAGATATATGAAAAAATAGAGAAAATAATAGGCGGGTATTTTGAGTATGATCCGAAGGAAGGATTCATTTTCCGAAAGGGAAAGTACAAGTTTAATATGAATCTTGTTGCTTCAGGTATTAAAATTTTTGGTTTAATACAGCTCCTAATAGAGAGAAATTTTCTCAGGAAGGATACCTTACTTATTATTGAAGAACCCGAAGTTCATCTTCATCCATCGCTGAGGTTCAAGCTTGTTGATGTCTTTAAACTTCTTTCCGAAAGAGGGGTCTACGTTATTTTTTCTACTCATAGTCCGGAGATAATTAGGTACATTGAATATCTTCTGCGAAGGAAAGAACTCTCAGAAGAAAGTACAGAAATTCTCTATCTTACAGGAACACCTGAAGGCTCTGTCGGGAAAAGAGAACCTAAGCTGGAAGTGATAGAAGAAATTCTTGAATCCCTTACGGAAGATTACTTTTATCTCGTTATGAAGGAAGAGTTGGAGGAAAGTGGTGAAAATAAGCAGTGTTGACCTTGAAGAATTCAGATCTAATAACTTTGATTGCCCTTCTTTTAAGGTGAAAAATCCTCTTGTAAATTTTGATGAAGTTAGGAAACATGTCTGGAGTCAGTTAAGGTCTGTTGATGCTCTGGAACTCCAACCCGATAAAATAGTTATGTATGAGTTCAGTACTTTTGAAGATTTAATCAAGATTATTGCAAATTGTAACCCTAAAGAGATGGAGGTTTTACTAAAGCAAATGGAAGAAAAGTTAAAAACAGACTTGTTTGTAGAGTATAGAGCTAAGCTATTTGAAAGTTTGCTTCTTTTGGCTCTATTAGGAGAAACTCTTAACGGAAAAAATGTTGAATTTAGAATAGTTATTTGTCTAGTGAACAAAAGAGATATATACTTCTATGACGAACTTAAGAGAAAAGCAAAGAAATTTTTGGCTGGTAAGCTTAATTCTATTTTTCCTCCTGGAAGCGGTGATAGAGTTCTAACGGTTCTTAGTAAGTAGATTAAGTGGAGTTTAAATGCCTCCAATAGTTAGCAAAAGGAAGCTACTAAACATTTATAAAGCGGAACTTTTCTACGAGTTGCACCGTGCATCTGAATGTATAAGGATATTTGAAATCAAGTATGGCAAAATTTTTGAAGAATTTGAGAGAGAGTTGAAGTCATCTCCTGAAAATTTTGAAGCTTGGGATGATTATATGGAGTGGAAGGCTTGCGTGAAAGCCTTTAAGAGATAGGGATTGGTTTCCAAATATAAAAACTTTGGGAGCTTAGATTTAATCAGAATTATAGTTCTTGACTTGTATAGTCGTTAGGTATAGTCTAACTATGAACAGACTATATTGAGAGGGAAGACGTGGCCAAGACTATCAATTCTCCAAATTCCTTTAAAACTTGCTACATTGCGGAGGTCAAAGAGGAGCTTGGACTTTTGGAAAGAAAACTAAAAAAAGAAAGGAAGATTAAAGCCCCCCAAAAGTATAAGCAGTACATTAGGATGGCGATAGAGTCCTTAGGGAAGGATGCTACCTATAAAGAGATACAGCAGGAGGCCTTTAGGCTCTACCAGGAAGAAAAAAAGAAAGAGAAGAGTTCTAAAATTGCAAGGTACTTTGGGATTTTTGAAGCTGAGAGGGGGCTGGTTTTAAAGTTCGCCCAAGATAAGGATATCTGTTATGAGGATTAGCCTCCTTAACCGGAAGGTTTTTGTTGATAGCAACGCTTTTATCTACTTTTTAACTGGTCAAGCCAATAATTTAACTTGTGAAATATTTACAAAGGCTGCTGAAGGGAAGATAAAGGTAGTAACCTCTGTTAGGGTGGTAGATGAGACTTTATTCAAGTTAATGTGTATAGAGGCGACCAAACGGTTCCACATCACCTCCAACGTTCCTAAAAAACTAAGGAAGGACAAGGAGAAAGTTAAGGCACTCTCTTACGTCTACGATACCTTTTTTAATTTTCTGAAAGATATGAACGCCCTTGTCTTAAACGTAGACGTCCATATAATAGCCAGATCAAAAGAGATTTTGGAAACCTACGGTCTTTTTGGAAATGATGCTATTACTGTTGCGTTGATGAAGAGCAGGAATCTGAAATATATTCTAACGGCAGACAACGACTTTTCGGTAGTTGACGACTTTGTGATTTTAAATCCATTGGAGGAGAGCTCTAAATGAATCAGGAGTTAATCCGGAACTTCTGCATAATTGCCCACATAGACCACGGTAAGTCAACGCTGGCAGATAGGCTCCTTGAGTACACTGGTACTGTTTCAAAGAGGGAGCTCAAGGAGCAGATGCTTGACACCTTAGAGCTTGAAAGGGAAAGGGGAATTACGATTAAGCTAAACGCCGTCAGGATGAACTACAAGGCCGACGACGGTAAGACCTACACTATGCACCTCATTGACACCCCCGGTCACGTTGACTTTACCTATGAGGTCTCAAGGAGCCTATCAGCTTGTGAGGGAGCTCTGCTTGTAATAGACGCAACTCAGGGAATAGAAGCCCAAACTATTGCGAACTTCTTCCTTGCCCTTGATGCAGGCCTTGAGATTATCCCGGTAATAAACAAGATAGACCTTCCAAGCGCCAACCCTGAGTGGGTTAAGGAGCA
>Ga0256836_1001452_pt1 | contig 10302 bp, 18 predicted proteins | sample 4561380metaG_FD_185974 | JGI IMG/M metagenome (GOLD analysis project Ga0256836, IMG submission 185974) | Hydrothermal vent microbial communities from Guaymas Basin, Mexico - 4561-380 | ecosystem: Environmental > Aquatic > Marine > Hydrothermal vents | place: Mexico: Guaymas Basin | collected...
GATTTTTATTTAGGTAATCTAGAACTTAATGACAGAGTTTTTAGTTTCAAATATGGAGCAGGAACAGTTATTGATGTGTGTCAAGGTTGGAGATGTATTAAGGTAAGATTTGATGATAAGTCTTATACGGCTGCTTTTAAGTTTAGTGGTGTTGAGTACGACGTAGGTGGGGATAGATTGATTGATAATAAAAGAGATTTAATAAAAATAAGAGAAGAAAAATGAGACAACTACTATTAGAACAGATTGAAAAGATAAAGAAACTTCCTGATTATAATAGTCAGGAGTGTATTGATGAGTTGACCCACTTAAATGAATATATTGGAGAGAGCGAGTTAGACCTGCCCTCAGTAAAGCATTTACCTGCGCAATTAGCGGGTAATTTAAGAGATTTAGAAAAAAGGATTAAAAATGACAATAGCAGATTATATTAAAAATAACCCTAATAAAACGTTTGACTTGGAGAGTTATTATACTTTGGATTTTGTTGACCCAGATTGTAACACAGAATTGAAAGAGAATGTTAAATGGGTATTAGAAAACGGAAATGATGATGTGTATCTTCTTGAAATAGTTATGAGAAGTTATTATTTATCCACTATTGAGGACTGGCTAGGAAGCGGACTTTAATTACAGGTGTAGAACTTGTGGCTCTTGGTAATTTTTATTCAGGGTTTTGGTTGTTATATGTGATAGGGTTGGCAGCCTTTTTCGTGGGTTTTGGTTACCCTGCCAAGCCAAGGGAAAATCTTAAAAATGTTACCCCCCGTAACACCAAGAACAGAAAAATGAAATTTCAAATCAGATTTAAGGTTCTTTTAAGTTTAGTTCGCTATTTATAATACTTATTATATAATAAAGCAATCCGCTAAAATTCCAGGGACTGCTAATAGGGGTATAATACCCCTTTAAATGCTCCTATAATCAATTCTAAGCAAGAAACAGACAAAAAAGGTATAACCATAGCCTAAGAGCCTAAAAGTTTCTTAAATCTCCTTAAAACACCATTTAAAGCAATGTTATATAAAATGACCTATAAAAACCCTATCAATAAAATACCCTTACAGCACCACCGGGAGTGCTGAAATCCCTTATTTATGGGGTTCTAAGCACTATTGAACATCTATTCATATTTAAGCAAACTTTAAGAAATAAAAACTTTTAAGAAATTTGCCCCTTATTTATGGGCTTTTAAGAGAAATTTACTAAAATTTTAAAAGTTTTTCAAACCTTAAACGAAACTTAAATTCTCTGAAAATTCCTTATTTAAGGACTTTTGAAATGAATGACAATTCAAAAAACGGCTCCCAGCCCCTTATTCTCGGGCTTTTGACATTACTTTCAAAATTAGATAAAATTCCAATCGTTAAGCAAGAGAAAACAAAAAAGAAATTTAAAAAGTTTTCTTTTAAAAGTCTTGACAATGATTGAAAAATTAGATAGACTTTCAATCTATAAACGGTTCAGAAACCGAAATAAATTTAAAGGATTTAAAGATGAAAAAAATGAAGTACAACCTAGATATGTTATTTGCTGATATATTCGCACACGGGGCGACTTATTATTATAATGGAGAAGAATTTGAGAAAAATCCTAGAACGGGATATGTAGTAGGTATGAATAATTTCGTAGGAACATTTAACCTAGATAAATGTGGAAAAGAGTTAGTAGGAGAACTGATGTTAGCAGTGAAACATTGTAATAACATTATAGACACTATTCAAGCAAATGAATGCTTGGGGTTATGGATTGATGAAAAAACTAACATATTATATATAGAGAAAACTATAATTTACAGCGATAGAAAAAAAGCAGTTGCGGTGGCAGATTTTTTTGACGAAATCGCGATATGGGATTGTAGTGAATGTGAAGAGATTAGTATAAAGTAATTTATCAAACCCCTTGAATAAGGGGTTGAATAAGTTACTAAAATGTAACTAAAAAATTTTAAAGGATTTGAAAATGAGAAGCATTAGATTAGCGACTAACGAAATTATGAAGTTTTTATGGAACAGGGACTATGAATTTTTTATGGTACCAATGGGTCAAGATGAAGAGACTACCAATTTTCCGAAATGGAAAAAGGAGTATATAGACCTTGATTGTAATCAAATGAAAATTCTAGCGGATTTTTGTAGTGATACTATATTTGATTTGGGAAATTTCAAAAAGTACGGGTTAAATAAAGGAGACCATTTCAATTTGATGAGCAGATTATGGCACGATGAATATCACTATAACCTGGACTTGGATTTTTCACTAGATAGCGAACTGAAAGTACAATGGGGACAGTTTAAAGAGTTAAAAGGTGCGGGGGTATCAAATGAAGCCTTAATCCTTTTTACCCTGGATATGGTGGGACAGTCTGAATACTATGGATTTTTTAAGAAGTTTTTAAATAATCAGAAATCAATGGTTAAAAAATGGTATGAAATTTATAGCATAGTGTACGGGGACGAAATCCCTAGACACTGGAACGATTTTACTAGTAGAATAGCAAGTCTAGTGAAATTCGTAGGAGAAGAGTAATTTATCAAACCCCTTATTTAAGGGGTTGAATAAGTTACTAAAATGTAACAAAAAATTTTAAAGGATTGAAAAATGAAAATAGATGTTAGTAATGTAGAATATGGAGAAGTGCTTGAAATGTTTAAAGTATTAAATAGAGACCAACAGATAGAATTTCTACCTAGACTATTCAATAAACTGGAACAGGACGGGTTGAATTTGAAAAGTATAAATTTTATAATAGGGGATTTTTTACCTTATATGAAAGAAAAATAAGCGATTTATCAGACCCCTTGAATAAGGGGTTGAATAAGTTGCTTAAAAGTAACTAAAAAATTTAAAGGATTATAATATGAGTTTAGTAGCATTTAAAATAAAAGGTATTCAACAGAACCTACTAAAAAATACTAATAAAGTTAGTATTGCTAGTAATGGTATAAATTTCGGCGGGACTTTCTTTCTACCTACAAAAGGAAAAAGAGTAGTTATTCAACCCCTTAAATACGGGGAAAAACAATTTTTTGTTTCTATTGGTAGAACGAAAATAATTGTAAGAGTAGATGAAAATTGTATTGTAAGGTATCATCCCCGTTTCCTTGAAGTGGATGATTTGATAGATATAACAGAATTGAAAGCGGTGGATATGGTTCAGAATGAAGCACTGGACGAAATCTATTTCAGGAGCAGGGGGACGATGTTTGTAGAATTTAAAAATTTACAGGGGTATTTGAATTTCAAGGAGAGATTTTAACCCCTTTTATCCACTTTTAATGAGTGAAATATCTTTACTTAGGTAGGGATATTCCACTTATTACTGAATAAGTAATAAGAGAGATTTTAAATTTTATTAGCGATTTTTATAGTGGGTTCTGAATTGGGTGGTTCAGGACTTGCTGAGAATTGTAAAAAGTTTTATCTTTATTTAAGGTAACTTTAAGGTAAAAAATGTTATAATTATGATGAAGTTTGAGATAAATTATCTACAAATTAGATAGTTTAATTCAGACTTTTTGAGATTGTATCATCAGCAGAAACTTTTTAAAAGTTTTTGCTAGAAGCCTTGACAAAAGGTTGAAAAGATGATATAATTTCAGTAACAAAAGCGATATTTGAAAATTAGTTGTTAAGATGTATCTTTGTGATACCCTTTGACAGATGTTGTGTCAGGTGCTGGTTGTGGGTTGTTTGAACCTTGAAAATTTTGTGCGAGTGTGTAGAAAAAGCCCTACTCAAACTTTTTCAAGGACTAAATCAAACTTTTTCAGGGACTAGATAAGGACTAGATTAAATCATTCCACGGACACCACGACAAAGGGTATCACATTAAAACCCATAAAATCTATGTATAGGAACACTTGATAAAATCTAGGAAATGTTACTGAACCCCCTAAAATAGGGGTTGACAATATAAAGTTTTCTAGATTTAAAAACCCGACTTAAAAGTTGGTTATATAACGGGTTATGTTATGGATTACTTATTTAAGCGAATTGCCGAAAATCAGGGAATTTGATGTGTAATTTGTTTAAATGAGTAATTTTAAATAATTACGAAAAAAATTCTAAAAGGAAAAATTATGGGAACTAGAAATTTTTATGGAATGAATGCTAGTAAGTATTATGTAGTAGGCGGAGAAGATGAAATGGAAGAAAGTTATATTTATGATATAGCGAAAGAGAATTTGTCTTCTAGTATAAAGAAAATCACAGAAAAAATAGACTGTGATTTTTGGGACAGAACAGAATATGATGAATGGGATGGGGATAGAAATTACCCCGCTCAAACTTTACAGGAATTTAGTAAATGCTTTGAATTTTATGGACTAGAAGTAGAAGTGAATTTCACAACCTATATGATTAGTGGGTATTATGCGGGAGCAAACCTGGATTATTCAATAGATATTCAGGTAGAAAATACAACCTTTGATGAAGTAGAAATAGACACAAACCTATCCGACCTGGAAAAGGATTTAAGAGAATATGCGGATTGTTATTTTGGGAAAACAAAAGGACTAGCACTATACCACCTGGACGGATTTATACAAAAAATAATGGACTGGGTGGAAAAACTTTCAGATGAAGTAGAGAAAGTTTTTAGTGAAGTTACAGGGACTGAGTTAGAATGTGTAGCAACATTTTCAGACGGTACGGCACTATATGAGAGGGTTGAGTATAGAAGTAGTTTAGTAAGTTTTGAAAAAGTAGAAAATGAAGAGTTTATATATCGTGGGTACACGGATTTAGGGAATGTGGATATTGATATAGATGAAAATGGAAACATAAAAGATGTTTCATCAGTAGATATAACAGATAGGGAAATTTTAGAGAAAATAAAGGGGGAATTTGTAAAATGGTACAAGAGTATAAAATAAAAGAATTTGTTTTTAGAATTGAAAAAACAGGTAGGGATGTAAATGGTAACCCTACCTACATCATTCATAATTCGGAGTTATTGAGTTTTAAAACTGGGTTAAGTTTTAATAAAGTGCTTAAAATAGCAAACTCATTGGGATTTAGAAAGGTAAAAAATCAGAACAAATTAAGTGTAAAAAGTCATAACATCAGACACGATTTGACACAATTAGTAAAAGAAATTAAAAAGGATAAAAGATGATTAAAGAAATTAAAAAAATAGAAGTAGATAACGAAAGATTGATAATAGAAAATAATATGATAACAATAACTTTATCAATTACAGGAACAGCAGAAAAAGAAAACCCATTAAATATAGAAGTAATTGGGATTAAGCAAGTAGAGATTTTAGGCAGAATTGTAAAAGAAAAAATATACCCCGAAATCGCTAATGTAATAGTTAGCAAAGCAAAACATTTAAAAATTATAGTAGAAAACGGTAGACTAAAAGCAGTAGATAAAAATAAATGGTTAGATGATGTATTTTTTGAGTGTGAATTTGTTAGATTAAGTAATTTAGCAAGAGAACTAGTAGGTCAAGGGTATCTATCACAAAGAAACGATATAGACGAAATGTTTTATTATTTCCGAAAACATTCAGATATTACAGGAACGATTTTAAGTGATTATATGATAGTGGAAATATCAAACAAAAACGGTAAAGTAACTACAAATAAACTAAAAATAATAAAAGGATAAAAGATGACAATAGAAAAAATTGCTTATGTGGACACACAAACAGGATTAGATGAATTAGTACACAAGTTAGATGAGTTAGGGTATGATTATTCAGATAGAGTGGACGGAGCAGGAGAGAGAGAAATTTGGGTAACTGATGTAAAAGATGATGATGAAAAAGTTATTGAATTAGCAGAGTTTATGAGTGATTATGACTATTCAGAAGTAGTGGAGCAATTATACAAAATAGATACATTACTATTTTATTGAAAGGGTAGAAAATGGTATATAGCAAAGAGATTACAGTAGTAGAGAATGAAAACTTTACTATGAGTACAGGAATAAAGAAAAGTGATATATGGGTTAAGGGAATTGTTAATGGAATAATCCTTAAAGGCAATAAAATCAAAATGGGTACCTTTACTCTTTTGGAAATACAAGCAAATGGCGAAATCTTAAAAGGAGATGAGTTTTTTGAGTTAAAATCGGAACTAGAAACAGCAGGAAGTTTCTACTACCATAAAGGGTACATTTGTTTAGAGAATAGCGAAAAAATTTGGAACATTATAAAAAAGAAAATCTATGTATGTAAGAGATGTAAGTATAATTTACAAGGTATCTGTGCCTTTAAAAATCAAACAAATGGAATTTATAAAGTTAGTGATAATTTCACTTGTGATAACTTCAAATTTTATAAAAAGGGGTAAAAATGAAAAAGGCAACGAAAAAACAAAATGGAGATATATACTATTTATTAGGAGAAACAGAAGCAGGGCATAAATACTGGTGGAAAAAACCCACTTGGGATTGTGGATGGTATTGGAGTGTAGATTGGATGGATAGCACTACGGCACAACATCATACCCATATTAAAAATTATGGAACTTCCCTATTCTTTCAATTAGGAGCAGAGAAAAAATTTTTACCTAATACACCGTTTACAGAAGATGAAAAATGGGAATTACTAGAACTATTTTATACACTTATCCAACTTAGAGAAATAGCAGAATTCTACCATAAAGGACACACGGGAATATCAGATAGAACAACCCAATACCTGGATTTGAAAAATAGAAAAGAAGCAGATAATATAAACAAAAATTTAATACCACAAGTAACAGCAGAGATAGAAAAAATCATTAAAGGAGAAGAGTTATGAAACAAAAAGATATAGTAAAAAATCTTATAGAACAGTATAGATTAAAAATTAAACTAAAAGATGTGAGAGAATATGTAAGAAAAGAAGTAGGAGTTGGAGAAGATATAAACGATTATTTGGTATGGGGACTTTTAGATTTATTAAAGAGACAGTATGCTGATTATATTAGAGATTGTTTACCTAAGATTGGTGGAGAATATATAGAAGAAATCGCATTAGAGATTGAATATGCTCCTACATATTATGCGGGGGGCATTCAGTTTGGGTATGATACAGAAGATGATGAGTGGGGAAGAGACCTATTTGAAAAAGTTATGAATTTCAATAGTAAAAGGAAACAAAAATGAGTACTAAAATAGCAGAATTTTTAACCCTAGCAGAACAAAATGAATTAAGTGGAATAGATATATCAATCAGCCCTTATGTTGGTTGCGACGGACAGGAAAAAATGATGGCAATTACTGATATAGATTTTTTGACTTATACAAAAAACTATTTTGACACCACCTGGGAAGAAGCAGAAGCCATAATTAAGAAATTAGCCGATGACTGGGATTATGATGATAGTGTAACTTATTGCTGTGGATGTGGAGTTACTATACCTTATGAATGTGGGGTAATTCACAATTACCAAGTATTTGGATGTGAATTATTTGGATTGAGTTGTGGTTGTGCGAACGACAAATTTATAGAGTTACTAGAAGCACAAGATACAAATGTAGTAATAACAGGTAAAGATGTGAAAGAAATAGAATTTGGAAACAGAAAAGAACTTACAATGTACCTAGGGGATATTGAAAAGGTAAAAGAAAAGTTACAGATAAAACAAGTAGCGGAAATATCGGTTGACTGGGAAAGTGGTATAAAATTAGATATAGATAAAGAAATTGATGACAATAAAAAATACTTTTTTGAATTAACTAGTATTGGTCAATGGGAAAAAGAGATAGCAGTTTATGAATTAGTTTAAGGTAAGTTTAAGAAACTTTTTGATATAATGTCATTACAATAAAAATGAAAGGAACTAAAATGTTTATATATGCGGATGAATACGATGAAGCAGTTGAAAAATTTTTTGAAGAGTTGGCAGATGACGAAGCACTAATTGATACATTAAAGGAACTACAAAATAAAAGTAGTATTGAAATTGAATACGGGAGACCACACTTTTATGAAAGGGGTGGATGTGAAGATAGTGTAGATGAAACATTAGGGTATATTGAATTAAGTTTAGAAGATATAATAAATGAGATTGGGTGTGAAGAGATTATAAGCATACTACTAGAACAGATAGGAGAAAAAAATGAATAATTTAATAAAAGAACTAGGAATAGAAAACTTAAATGTAGATGAAAACACAAGTGAAATAGTGGATAAAATGACAAAAGAAAACTACGAAAAATTAGTTACTTATATACTAGATAATGTAGAAAGTCCATCAGCAAATTGGATACAATTTATAAGACCAAAATTAGCAGAAATCTTTGAAATATCAGAGCAAGAAGTTGAAGATAGATTTTTAAATAACTGGTTCAACACCTACACTATTGGATAATTTATTGAAGCCCTTATTTTAGGGCTTTGATAAGTTGTTTAAATACGACAAAAAACTTCTAAAAGGATTGACAATGGTAACAATTAAACAAGAACAAATTAGTTATATAGAGATAGACAGCAAGTATCCAACAAGTTGGGTAGAGTATAAATTAGGAAACTGTGCGAAAAAGATAGATGATAACATTTATGAAGTAAGTGGGGATACAAGTTGTGTAGCAGAAGTTATAAGTAAAGATGATTATGAAGCACTTCAAAATATACTAGCATACAAAACAATCAGAATTATTGGTACAGATACTCCAATAATAAAAAGAACAGATTTACCACAATTCATAAAACTAATAGGGGGTAAAATCTTTTCTGTTATATTTACAAAAAAAGATGGTACAGAAAGAAAAATGGTAGCAAGACTAAAAGTAAAGAAATTTTTAAAAGGTGGGGAAAATAAAGTGGAAGCACCCGACAGACCCTATAAAGTTGTGTTTGATTTACAAGCAAAAGGATATAGAACAATCAATTATGCGACTATTAAAGAGATACATTTTCAAGGTCAGGTTATAAAAGTAGTAGAAGAGTAACAAAAGCCTGGATTATGGGAATATAAGCACTTTTTTGAAAGTGTCAAAAACCATAATCATTGTTTTGTAATTTTTTAGAGTTAGAATTTAGTTTAAAAAAAGGATTAGGAAATGAGAAAAGATTTAATGATATTATTTATAGAGTATGAGTATAGAGAAGATTTAGACAGACTGATTGATAGAACAAGAAACAAACCTTTCCAAAAAGAGTTACCTTTTAGTATCTGTTTTGATATTATCAGATTATCAGACACAAGAGCGGTATTTTTAGGTACTAATGAAAACGGAGCAGTTAAAGAGAGTATAGGTAGAATGAGTAATATGAAAAGTAAGATAGTTAAATATAATGAAGTTTACCTATGTCCTAGTGATGGTTGGGATGGTGTTAATATACCTAACTCGTGTGTAGGCTACACGAAAGGTAAAGTTAAGTATAAAGAGACAGATATAGAGAGAGAAAAAGGAAGACTAATAACAGATGTTAGTGGGGGAGTAGAGATAAAACTCCATAATTGGATTAGCAGAGACTGGACACCACTAGACTTTGAGACTATATTAGATACTATTTTCAATGAAACAGATAAACAAGGATTTGAAACATTTTTATCTATTTACTTTGAATATGTACTAAAAGAACCTAAACCAAATTATGATAATTTAGAAGAACTTACAAAATATGTAGCCGACAAATACTATAATATAATTTTTAATTCAGTTAGAAAGGACTGTCAATGAAAAAAGAGATTTGGAAGCATATTATATACCCAAAGTTACCTTTGGCTCTCTGTGAGCAGGTATTGGTGTCTAATACAGGTAAAGTAAAGTCTTATCTATCAGGAAAAGAAAACTTTTTAAAATTAAACGAAAAAAGTATGATAGTAGTAACAAGATACGGTAAAAGATATGCGGTAAATATCAAACAACAAGTGTACAAACTCTTTATAGGGGAAGTAAAATCAAACGAAATAATAGTAGCCAAAAATGGAAATAACAAAGATGTTAGGGTAGAAAATCTTATTAAGATGTCAAAAGGAGATTTTATGCGGTATTGTGCGAGTAAAGTATCCCCACTGAAAAAAAGAGAAGCAGGGAGAAAATCTAGTATCACTAATTTTATTCCTATATTAGGTCAAATAAAATTATACGAGAAGTTGACAGAGAGTAAAGTATCAGAATACGAGATGGCAAAAAGATTAGGAGTTTCAAGAGATAAAATAAGAAACTTTAAGCAAGGAAAAGTAATCGCAGGAAAAATGTATCAGAAAGGGCAGTTTACAGAGACAGACTTTAAAGAATTTAGGAAAAGATACCTAAGCGAGTATAAAGAAGTTGTAAAAGATACATTCTTTACTAGCAACGATGAAGTACTAATGAAGTACCTAAGATGGAAAATAAAAGCCACTACAAATCCAG
>Ga0256836_1001457_pt1 | contig 10288 bp, 6 predicted proteins | sample 4561380metaG_FD_185974 | JGI IMG/M metagenome (GOLD analysis project Ga0256836, IMG submission 185974) | Hydrothermal vent microbial communities from Guaymas Basin, Mexico - 4561-380 | ecosystem: Environmental > Aquatic > Marine > Hydrothermal vents | place: Mexico: Guaymas Basin | collected...
TATCACAAACTGTTTGTTTATGTGGTTGTTGCTGAAAGCTATATCTTCCGTCATAAGCGATTTTTAAGATATACATTTATTATCACCTCTCTAAGAGGCATCACCGAGCGAAGCGAGGTGATGCATCCGTTTTGATCAACCTTTTACTAAAAGGTTGGAAGTTATATCTCCCATCGTATGCAATTTTTAAGATGTGCATAATTATCCCACTTAGTTTAATATTGTAAAGTGAAATTACTTAGAAATCTTTATATAAGTGTTATTGCCAAATTTTATAGTAATTTTTAAAAAGTATAGTGGTTTAGGGGGTCTTAATGAGTGATATAAATTATTATGAAGCTTTAAAGGTTGGGGCATTGTTGCACGATATTGGGAAGTGGTATAAACTTGTCAATAAGGACATAAAAGGCCATCATGACGACTACGGAGTTAGATTTATCAATTATTGTGAGAAGACTCTTAAAATTTTTAAAATTTATGGAATAAACGAGAAAGAGTTAGAAATTATAAAATTTCTAATAAAAAATCATCACAAAGACGATATTGAGGACCTTGAGATAGATATGGATAAAGAAATTGTTAAGCATCTTTTAAATATTCTTAAAATTTCTGATATTTTAAGTAATGGAGAACTGATAAAACCGATTGATGAAAAAACTACTACATCAAAATATATTCATCTTGCATCTATTTTTGAAAATATACATCAAAATTGGGAGAACAGAACTCTCAAAAATTACTATGATTGTAAAAAGTATAATTTAAGACCTTTAGCAATTAACAAAGATACAATATTTCCAAAAGATATTGAAACTCCAAAAGGTAAAAGTAATGATGAAATTATCGAGTATGTAGAAAAGTATGTTAAAAACAATGAAAACTTAAAAATTGATAAAAATGACGAAAATTTTGATAATTTTGAGAAATTATTATTATTATTTGTTCAAAAATATACATGGTGTGTGCCATCAACATATAGTAGGGTGAAGGATACAAAAAGAATTCCAGATGTTTCCCTCTATGACCATTTAAAAACAACGTGTGCTATTGCATGTTGTTTATATAAGCAATATCCAGAAAATGGTAAAGAAATTGAGGGTATTTTAAAAGAATTAAATGAGATTACTAAAGAAATTAAAAAAATACATGATGAGTATGAGAGGAAAATGAAAAATTGTAAGAATGATGAAAAGAAGAAATTAGAAAAAGAATTAAAAGAAAAAATATGGAATGAAGTAACTCAAAAATATCTCAAGAAAAGTTTAGGAAATGTAGAATTTTCCTTAATTCATGGTGATATTTCGGGTATTCAAGATTTTGTATTTAACATTGTATCAAAAGGGGCGGCTAAATCATTAAAAGGAAGAAGCTTTTATTTGGACTTTTTAACTGAATTGTGTGCAAGATACATTGCTAAGGAATTAGGTTTGCCAATAGCAAATATCTTGTTCTATGGGGGAGGACATTTCTACATTTTGAGCTATAAAGTTAGTGGAGAAAAATTAGATGACTTTGAAAAAGAAATAAATAAAATCTTATTTGATAAGTTTGGTATAGATTTGTATGTTGCTATTGGAAAAGTTGATTTAAGACCTATTGATTTCTTAATTGATTGTATGTATGAGAGCGAAAATGAGAAGGTTGGTATTCCTTACAAGTGGAGAAAATGTGCAGAAGAAACTTCAAAAAAGAAAATGAAAAAGTTCTATCATATGTGGGAAAAATTATTTACTCCACAAGGATATGGGGATGAAAATAAAAAATGTCAAATTTGTGGAAAAGAGGCGAATAAGCTTATTAGATATAATACGATAGATATTTGTGAAGAATGTGCATCTTTTATTGATATAACAAATTTCTTGAAAAAATTTGGAAAAGAAGAAAAAATTGATTACAACCATGAAATAGAATGTATAAGCGTTAATGATTCAGTTAATGAGGATAATATCGAAGAAAAACACAAAGAATGTAAGTTTAAAAATCTATCCGTATTTAGAGAATTTTTTGGATTACTATATAAATTAGATGATAATGAGTTATCTGAATATTATCTTCCAGATGAAAATGGAAAATTAAAAATTCCATATAAAATCTGGAGTATTGCATTTCCATTAGATGGAGAAAGAATAAAAGATTTTGACGAATTGGCAGAACAAGCAAAAAATAGAACAGGAACAAATAAAATTGCTGTATTAAAGATGGATGTTGATAACTTAGGTAAGATAATAACCAGAGGTTTAGGTAAGTATGCAACGATTTCAAGATTAAGCACTTTAAGCTCTATGCTAACATTGTTCTTTACTGGATATATTCCTTACTTAATTAAAACTGGTGAAGCAGAAACAGTATTTGAAGAAAATGGAGAAAGAGCAAAATATAAAGATAATATTTATTTAGTCTATTCTGGTGGGGATGATACTTTAATCGTAGGAGCATGGGATGCCGTTTGGGATTTAGCAAAAAGAATAAGAAAGGACTTTGAGGAATTTGTTTGCCATAACCCAGATATTACCTTGAGTGCAGGAATCGTTATTGTCAATCCAAAGTTTGAGTTTAAAAAGGTTGTAGAATTGGCTGATGATGAATTAGACAGAGCAAAAGATAACGTTGAGATAATAAAAATAGGAGAAAAGCCAGAAGAGAAAAATTCAGTTTGTATATTCAACAGTCCATTAAATTGGAAGAAAGTGGGATGTTGTAAAGAGAAAGTTGATGAATTTGATGAAACTTCATTAGAAAATCATTTCTTAAATGCAATCAAGAGCTTAGGTAGGAGAAGAATCTTGCATATTAGCCAAATAGTGGCTACTAAACTCAATGAGGTGATAGAAAAAGATGACAAGGATATTTTAAACATCAATCTGCCATATTACTGGAGAATAAAGTATTATCTATATAGAAATTTCAAAGATGGGGAGGATATCAAAAAAGAAGTTAAATTCTTAGAAAAATACGTTGATAGAAATATAAGGAGAGCTATAAAGTATTATCTAACTCGAGAAAATGAAAAAGATGATAACAAAAAGCCAAAAATTACCTTTAATGATTTAAGAATCTCTGCAAAGATTATTGAACTGAAAACTCGGAAATGAGGTGAGAGTATGAAAAAGTATCATGGAAGTGGGGGAAATAATAAAGATTTAGATGAAATTAAAAAAATGATACCAAAAATTTTGAGTATTGAGAAAAATAATGTGTTAGAAGTCATAGATTTTGCTGAAAAAATTGGGACAAAAAAATTGAAAAAAATACCTTCTTCAAAGTTAAGGAAATTTTATGATTATGTTAATGATATTGAAGCAAATGAAGATACTGATGATTGGTTCATCGAATTTGCATTTCTAAAGCCAAAAATTGCTTACAACATTGGAAAAGATAGAGATATCCAAAATGAATTAAAATATTTGCATAACTTAGTTGAAGAAGCCATAAATGAAATAGAAAAGGCTATGGAAACTAATAAAGAAGAAGCTATTAAGAAATTCAATAATTTTAAAAAATTCTTTGAATCTATTGTAGCTTATCATAGAACAGTAAGTAAAAATTAAATGGGGTGAAAAATATGGAAATACCTACACTAAAAGGAAAATTAATAATTTCAGGTTATATAACAACAGAGACAGGATTACACATTGGGGGGATTTCAGAGACATTAAAAATTGGTGGGGTAGATATTCAAGTAATTAAAGACCCATTAGGAAGGACGTATATTCCGGGAAGTTCATTAAAAGGAAAAATTAGGAGTTTGTTAGAAGTTAGTGAAAAGATTAAAGAGGATGGTAAAGAATTCGAAAACTATACTATCACTGCAAAGTTTTATAAAATTGTGGAAAAAGAAAAAGATGGTAAAAAAGTAAAAGAAAAAGAGATGGTAAGAGAAGTTAGAGTATATAATATCTACGACCAAAAAGAAGAAAAGATAAAAAGAAAAATGGATGTTAAAACAAAAATATATAAAGAAAATGGCAACATAGAATGGATAGAAGAAAAAGAAAAAAATTACGATATTAATGAATTAAAACTCAAAAATGGGGAGGATTTAAAAGAAATATCTTCAATGCCATGTAGTTGTGGGGGGTGTGATATTTGTAAAATCTTCGGACCACATAACTCAAAAAATATAATTTATCCAAGAAGAGTAATAGTTAGAGACGCATTTTTAATAAATGAAAAAACTGGAAAAATCTTAACAAAGAAAGATGAGAATTATGATGATTACTTTGAAATTAAAATGGAAAATACTATTGACAGAATAAAAGGGACAGCACTAAATCCAAGACAGATTGAAAGAGTAGTTAAAGGTAGTAAATTTAAGTTTGAGATAATTTTCAATGTGTTTAATGAAGAAGAGGATATTAAATTAATTAAAAAGTTCATTAAAGGTATAGAGTTATTAGAAGACGACTATTTAGGTGGATGTGGTTCAAGGGGTTATGGTAAAGTTAAATTTGAGAATTTAAATATTGTTTATAGACCAAAAGAATATTATGAGAAAGAAAGTAGTAACGAAAAGGAAAATATAGAGAAAAAACCACAAAAAGATACTATAAATAATCTTAATGAATTAAAAGAAGTAATTGATAAGTTATTGATAAACAAACAAAATTAAGGGATAAAATGAAACTAATAAAATTGATTCCAGGTGAAAATGATAAATATCACTTTGGGGAAGGAGATTTGGCTGATTCGTCAATAATTTTCCATTCACATAGTTTATACTCTGCAATAATAAATAACCTTATCAAACTCTATGGAAAAGATGAATTCATAGAAATAGAAGAGAAAGAAGGAAAACGAAAAGAAATATTAATAAAAGATTTTAAAAAAATAAGAGTCTCTTCATTACTTCCAGCAATATATAAGTTAGAAGATGGAAAATTAAAGAATTTTATCTACTTCCTTCCAAAACCAGCAACAAGATTGGGTTTTGATAAAGAAACTCAGAAAAAAGTGGAAGAAAAACCAAAAGAGATAAAAAAAGTTCAATTTATCTCAATAAATGCTTTACAAGAACATAACAAAGGAGAGCTAAAAAAGAACATCATAGGGAAGGAGTTTTTAGTAAGTGATAATGAATATAAAGAACTCAAAAACTATGAAAATCCAGATGATATGAAGTTATTTGAATCGTTTATCGAGCAAAAGGTAGCAATCGATAGAATAAAACAAATGACCTTAGAAGAGGAAAAAGGACAGTTATATAGTGTTGGATATGTAAAGCCATTGATATATATTAACAAAAACAGTTGTTTAATTGTTGGATATTATTTCCTTTTAGATTTTAAAGGAGATAATGACTTATTAAAGAAAATTGAAAGTGCTATAAGATTAATAAAGGATGAAGGCTTAGGGGGAGAGAGAAGTAACGGAGCAGGCCTATTTAAGAAAGTGATAATTGAAGAAATCAGTGATGTAATGGATTTAGCAACTGAAAATAATAATAACTCTAATAACTCTGATTCAGATAAAAATGACTTAAAAAATATGAAATGGATGACACTATCCACAACAATTCCAAAAAATGAGGAAGAATTCAAAAAAATAATTTCCTACCAATTAATGAGAATTGGTGGTTATGTCTATTCATCTTCAAATTATTCGTCCCTTACAAAAGCAAAAAAATACATTTATGCAATCAAAGAGGGGGCAATGATTGAAGAAGAAATCGAAGGAGAAATTGTAGATATCCATCCAAAAGGTTACGACCATGAGGTTTTAGTAAATGGAAAGCCTATTCTAATCCCTACTAAATACTATGAGGGATAAAAATGGAAACTAAAAATCTAATAATTGAAACTCTCTCACCTATTTTTATATGGAAAGGGGAGGATTATTCAAAGTTTGACTATACTGTAAAATTAATCGATAGGGACGTGTTGATTGAAATCTATGATATTGATAAGCTAATCAACGATTTAGGGAAATACTTTGGTGAAGATAAGATTTTTGAAATCTTAGATGAGATTGGAGAAAGAATAACAGACAACGAAATATTTGATATAATCACCTATCTAAAGTCAAAAAATGCTAACATCCCACTTAAAAAATACATCATTAGACAATATAAAACTGGAATTAAAGACTTTCTCCATGAGAAAAGAGACATAAAACAATTTGTCAATCAAAATTCCATGCCCTATATCCCAGGGAGTTCTATTAAAGGAGCAATAAACACTGCTTTAATCTACTACCAACTAAAAAATTGGGACAAAGAAAAACTTAAAAAATTAATCAACTCTGGATCTCTACAACCAAATAGAAACAACATTAACGTATCTACTGGAGAAAATAAATATGCTATTTCAGATGTAGTCATAAAGGAAGATATGTTGGATATTTTTAAAGCTCAAAGATTTTATGTTTATCATATAAATAAAAGCAAAATTGGAGATTTTAATCCTAAAGCAACAAATTACATTGAAGGGCTAAAACCATATCAAACAATCAATTTAAAAATTAAGTGTAATGAAGAAATGTTTGATAAAATTAAAAAAGCATGCAATGAACTATCATTAAAAATCTGTGAATGGGAACTTAGCTTATTAAATGAATATGTGAAAATTGGAAAACTAACAAATGTCTATAATGATTTAATTGACTTCTATGAGAATTTGCTAAAAGAGATTGAAAGTTCATGTGATGTATTCTTTTTAAATATTGGTTGGGGTGGGGGTTATTTACTTAAAACAATCTATCTGTTAGCAAAAGAAAAAGGGATAGATATTGAAAATATTAAAAAATTTTTCCCATATTCAAAGAAAAAACAATTCTATAGGGATAAAATTAACGAATATGGAGAATTTCCATTCACAAGAACAATTAGCCTATGTTTCAATCCACAAAAAAGAAGATTGATAAATTATCCATTTGGATGGATAAAAATTGAGGGATAATTATGGGGACTGCATTGTTCCTATCAAATGTGGGGAATAGAGATTTGGGAAAAAATGGAATTCCTTTATTTAATGCACCAAAAAAATATGAAAATAATGCAGAGATGTATAAAAAATACTGCGAGGAAATCTATAAAGAGAAAACTGGAAAGGAATTAAAATATAACTCTCTTTATGAATTTACAAAAGAACTCTACTCAAGTGGTGTTTATAAAGATTTGGAGTTAGAACCAATAATTATAAAACCTCAAATTGAGAAAATCTTGGAATTTCATGATTCTGTTGATGTTATATTATTTGGAACATTGCAAAATAAAAGACATGAGTCAGATTCGTTTTTTACAGCATGTATAATTGAATACTTGTTAAAAAAAGAATTTAAAGACAAAATAAAAAAGATTGACATTTGTGCAATAACAGACAACCCTTCTGATTACGTAGAGATGTTTGATTACTATAAAAAAGTTTTAGATAGCTTTAATGATAATAACTATGAAGCAATATATTTGGGGATTACTGGAGGAACATCTGAAATGTCTTTTGGATTAATAACTAATGGAGTTATAAAATGGGAAACAAAGGCAAAAATTCTCTACAAACCGCATGGTAGCAATAATGTTAATGAAGTTGAAATTGGAGAGAGAATTTTTAAAATTCTAAAAAAGAGAGAATATGATATATTGGAAGAAAAGCATCTCCATAAATTAGCGGCAGAGATTGGAAAAAAGTATAAATTAATTGACGATTGGAAAGTCCATTATTTAATGGGGAAACATTATAAAGAGTTATTTGACTTTAAAAGAGCTTTAGAAGAATTTGAAAAAGCTGAAAAATTAGCTAATCTGAAGGATAAAAAGAAAATAAGGGAAGAAATTAAATTACTATCTGACTTAGATAGGGATGACATAAATTCACTAAGTATAAAAGAAAACATCAATCTTTATGTTAAATTAATAAACTTACTAATTGATAATGCCATAAGAAAATGGGAAAATGGTGAATATGTTGATTTTATTGGTAGAATTTTTAGAATTGAAGAAGCAATTTTAAGAGCAATAGTGGAGAAAGAATTCAACAAATCTACAGATTTATTCAAAATTGAAGAAAATGGAAAAGTAATAAAAAAATTTTTAGGATTTGAAGAACTTTTAAATGAAAATCCAGATATTAAGAAATATTTAATAGAAAAGGGTATTGAAATTGATAAGGGAGTTAATCGATATTCGTTATTTGGGATTTTAGAATATTTGCATCTAAATAAATACAAAAAAAAGAACAAATATGGGTTGATATACAGATTCATAACTAAATTAAACGCCAATAATAAAACAAAGAATGCTCCTAAAAAATTAGAAAAAATAAATAGCTTGGAAGATTTAAGAAATAAATCTATTATTGCACATGGGTTTATGGGAGTTTCTAAGGAGGATATAATTGAATTATATAATGAAAACAAAAGCAATGAGAATGAAATCATTGATGATTTAATAAAAATTAAAAAAATCATTGAAAAAATACTCAATTAAACATAATATATGGTGATTCATAATGGGAATTTATTTAATTTGCACATTAGGAGATAGGGATATTCAATTTAATAAAAATGATAAAGAAAAAGTTGAAAAGTTGCTAAATATAAATTTAACTGGAAATAGAGATGATAAAGAATACTGCGTAGTCCATCCAAATAAATTTAGAATAGATACTAAAAAAATTTTAGATAATTATAATAAAATTAAAAAATATATTCAAATACCATTAATAGATAAAGTAATTGACAAAATAGAAAATAAAAAACTCGAAAAAATTTATTTGATAGCGACAGACCAAGAAGGTATTGTCCCTGAACAATATTCCATAAAAGATACAATATACGAAGCTAAGATTATCAAAAAGAAACTATTAGAAAAATACAACTTAAATGTAGAAATAGTACCTGCAGAATTTAACGCAAAAGATTTAAAAGAATGGTTCAAGTTAATTGTTGATTTATTTAATAAAGTGTTAAAAGATGATAATAATGAAATAGTTATAGAATTTAGTGGAGGAATGAGTGAAACAAGAGAGGCCATTAGATTAGCATCTTTATTTAATAATAAAATTACTGTTTATGAAATTATAAACAATAAACCGGTTGATATGAATACCCATTTCTACGAACAAAGAATAGCAAAAGAAAAAGTGAAAGATTTGGTTAAAAATTACAATTATAGTGGTGCATTATCATTATTTAAGGGCTATTTACCTGAAGATGTTAAAGAAGCTCTTAGATATTTAAATTACCGTTTAAATTTTGATTTTGAAAATGCAAAAGGTATTGCCGAAAATAATGAAATTGTTAAAGAACATAACTATAGATTGGAAAAAATAGACTCTGTAAATAATACAATTGACAAGTTAAAGTATCTAATTTTAGAACTTTTAGATAATATGGAGATAGAATTGAAAAGGAAAGAATACGCAAACTTTTTAGCAAGAGTTTATAGGTTAGAGGAGGCGATCGGACAGTATTTAATATTAAAGTGGTTATCTGATAAAAACTGTGAAATTCACTATCCCTTCCCTAATAAAGAAAAACCATATAGAAAGAAACCAGAATATTTACCAGTAAATGGGAAAATAAGCATTAATAGATATTTGGCATTTTATTTCAGTCATTTAAAGGACGGAGGATATGAAAATGAACATGAAAGATATTTAGCTAATGAATTAAATAAACTAATACAAAAAGATAAAGATTTCAAAATAGGTAAAGAATTAAATACAAGAAACATTGAAGAGATTATAAAAATAATGTATAATGAAAATAGTGAAGAAAGAAAAATGTTAAACAACATATTTATAATGTATAAATACTATGACAATAGAAAAAGTGAGAATCTAAGAAACAACACAATTATAGCACATGGATTTAGAGGAGTAAATAGAGATATGATAAACGATATTCTAAAAAAGAATGGCATAAATAAAGACATTGAAGATTTCTTTAAAGAAGACATTAAAGAAAGGTTCTATAAGATAATTGGAGAAAATGTTGAAGAAAACATCTTTGATAGAATAAATAGCAGAATTATATCAGAGTTAGATAATAGTTAACTTGAATAAAGTTCTAATTAAATTTTACTCTAAATTTAAGAGGGATAAATCATGTTCAGACCAGAGGAAATTATGGAAACAATCAAAATGATTAAGATGGAAAACTTGGATTTGAGGACTGTAACATTAGGAATAAGTTTGAGGGACTGTGTTTCAAAAGATTTAGATGAGCTGAAAGAAAACATTTATAATAAAATAACATCGTCAGCTGAAAATTTAGTTGATGTTGCTAACAAGGTATCAGAAAAATATGGGATTCCAATAGTTAATAAGAGGATAGCAGTTACACCAATATCTTT
>Ga0256836_1001458_pt1 | contig 10283 bp, 8 predicted proteins | sample 4561380metaG_FD_185974 | JGI IMG/M metagenome (GOLD analysis project Ga0256836, IMG submission 185974) | Hydrothermal vent microbial communities from Guaymas Basin, Mexico - 4561-380 | ecosystem: Environmental > Aquatic > Marine > Hydrothermal vents | place: Mexico: Guaymas Basin | collected...
TTTCTTTGTGCCACTGATGTTGAGTTGTAGAGGTGTACAGTTGCCTTTTTTACACCACGAAGTGCTTCAAATGTCTTCTCAATCAAGTGCTCACGCGCCTGAACAAGTACCTGTACTGTTACATCGTCAGGAATTAGATTATCATCAACAAGCTTGCGTAAAAAGTCATACTCAACTTTGGAAGCAGAGGGAAAACCTACCTCTATCTCTTTAAAACCGATTTTGAGTAAGAGTGCGAAAAGTTCAAGTTTTTTCTCCATGTTCATAGGGTTGATAAGTGCCTGATTTCCATCACGTAAATCTACACTGCACCAGCGTGGAGCTTTTGTTATTGTATTGTCCGGCCATGTTCTGTCTGGCAAGTCTATTTTTGGATATGGCTTGTATTTGCCTTTTGGAATACGATTCATCATTTTGAACCCTTTAAACTTGAAATTTTTAATAACGCACTCTTACGTTAGACTTCTTGTATAGTTATTATATATTTCAACATATTATAGAGAGTTTTAATCAAGGCAGATGTTCTCAAGCGTAGCTGAAGCTACGGTTGGGGTTATCTAACGTAGAGTAAAGCTCTCTATAATATGCCCATAGGGAGAACTAAAAAGCAGCAATTTTGCACAAAAAAATATGTTCACCTTAGCTATGGCTAGGCTGAAAAATTTGTTTTGCACAATCTCACTACTTTTAGTTCTTTGAGATATATAATAACTATACAAGAAGTCTATAGTTATTAATGTCGGAATTATAGCGAATTTGGAACTTTTTAAAAAGAAGTTTGGGAGTTAGTTGAAAAATTTAAAGGATAATTTTTATTATTTATAGAAGTTTCTCTCCCAAAGAGGGAGAAAAATGTTAGCACTGGTACGTAGTTTTGAACTCGTAAGCAGTTGGACGACCTTCATCTGGCCATACATCACGCTCAAATCTATAGTGCTGGTATGCATCGATAAACTCTTGTGTAAATACAGGTTTAAGGAATTCGTTATCAGCAATAAGACCTTCAAGTGCTTCACGAAGTGTATGTGGCATTTGAGGAATACCTTTTTCACGAATCTCATCAAGAGAAAGTTCAAAGAGATCTTCATCCATCGGACCAACAGGAACAGTTTTGTTTTTGATACCGTCAAGTCCAGCCATCATCATTACAGCAAATGCAAGGTAAGGACAAGCAGAAGAGTCTGGGAATCTCATCTCAATACGAGTAGCTTTTTCACCTGCACCAAATGGAATACGACAAGCAGCTGAACGGTTTTGGCTAGAGTAAGTAAGGATACTTGGAGCCTCAAAACCTGGGAGAAGTCTTTTGTATGAGTTTGTAGTAGGGTTTGTAAATGCACTTACAGCTGCAGCATGTTTAAAGATACCACCAGCATAGTTGATAGCCATTTGGCTTAAGTTGCCATAGTTGCCTTCAGCATAGAAAAGGTTATTACCATCTTTCCATAGAGATTGGTGAACGTGCATACCGTTACCATTGTCACCATAGAGTGGTTTTGGCATAAATGTAGCAGTTTTTCCGTTAAGGTGAGCGATCATTTTTACAACATATTTGTATTTTTGAACATTGTCAGCAGCACCGATGATGTCACTAAATACGATACCGATTTCACCTTGACCTTGTGCAACTTCGTGGTGACCAAGAACAACTTCAAGACCAACTTGCTCGAGTACTTGCATCATCTCTGCACGCATATCTACCATAGAGTCTGTTGGTGCTACCGGAAAGTAACCACCTTTTGTACCTGGGCGGTGTCCTGAGTTGTACATATCTTCATAGTGTGTGTTTGAGTTCCACTCACCCTCTTCAGAGTCTATAATATATCCTGCTTCATTGATGTTGTCAACAAATTTTACATCATCAAAAATGAAAAATTCATTTTCCGGTCCAAAGTATGCAGCATCGGCAATTCCTTGCTCTTCAGCATATTTAAGTGCTTTTTTAGCGATAGAACGTGGACATCTTTCATATAAGTCACCTTTGTAGATGTCATAAACATCACAAAAGAGTATAACAGTCGGATCAGCAGTGAAAGGATCTAAAAATGCTGTAGGTACATCTGCTTTTAAAATCATATCTGATTTGTCAATCGGTTGCCATGCTTCGATTGATGAGCCGTCAAATGGGAAACCATTCTCTAAAATCTCTGCATTTACTGCACTCATACGGTATGTAAGGTGGTGCCATGCACCTTTGATATCTGTAAATCTTAAATCTACAAATTGAACTTCATTTTCTTCACAAAATGTAAAGAATTCTTCTATATTGTTAACGAATTGTCCCATTAATTTTCTCCTGAAATTTATCTGCCGTTAGTATAGCTCATAAATCCATAATGAGCGGTTTAATTTTGATTAAAAAATACGCAATTTTATAGATTGTTTCATTTAGTGATAGCAAAGAGACACATTACTCTTGTTGTAGCATTGTATCCTTAAGTAATACTAGAATTTCTGAAAATACTTTCGGTCTGACTCTTTTATCTTGGTGTGTCATAAGATAGATAATTTCACTTAGTTTTTTTGGTACTTTTGGATTAAATTTGCTTACTTCATATTTATCAATTTTTTTAGGTCGCGTAAGTGCAGGTTCAAAATCTTCAATATATTCATACCGATTTTGACCAGTTAAAAGTTTAAAAAGTTCAACTCCAAAATAAAATATCTCATCACTCTCTTTTTTAAGTGTTTTTGGCTTATTTTGAAACTTAAATTTTACATCTAAGCCTAATTGACACTCAAGTATATAGTTTATCTTCGTAAAAAATTTGATTGCTTCAAAAGAGTAGTTTGCACGAAGATATCTATCATCAAATGCTTCAAATGTTTCATTTTTCAATTTAAAATCCGCATAACACTCAAGAAGATACTTTACATGGTATTTGGCTTCGCTAATAGGCAGTGCCTTATGCAGCACTTTGCCTTCTTTTGCCAAGCGGGTAATTTTACCGCTTATTGAGAGATGGACACCATCAACAATGTTGCCCTCTATATCTTTTGCCTTGCACCCTTCAAACCCAATATCTGCAATGCCGTTTACTCCACATCCTTTAGGGCAAGCAGACCAATTCATACGGACTGTTGCATTTTCTATGCGTACTTCAGAATTTAAAAAATCTGCCATCTCAATGGCATCAGATTTATTCTCAATAACTCCAAAAGCACATGTTTTTCGTCCTGCACAGGCAATCATATCATTAAAATAAAGATTGTTAAATCTTGCATAATCTTTTATAATTTTGCAAGATTCAAACTCTTTGAGAGACTTTTTAGGGATGCTTGGTATGTAGATATTTTGATCATAAGAGAGGCGTATCGCTCCTGAGGCAAACTTGTCTGCTGTGTGTGCGAGTTCTATCATATCACTGCCTCTAAAAATACCTGCGGCAACGGTAACTTTGTAGGCAAATTTATTATCCCGGCCGAGTACTTTGTTTTCTCCCTGTGCGACTGATTGAGATTGAACAAGTGTTGTTCCCGCAGAGCTAAAAGGGTAAGAAGCTTCTTTTTTGACAGCCTCTACAAAATTTTCAATACCGACATCATTTATAAGATAAATCAATCTATTTTTATTGCGGTTGTCCCTGTATCCGTAGATTTTAAATATGCTCAAAAGTGATTTGAAAAAGAGAGCCACTTCCTCTTTTTGTAAAAAAATGTTTGCATCTTTTGCCTGCATCCCTACACGAGCACCCAAATAGACATTAAAGCCGAAAATACCATCCTTTTGAGCCAGTGCAAAACAGCAGTCATGCCCAAAAATATTACATGAGTTTGAGAGAGAACCGAGTATGCCTGTATTAAATTTACGGGGCAATACGGAGATCCATTGAGGATTTTGAAGAAACTCACTTTGCAGTTCATCGATAATTGGCATTGTCTCTATAATATTATCATATGCTATACCATCTAAAGGATCGGTGAGAATATTACGAGGGTTGTCAACACCTGTTTGAAATGTTGAGAGCCCCACTTCGTTCAAACTTTTTAAGACTTTTGCAATATCCGCTATGTGCAGATAACGAAGTTCTATCTGCATACGTGTCGTAATATCGATATAGTCGTTTGCGTACTTCTTAGCGACTTCACCGATGCGTACTGCCTGAGCATAATTAAGCTGACCAGCAGGTATGCGAATACGAAGCATAAAATCTGTGCCTTTGTCAAAGAGTCCAAAACATTTTAAAAAGTAAGCACTATCTTCTTTGTCGAGTTTTTCATATCCATCAGCTGCTATATCCTCCAGCCTTGCAAAAACATCCATAGGCTCTTTAAGCATTTTGATTTTTTCTATTTTATTTATCTTTTTGGCTCTAGCTTTTTGAGCATTTAGTAAATGAGGAGTCATTGTTTTACTCTACACTTTTCTTTGCCGTAAAATAGAGAGCAAAACCTGTAAATATCATTCCTCCAGCAATGTTCCCAAGTATTACAGGAATCTCATTTAGCATTAACCATTCAAACACAGTTACATCTGCACCAAACATAATACCTGCAGGAATAACAAACATATTTACAATAGCGTGTTCAAAACCCAATGCAAAGAATGTCATTATAGGAAGCCACATAGCCGCGATTTTTCCTATGGTTGTAGAAGAAGTAAATGCCATTACCGCACCTAGTGTTACCATCCAGTTACATAAAATAGCACTTGTAAAAGCTGCTAATGTCCCATCAAAACCATATTTAGCATATCCGAGTGTTTTTCCTTCAGCTATTGCAATGATTTTCTTTACAGCCAAGATTGTTTCAGGGTCAATATGTCCCATTTTTGTAATTACAATATAGTAAAGAATCGCATAAAAAATACTTCCTACAAGATTACCAAAAAGTACCCATGTCCAGTTGTATGCAAGTTGTGCAAAAGAGATTCTATTATCTTTAAAAGCGATTGGAAGTAGTGCAAAGTTTCCTGTTGCAAGTTCAAGACCGAGTAAAATAATCATAACAAAACCGACAGGAAATATAAGGGCTCCTACAATGCCTAAGCCTGTTTGTGTTATTGCAGTTATTGCAAGTGTGGTAGCATAGCCTAAAAATGCACCTGAGAGAGCTCCTCTTATTAAAAGGTCTTTTATCGATAAACCCGCTTTGACCGTTGCGGCACTTAACATATTTTCTACAACTTCTTCTGGTTTTACGTATGACATCTGTATCCCTTTTTTTAGAAACAGTATATCAGGCAAAGCAAATAAATATAGCAATTAAGTGATTAATATTTATACAGTTAGCTGATTAAATAGTGGTGTGTTTAAAATCAATCAAACAAATAGATAAGCGAATTATGAATTAACAGGTAAATTGGAGATGCAAGTAATGCTCTGTATGATTAGAATTTTACACTAAAGGTAGAACCTTCATTCTCTTTACTTTTAATCTTGAGTTTAAACTTGTGTAAATGAATAATATTGTTGACCAAAAAGAGTCCAAGTCCCAAAGAGTTATTCCATTTGTTTGTATTTGCTCGGTAAAACTTTTGTGTGATGTTGTCAAGGTCTTTTGTTTTGATACCTATACCTGTATCAATAAAGTCAATGGAATCTTTAGTGATGAGGATATGGACTTCATCTTCGGAGTATTTATAGGCGTTTTCTAAAAGATTGCAGATTACTATGCTAAAAAGAGTAGGGTCAACCTTTAGAGTGAGTTCTTTTAAACCTTCAATGATGGTCTCTCTATCGTGGTAGTTTATTTTTATGTTTTCAACGCACTCGTGAACAAGTTGGTAGAGATTTATCTCTTGGAGTGAGAGATTTTGAGCACCACTGTCAAGTTTTATAGAGAGGCGTAAACGGTCTATGAGTTCTGAAAGCTTAATGCCGTTTTTATGAATCTTTTCTAAGAATTTGTTCCGGATATTTGGATTGATATCACTATCTTCAAGTAGTGTTTGTGAGTAGCCATTTACTACAGCAATAGGGTTTTTAAACTCATGAGAGATTGCTGAGATAATGTCATCTTTTTGTTGGTTTGCTTCTTGGAGCTTTTGAGTGAATTTAGACTTCTTTTTCTCTTTTTTAACAATAATCTGTGCTACTTTTGTCAAGAGGTTTGTAATATAGGCAAACTCTTCAGAATAGTCAGACTTGATATAGGTTGACTTTTTGTTTTTTGTGAGTGATTTTAAAAAGTGAACGATTTTATTAACCTCATACTCCAGCTCTTTGTGTATCTTATATGTAGCAAAAAGAAGAGTAAGTAAAAAGAGCAGGATGACTGTAAAGATCTTTAGTCCAAGATTAACAATCTGTGTTTGAATCCCTTTTATCTCTTTTGCCAGCCGCAGATAAAGGGTAGTATGATTAAAGTCAACTTTTTTTACAACATACAGAAGTGTTCTATCAAGGGTTTTTGAGTGACGAATCTTATAACCATAGCCATCTTTTAAAGCTTGCATTATCTCATCACGATAGCGATGGTTTTCCATCTTAGCTTTATCTTTGTGTGATTCGGCAATGATATGCCCATCTTCTGCGATAACAGTCATTCGCAAACCAAGGCTGTTTTTAATCTCAGCAGCAAGTTTGTCAAAGTCTGTTTTTGGATCTATCTGCAGGGAGAGCAGTTCTATATCTTGTCGGAGTGCCTCTTTGGTCTCATCTATGTAGAATTCATAACTCCAGTAGTAAACGATGGCACCTACGACAACAAAAAGAGCAAGAAAGAGTGTTAAAATCTTCTTTAAAATGATCTGATGAAACTTTAACACTCCAACTCCTTTTTCCTAATTATAGCTAATTATGGAAGTTTCCACCCTTTTGGATATAGACAAGAAGATTGGCTACAGAGATGGCACGTGAAGCGATCTTCTCACTTTTACGAAGTGCTCTGAGCATTTTGTGGTACTTTTTAAATGAGTTGGAACCCTCAGCCTGTTCTACAAGGTTGCGCTCTATCATCTCATAAAGGTCATCTGCTTTATTCTCTTCTATTAGCACCTCTTCATACATTTCTTGAAGCTCATCTGCATCATCGATGTTTATCATAGCGATAGAGGTCTTTACTGCTTTTACCGTTGAAGCCTGCATTGGCAGTGCGTATTCGTTGATAGTTTGCACATCCAGGTCATTACATACATCTGTAAAGCCACGGATGAAGCTACGCGTGTTTGAACACGCGCGTGAGAGCTCATTTGTGATCTTCAGGTAAGCTACAACACGGCGCAGGTCTCTTGCCTCAGGTGTATAGAGGGCTAAGATCTTAATGATGGCATTGTCGATATCATCTGTTTTTGAGCTTACATTTTTGATATATGCTTTTGCTTCGTTGAACTTCTCAGTGTCGCAATCTTTAAGTGCTTCCAAGATAAGTTCATTTGCTTTTACAAGCCCTTCACCGATAGTAGTGATTTTGTTTTTTACCTCTTCGAGGCTAGTTTGAAATGTTTGTAACATTATCCGAATCTCCCTGTAATGTAATCTTCTGTCTGCTTCTCTTTTGGATTTAAGAAGATATTTTCTGTCTTATCGTATTCTATCAAATCTCCAAGATACATAAATGCAGTGTAGTCACTGATACGTGAAGCCTGCTGCATATTGTGTGTAACAATGGCGATAGATACATCGTTTTTGAGTTCAACTATAAGCTCTTCGATAGCGCCTGTGCTGATTGGGTCAAGTGCTGATGTCGGCTCGTCAAAGAGCAGCACTTCAGGCTTGACTGCAACCGCACGGGCGATGCACAGGCGCTGCTGCTGACCGCCTGAGAGTCCCATCGCAGATTTGTCAAGTCTGTCATGTACCTCTTTCCAAAGTGCTGAGCCTTTAAGTGCCGTCTCAACTCTGTCTTTGAGCTCTGTTTTATTCTTGATGCCTGCGATGCGAAGACCATAGGCAACATTATCAAAGATGCTCATAGGAAAGGGTGTTGGTTTTTGGAAGATCATTCCTACTTTTTGGCGCAGTTTAATGAACTCATTCTCTTTTTTGATCTCTAAGATGTTTTCAAACTTACCCGTCTCTTCGTTGAGCAGTTCGATCTTTCCATCATACTTGTTTCCAGGGTAGAGATCGTGAATACGGTTCATAGAACGAAGCAGAGTAGACTTACCACAACCACTAGGCCCAATGAGTGCTGTAATCTTGTTCTTCTCAATCGGCAGTGTAATGCTTTTGAGTGAGGGATGATCAACGCCGGCATAAGTAAAAGAGAACTTTTTAATTTTCATTACTGACATAATTGTATTTCCTTATTTTTTATTTCTTGTGATAAATCTACCTGTTAGGTTGATGATAAGAACCATAACAGTAAGAATGAACGATGCTGCCCAGGCAAGATCACGACTCGATTCTTCAGGCTCATTGGCAAGATCGTATATACTTACTGTTAGTGACGGGAAGCTCTCGCTGAGGTTGAGGCTAAAGTAGTTACTTGTCTCTGAAGTAAAGAGCAGAGGTGCTGTCTCACCGATGATACGGGCAAATGCAAGGAGTATTCCTGTCATAATCCCAACTTTTGCAGCTTTTATAACGATGTCGATGATTACCTTGTACTTTGAAGCTCCAAGAGCGATGCCTGCCTCACGCAGCTCACGCGGTACAAGAGAGAGCATAGAGTCTGTTGTGTTAATGACAACTGGAATCATCATAATAGCAAGTGCCACAGCTCCTGCCCAACCGCTTGTGCCTCCTGTTGGTACAACAATGAGTGCATAGACAAAGGCACCGATGACAATAGAAGGCGCACTCATCATAATGTCTGAGAGATCACGAATAAGTGAAGCATATCTGCCCTGCCCATACTCTTGGATGTAGATACCCGCCGTCATACCCAGTGGGATACCGATAAGTGAAGCAATTCCAGCTAAGATCATCTGCCCGACGATAAGGTTACGAAGCCCTCCGTCAACAAGGTCATCTAAAAAGAGTGAGAAGTGAAACGAGCTCAAACCTTTTAAAAAGAGTGTAGCCAAGATCCAGCCCAAAAAGGCAAGACCGATAAGTGCCGAGAGGATAGAGAGTGCTAAAAAGATTTTATTGACAAGAAGTCTCATTATTTAGCCTTTTTCAAAAAGTAAAATTTTGCAAGTGAGATCACTGCAAAAGAGATAATGAAGAGAATGAGTGCCAAGTAAAAGAGTGCGCTCTCTCCAAGTCCGCTTGCCTCTCCAAAGTTGTTCGCCATAGCAACAGGAATAGAGATAGTCGGGTCTGTGATTTTTTGCGGTAGAACAAATACCGAGCCGATCAAAAATGCAACTGCCATTGTCTCACCAAGTGCACGACCAAGTGCTAAGATAATAGAGCCAATGATACCTACTTTTGAGTATGGAAAGATGATATCTTTGATAACCTCAAATTTTGTTGCACCAAGTGCATAGGCAGACTCTTTAAGCACTGCTGGTGTTGTGTTCATACTGTCACGTGTGATAGCAGCCATAAATGGTAAAATCATAACACCTAAAACAAGTCCGGCAGTCAGCAGCGATACCTGATAACCACCAAACAAGTCAGAGATAATAGGTGCGAAGTAGTAAAGCCCCCACATACCAAAGATGATACTCGGAATAGCAGCAAGCAGTTCGATGGCAATACCGACAACATAAGAGATGTTCTTTGGTGCGATCTCAGCTAAAAAGACAGCGATCCCCATAGCGATAGGCAGTGCAAATGCAAGAGCGATGAGCGTAGTAAGGAGCGTTCCGACAATAGGAACAAGACCACCATAGATAGTTTTTGTTGCAGTCTCATCTTCATCATCAAGAAGCATCTCATCTTCATCTAAAATTACATCGTCTTCATCGGCAATCTCTGCATCATCTTCATCAGCTATTGCTACATCATCCTCATCGATGATAGCCTCATCATCAAGATTTTCTAAAACGACCTCTTTGTTCCAGTCAGGGTTAGTGATAAAGTCGAACCCAAACTCATCAATGGCTGGTTTTGCAGCAGAGTAGAGAGTTAGAAAAATACCAATAAGCAGTACAAATACTAAAGTTGCACTGGTAAGTGAGAGTTTTTGAAAGATTTTTTCCATTAAATTACCTACGATAAATTGATGGTGAAATTATATATGGTTTTGATTACAAAGAGGTTACAAAAGGGTATGCCACTCCAAGGAGTGACAAAGAAGAAAAAAAGGAACTATTTAATCCCTTTTTCTTCCCAGTATTTTCTAACTTTTGCAGTTAGTGAGTCTGGTAGTGGAACAAAACCGAGACTCTTTGCAATATCTTGACCATTTACATATGCCCAGTCGAAGAATTTTGTAATTTTTTTGTTCATCTCGCTCTTTTCAGCTGGTAAAAGGATGAAAGTTGCCGCTACCATTGGGTAAGAGTT
>Ga0256836_1001460_pt1 | contig 10279 bp, 11 predicted proteins | sample 4561380metaG_FD_185974 | JGI IMG/M metagenome (GOLD analysis project Ga0256836, IMG submission 185974) | Hydrothermal vent microbial communities from Guaymas Basin, Mexico - 4561-380 | ecosystem: Environmental > Aquatic > Marine > Hydrothermal vents | place: Mexico: Guaymas Basin | collected...
TCTTTTGAATAATCTGTATATTTTGAGTAGCTTTTAAATATATAGAAAAAAACACCACCTAAAAGTAGTAAAAGTATTATATTGTCCATAGTAAAATCCTTAATTTTTTTACCATTATACAAAGATTTAACCCAAATTATGCAGTAGAAATTTATAAAATTTCTACTGCATAATTTGGGTTTGATTAAATAAGATGCTTTTTTATCCAAATAGACAAAACATATAAACCCCATATATGTTGTTTAAAAGCACCTTTATTAGCACCATCTATATAGTTTTGAAGTTCAGCATCTTTAAAAAGTCCAGTTTGTTTATTTACTTCACTAATTATTTTTAATTTATTAGCATCTACTAAATACTCCATATAAGGGTTAGAAAAACCTTTTTTCTTTCTTATTAAGATTTTTTCATCAAGATAAGGTTTCATTATGGTTTTTAAAAGTGATTTTGTAACACTATCTTCATACTTTAGTTTTGAATCTATACTAAAAACTAAAGAGGCTAGTTCATGGTCTAAAAATGGTGTACGAGACTCTATACTATGAGCCATACTTACACGGTCAAGCTTAGTCAAAAAGTGTTCAGCTTGAAAAAGGTTTAGGTCTATATAGGAGTACCAAGAGACTTTATCTTGATGGTTTGAATTTTCAAATCTTTCTAAGTAAGGCTTTAAGTATTTTAAAGAGTTGTTATCTTTTACATTTCTTTTGAGTAAATTATTTTGTTGTAGGTCTGTAAAACACTCCCCTGATGTACGAAAAAGTGTAGTATTTTCAAAGATTCGTTTGTAATGTTCCCACTCCCGTTTGTTAGAAAAATTTGAACGGAAGTAATTTTTTAACCAACCTTTGTTTTTTAAAGATGCTAAGTTCTCAATATCAAGATACTCAAAATACTGCCGATACCCTAAAAAAAGTTCATCACTACCCTCACCACTTAACACAACTTTATAACCATCTTTTTTAATCTGTTCAAAAAGTAGGTAAAGAGGAACAGATGCAGGGTCGTTTAACGGCTCATCTAAAGTGTCCAAAACTTTATCACTAGCATCTAAAAAATCACTCTGAGAGATAATCACTTCTTTGTTGTCTAGCCTTAAAAACTTAGCTGTATTTTTTGCATTTTCTCGCTCATCATACTTTGAAAATCCATCATAACCAAGTGTATAAGTTTGAAGTTTTTTTCCATGTTGTGATGCGAAGTAATTTATGGTAGCACTATCTATCCCACCTGAGAGAAGTGATGCCATAGGTAGATCTGCATCTAATCGTAAGTGTAAAGACTCTTTAAGTTTTTTTTCTAAAAGATATAAGGCTTCATCTTTATCTGTTATGATATTTGGAGTGGCATCTAAAAGGTCAAAATACCTTTTAAGCTCAATCTTTTTATCTTTATAGATAAGATATTCCCCAGATGAAAGTTTTTTAATCCCCTCAAAAAATGTAAAAGGTGGAGTAGGTGCTAAAAAAGAGAGGTAGCTAAAAAGAGCATCATAGTTTAGTCTGTTTTGTTTTAAAAAAGGAACGATAGCTTTTATCTCCGATGCGAACACAAAACTACTACCCCCATAGTAAAAAAGTGGTTTTTTACCAAGTCTATCACGAAAGAGATAAAGAGTATCGCCATCTTTTAAAGCGATAGCAAACATTCCACGAAGATGCTTTACAAAATCAACTCCCCATTTTAAGTAAGAAGCTATGATAACCTCTGAATCTCCATCAGTTTTAAACTCAAAATCTAACTCTTTTTTTAACTCTTTGAAGTTATAAATCTCACCATTAAATGAAAGTAAAATATCTTTGTATTTAAAAGGTTGGTTTGAGTATGAAGATTTATCAGTAATAGTAAGTCGTTGATGTGCGAAAAAAAAGTTTCTTTCCTTAACAACACCACAAAAGTCACCACCACGATGTACTAAAAGAGATAAAGCTTTTTTGGCTTGTTGTTCATTGTACTCGCCTAGTATTCCAAAAATTGCACACATTTTATGAATTTTTTGTAGAAGTTATCTCAGTGCCTGAAAAATAAATTATAATCTCTTCAGAATTTAAAGAATCAAATATGAAAACTTTTATATTTTTCATGACATCATAATCTCATAAGGTCTTTTTATCTCTTTTATCACCTCATCTACACTCATATGTCTTGACTTTCTTAAAAATTCTCTCCCATCTAAAAAAACTAAAACAGTAGGTATAGCAAATACTCCAAAATGTGGAGCTATATCTTCATCTTGTGATATATCTACACTTTCTACTTTGAACTCTTTAAAGTTTGATTCAAGTGCTTCTAAAAGTTTTGGTTTTAGTGCATGACATACATTACAGCTAGGTGCTGAGAAGTAAACCATCACGGCTAAGTTTTCTTTTATGGTATTATTTATATTTTCTATTGTTTGCATAAGATGATTATATTATAATTGTACTATGAGTTCAATTATTTTTTCCATAATCGGTGTATATATCTTCATAGTGATGGGCTTTATAGCAAAGATGAGTTTTAAAGAGCAGATAGATGATAAAACCATAACCCTTATAAATGTTTACTTTTTACAAGTATTTTTAACATTTTGGGGGCTTTTACTTCATCCTGTAGATATTACACTTCTTTTTGCTCCATCTATATACTTTGGTATTGTAGCTATCGTAGTTATGGCATCTGCACTTGGTGCAAAACTACTTTTTGAGTCTAAAAAAGAGTACTCCATAGCTACTGTTTCAGCCATCATAGGAAACACTGGAAACTTAGGCATCCCTATAAATATAGCGATATTTGGTGAGGCTTCCATACCATACACTACTGTTATAAATCTTGTAAATGTTTTTGTGGTTTATACTATAGGGGTTTACTACTATTCTCGTGGAACTTATGATGCTAAAACTTCACTACTAAACATAGTAAAACTTCCTATACTTTGGGCAGCTATATTAGCGATAACACTTAGTGTATATGAGTACAAACCATCAGATGTGATGCTAAATACCCTTATGATGGGTGCTTATGCATCTATGACTATGCAACTATTTTTGTTTGGTATATATCTTTATGGAACTAAGATACAAGAGATAAATAAAACTCTTGTTGTTTGGGTACTTAGTTTTAAGTTTGTTATCTTACCAGTTATAGCTTTTTTTGTTCTTTATAACATAGAGTTAGATGCTATGATAAAGGGTATCATTTTTATAGAACTTATGATGCCACTAGCTGTGGCGAATGTAAATCTTGCATCACTTTATGAATGTAACCCTAGAGTTGTAACTGCTTTGGTTTTTATATCTTCAGTTGTTTTTTTAGGGGTTATTTTTGTTGGGGTTAGGCTTTTGGTGTTTTTATAAGTATAACTTTATGTTTTTTGTCCATGTTTATTTATCTCTAATATTACATAAAAAAATGTAACTCCTAATACAATAAATGATGATACTACAACCCATTCCATTTTAATACTCCTCCAATTCATCCATCTTAGTATATGCTTTTTGATTTGTAACCACAATGCCAAATGATAAAAAGACAACTAAAACAAGAGATAAAATCAATATTAAAGGATCTGTTACCTTATAAGATGTAACAATAAAACCTATAATTGACACAACCATAGCAGTAAGCAGACCAAAAATTATTTTAAGCCATCCAATTTGTTCTTTTATCTTATCTATTTTTGCCATAAGTGATTATACAATAAAAATAATTTATTTTATTTGGATTTTACTTTCTTTTACTTACCCCTAGCCACCATAACCCCAGCAAATACAATAAATGCTATCCCCATAGTAGTAAGAAAACTAGGAAGTGCATCTCCTAAAAAAAGCCCAACTATGATGGAAAAAACTATATTTGAGTAACTTACTGCTCCAACTATACCAGCTTGAGTTTCCCCATAAGCTTTTGTCATATAAACTTGTGCTAGTGTTGCAAAGATGCCCATAGCTACAACATACAACCAAACAACACCAACAGGCATCACAAACTCACCCATCAAAAAATCAAGACTAGGTATATAGATATAGCTTGACAAAACCAAAAGTAAAGCAGGAGCGATAGTCCCAACCAACATAAAAGATAAAACTATAGCTCTAGTATCGTAGAACTGTTTTAACTCTCTAACTGAGGTGTATGCAAGTGCTGCACCTACCCCACTAGCTATACCTAACATATCGTACTTTGAAAAACCTATACCAAAAGGTTGAGTGATAAACAAGATGCCGACAAACCCTAAAAATACAGCACCCCAACCTTTTAAAGATAGTTTCTCACTTAAAAAAAGCCAAGCAAATATAGCTGTAAATATGGGTGAAGTTTTAGAGTATGTCATAGCTTCACCTAGTGGTATATGAGCTATATTGTAAAAAAAAGCTAGTAATGCACTAAAACCCATAAACCCACGAAAAAAGAGTAAAAAAGGTTTACCACCTTTATGTGTCATAGGGTTTTTAAAGATGGTGTAGCTAATAATAATCACACCAAAAATATTTCTAAAGAAAACAACTTCAAGTGAACTCATAGAGGTTGAAGCAAGTTTAGCAAATGCACCCATGATAGCAAACATAAAAGATGCAAAGAGCATATACTTTACACCTGTATTTAATTTATTTATATATTTCATAGATGGGATTATACTTAATTAAGTAAAGAACATAAATACCTTTAGTTAAATTCTTTTTAGTTATAATATAGTATCTTAAAAATAGGTAGTTATTATATGAAAAAGATTTTTACTGTTGTAGTATTATTTAGCTTAATTGTCATTACTTACTTTAGTTATTATAAATTGAAAAAGATTCTTCCATTTTTATCTCAACTTACTAAAGAGAGAGTTTCACTTAACAAAGATTTACAAAATTCTACTCAAGCAAAAGCTAGTTTTGTAGGTTCTTCTAAATGTATGGAGTGTCATAAAGACAACTATAAAGAGTGGTCTCATTCTCAACACCCTAAAATGATACAAAATATCAAGAAAAATCCATCTGTTGTAGTGGCTGATTTTTCATCTCTTCCTAGTGATGCTGATTTTACACTTAGAGATTCTATATATACTGTTGGAGGGAAATTTAAACAGCGATTTATGCTTAGAAAAGATATAAATGGTACTGAAGATTATGTTCTTGGAAATTATCAATGGAATGTTCAGACAGGTAAATGGCAACATTTTAAACCATGGAAATACTGGTATAAACCTGCTTATCCTCATGATAATCAAAAATTACCTACATCAAGAGCATGTGATGGATGCCATTTTACAGGTTATATGGCTACACAAAAAAGAGTTGAAAGTGGTATCTCTTGTGAAGCTTGTCATGGACCGGCTTCAAATCATGTTAAAAATCCAAAATCAGAAGTTTACAAAGCATCTCTTAGTGACCCAATCCGTCAAAATGAGGTTTGTTTGCAATGCCATATGAGAAATCGTGATTATCGTTTAAAAGACCACAATATAAGTGAAATCTATGGAGATGCAAGAGATTATCCACTTGGGTATGAAGCTGGAAAACCTCTTGTTGATTATAAACTACCTGCACCATTTACTATGGGTCATGAGACAAAAGAGTTTTATGCAAATGGTATGGGTAAAAAGAACCGTACACAAGGAAATGAGTTTGTTCATTCTATGAAAGGTAAACACGGTATAACTTGTATAAACTGTCATAACCCTCACACTTTAGCACCAACGGCAAAAGATAACACGGGAAATGCTTTATGTATGAAATGTCATTCATTTGATTCACCAATAGGTCCACACCAAAAAACATTAGAAGCTCATACACATCATAAAAGTAACTCCAAAGGTAGCTTGTGTGTAGAGTGTCATATGCCAAAAGTTGGTCGCCATACTGGAAAATCTCCACTAACAGTTAGAACACATATGTTTGGATTTGTAACACCAGCACAAACTCTAAAGTATAGTATGCCAAAAGAGACAAATGCTTGTTTTGCTTGTCATAAAGATAAAAGTATGAAAACTCTTCAAAATGATTTAGAAAAATGGGGTGCAATTAGTTGGGACAATATTTAAAAGCAATTATCATATTTGTATATATAAGTTTATTTTTTACAGCTTGTTCGAGTGCAAATGCTAAAAGGGATAAGTTATTATCTCCTTATCCTATATTTAACGATGGTTTCTATCAAGAAAGAACTATAAAATTAGTTAAAGAAAAAAAGGCAAATAATGATTAAAAAATACACAACCACAAATACTTTAGTCTTACTCGGTATCTTTTTTGGTGCTTTGTTTGGTAGCTTTTTCCCAGAACTTGCACTTGAACAAAAGGTGATTGGTACTGCTTTTATCTACTTTTTAAAGATGCTAGTAGTTCCTTTAGTTTTTGCTAGTATTTATGTAGCTATTTTAGGGCTTGGTTCACTTGAACACTTAAAAAATATAGGTTTAAAAACTATAGGGCTTTACCTCTTAACTACAGCCTTAGCAGTTTTACTAGCCATAATAGCTATGAATATTTTTAATGTGGGTGAAGTTGTAAGTAGTGATGGACTAGAGTATGCAAAAGCATCTACCATAGCACCTTTTTCACTCTCAACTATGATACTTAGTTTTATACCTACTAACATATTTAACTCACTTTCTAGTGGGGCTATGATGCAGATTATAGTTTTTGCTATCTTGTTTGGTGTAGCATCTCTTTTTCTAAAAGAGGAGGAACAAAAACTTATGGTTTCTTTTTTTACAGCTATCTCAAATGCGATGCTTAAAATGGCAGAGTGGGTTATACTTATGACCCCTATAGGTGTATTTTCACTTATATCTTATGTTATAGCTGACCAAGGGATAGATGTTATACTCGGTCTTTGGAAATATATCTTGCTTGTTGTTGGTGTTATAGTCTTTCATGCTGTTGTTACTCTTCCTGCTGTTTTAGCTTACTTTGGTAAAATCAACCCTTATAAGTATCTTTCAGATGTTCGCGAAGCACCTATCATGGCATTTTCAACTGCATCTTCTGCTGCTACTTTGCCTGTTTCTATGAGAGTAAGTGAAGAGATGGGTGGAGTTAGTAAAAAGACTGCTTCATTTGTGCTTCCTCTTGGTGCTACTGTTTCTATGGATGGAACAGCAGCTTACTTAACAGTTGCCGTTTTATATATAGCAAATCTTGCAGGGGTAGTTCTTAGTTTTGGTGACCAACTTTTACTAGGTATAACGGTAGTAGCACTTAGTGTAGGGGTAGCTGCATTACCTAGTGCATCTTTGGTTATGATGGTGGTTATACTAAACCAACTAGGGCTTCCAACTGAATACATTGCACTTATAGTAGCAGTAGATAGAATCCTAGATATGTGTAGAACATCTTTAAATGTTACATCTGATTTAGTTGTTACTAAAATTGTAGATAATTTTGAAAAAAAGAATTAATTGAATGCTATTACTTAGGATTTACATTTATCGCAAATCCTAAGTAAAATCTTACATGATTATAGTATCATCTCTTTCAGGTGAAGTTGAGATAATCCCTACTTTTGTTTTAGATATCTCTTCTATGATTTTTACAAAGTCTTGAGCATCTTTAGGTAGTTTGTCAAACTCTCTTACACCAACTGAGTTGTTCCAACCTTTGAAAGTTTTGTAGATTGGTTTAACAGCATCTAAATCTGCTGGCATATAGTCAATCTCTTTACCCTCGTACTCATAAGCTACACAAACTTTTACCTCATCAAAACCATCTAGTACATCAAGTTTCATAAGTGCTAGTTCATCACAACCATTTAGTCTTGAAGCATGGCGAGTTGCAACTGCATCAAACCAACCACATCTTCTAGCACGACCTGTTGTTGTTCCAAACTCATGACCTTGTTCACCTAGTCTTTTACCATCTTCACCAAAGTCTTCAGATGGGAATGGTCCATTACCAACACGAGTACAGTAAGCTTTTACTATACCTGTAACTTTTCCTATATCTTTAGGGTTGATGCCAAGCCCAGTACAAGCACCAGCACTAACAGTAGCAGATGATGTAACGAAAGGGTAAGTTCCATGGTCGATGTCAAGTAAAGTACCCTGAGCACCCTCTAATAAAACTTTTTTGTTATCTTCATCTAATGCTTTCCAAACTAATTGAGTAGTATCAGTTATAAAAGGTTTTAGTTTTGTGCTATAACCTTGAAGTTCAACTAAAAGTTCCTCTTTGCTTGGTGTAGCTATATCCATAACATCAAAAAAAGAACGATTTTGCTCGAAATATGCTAAGATTTTTTCACAAAGATTTGCAGGGTTTAAAAGTTCACCAACTCTAAAACCAACACGATTTATCTTGTCACTATATGCAGGTCCTATACCTTTTCCAGTAGTACCTATAGCTTTATCACCTTTTAGTTTCTCTTTTGCTTGGTCGATTAAAGCATGGTAAGGTAGGTTTAAGTGTGCTTTATCTGAGATAAAAAGGCGACCCTCTAAGTTGTCAAACTGAACCATCTCTTTTATGATAGACTCAGGTGAAAGAACTACACCATTTCCAACTACATTTATAGCCTCAGGATTTAGTACACCAGATGGTATAAGGTGAAGTGCGAACTTAACACCGTCTACCCATATAGTATGACCAGCATTGTGTCCACCTTGACTTCTACAAACCATATCATACTCAGAAGCTAGTTTATCAACTATCTTACCTTTTCCCTCATCACCCCATTGGATGCCTACTATCAAATCTGCTTTATTTGCCATTTTATTTAACCTTATCTTCTATAATTTCATCTGTATATATTGCAAAACCAACCGATGTTAGTTCATCATTTTTGTATCTTCCACCACGAGCATAAACTTCATTATCTTTTATAACTCTAAAAAATAGTTCATCATAGTACAACATCTTTGCATAGTAAATAGGTGCTAAAACACTATTTTTACAAGTTGTTTTTTCACATAACTCTTTCATCTTTAAAAGTTCTATTTTTATCTCTTGTGGAACTATCTCTAAAAGTTCATCAACTTGCTCTATGTGTTGAAGATAAACAAGTTTACTTAACCACTCAACTTTTAGGTTTAAAAACTTCTCTATGTTTAGGTGTCTAAAATCATCTATGCTTAACTCATCAAACATATCTACAAGTAGGTTTGGTATCTTCATATTTGAGATTTGAACAAGTGGGTTTAACTCTAGTTTTGTAAAAATACTACTCGCAATATTTAAAACTTTAGATAAATCTTTTTCACCCATATACTCAACACCAACTTGATACTGCTCTTTTGTAGGGTATGTATAAACTGGTTGGATGTAGAACCATTTTTTTTGTTCAGTATTTCTACCTAATCTTTTTTCTATGATTTTTACTACATCTATAGTAGAATCTGCTCTTAAAGATATAGAGTTATTTTTCTCATCATTGATGCGAATCAGTTCTGTTTCATCAGCTATACTTGTATGTTGGTGATAAGAAAAGATAGGTGTTAAAATCTCTTCATAACCCTCACTATCTAGTACATCACTAGCTACTCTCTCTACCATTCTTTTTACTTTAGCACTTTTGCCAAAGTAAAGTTTTGAGCCGTTTGGTATCTCATGCTCTAGCATCTACACATTTCCTTTACAAAAAATCTCATTAAAGATTTTGTTTGCTGAGCCATCATAAACTCTACGACCTAATTTATCTAGTGATAATTCAACTGCATTTACAACCCAAGCCATCTCATAAGTTGGGATTAGCCCCATCTGGTTGATTCTAAAAATTTTACCTTTTAGATGGTCTTGACCACCTGCTACATTTACACCATATTCCTCTTTTAAAATCTTTCTTATCTCAGATGCATTTTTATCATCTATGGTTGTCATAGATTTTGCTGGAGTTTGTGGGTAGCTATGAAGACCGATAGCTTCTAAAGCACTTCTAACAGCTTTTGCTCTTAGTGCAGTATCTGCATAAAGTTTCTCAACTCCACCATCAGCTTCTATAGTTTCTAAAACTTCTAAAAGACCTATGATAAGTGTAGTTGCAGCTGTATAAGCTGTAGTATTTTGTTTTTGTTTTTTTATCTCAGATGCAAGGTTTAGGTAGTAACCTTTTCCGTTTCCAACTTTCTCTATCGCTTTGTTAGAAAGACCAAGTATAGCTAACCCTGGTGGTAACATAAGTGCTTTTTGACTTCCTGCAATTAAACAGTCTATGTTTGTTACATCAATCTTTTCAACACCAACAGCAGTGATACCATCTGCGATTATCATTATGTTAGGGTTTATCGCTTTTACAGCAGATGCTAATTCCTCTACTGGGTGACGAAGACCACCAGCAGATTCTGAGATTTGAACAGCTATAGCATCTATGTTTGAGT
>Ga0256836_1001461_pt1 | contig 10279 bp, 6 predicted proteins | sample 4561380metaG_FD_185974 | JGI IMG/M metagenome (GOLD analysis project Ga0256836, IMG submission 185974) | Hydrothermal vent microbial communities from Guaymas Basin, Mexico - 4561-380 | ecosystem: Environmental > Aquatic > Marine > Hydrothermal vents | place: Mexico: Guaymas Basin | collected...
TCTAATAGTGTCAAAAGCAGTGCGATTTTATCACGGTTTTCTTCAAAATAGAGCTCGGAGAGATTTGAAAGAACTGCCTCAACTTCTGATGTCTCTTCTGCTAATGCAACAGACTGAATAAATGCGGTATCAATCATTTTATAAGAATCATTTAAAGCCGAGGAGAGCAGCTTTCCTTCAACAACTTTTTTACTTGCTGATACAAATATCTCCTTAATGACACGATTGTTTAAGATATTTGCACTTAAGTTTATTGTACGAACAAAAGGAACACCAGAACGGGTTAAAAGTGAAGCCATATAGGCAAACCGTGCCAGTTCACTTTTTAAAATAATCTTGCCAAAAAGTGGTAGTTTTAAGAGTAATGAATCTATAAAATAGGCAAATTTATAAGATTTTTTACGCAAAATTACAAAGAGACTCACAACTACAAATATAAAAGCTAATATAAGCCGAAAATTATGTGAGAAAAAATCACCGGCTGCAATAACAAAAATGGTCGGTGTTGGCAACTCCTGATCCATACTCGCAAAAATTCCGGTAATCTGTGGTACAACAAACGTAAGCATGAAAGCAATCATTACCAAAGAGACAATAACCATAAATGTCGGGTAAGCAAAAGCACTCTTTATCTCTTTGTGTATTCTATCTTGCTCTTTTAGAAATCGTGAAAGTTCCAAAAGCACCTCATCGAGTATGCCTCCATCTTCACTGACACGAATTGACTCTTTAAAAAAGAGCGGTAACTCCACAACACTCTGTTCATCTAGTGCCGTATAAAAATTTTTTCCCTCATCAAGCAAGGTACTGAGTGTCGATAAAAAAAGTTTCATCTTTTTATCTCGCTCATAATGTGTCTGCACAACTTTGAGTGCAGATACAATACTAATACCAGAACGAATGTAAATAGCAAGCTCACGTGAGAGAGAAGAGAGCTCTTGAGGAGAAATTTTGCGTTTGCTTGAAAACTCAAAACGCTCAAAAAAGCCTTTTGTATCTTCTGTGATTTGTTGATAGATGATATTTTTGCTTCGAAGCTTGCTTTTTGCCTCTTCTAAAGAGAGTGCTTCAATCTTGTCACGGACTTTTTTACCCTCGGTATCAATCCCTTTGTATTTAAATATCATTGCACTTCACTTATGAGTTTTTCTTTTGCATCTTTAAGCTCTTGAAGGGAGTCATACTCTTTTACAGGCGTAAAATAACTCGTATAATCATAAGCTTTGTCTTTATAAACAATAATCACCTGATCACTGACACCCTCACTGTCAATACTAAAGTCAAAACAACTTTCACGATTTAAAGCCACATCCCCTAAAAAAAAGTCATAACGATAAAACTCTATACTTGCATCAAAAAAGCTCTTGACATCTGCTACTTTTTCGCCGTCACTAAAAACAGCACACTCTTCACAACTCTTTTGACACAGCAACTCTACAGGCTTATTATCTTTGGAAAAAGAGAGTAGGTATGATTTGAGTGTTTTAAAAGATGGTTTTTGTAGTTCTGTTTTTGGGATTTGCAACTTAGAGAGTGCAAGTGTATATACTACACCAATGATAACAATGACTATCATTAACTCTATAAGCGAAAACCCTTTTTTTTGCATAAATACTATTTACACTGACTCAGTCTAATGTCTGCTGCGGAATCTTTTCCACCCTCTTTTTTATCCGCACCCAAAGAGATAAGCTCAACCTTACCATCGTTGTTGATGTAAATAAACTCATTACCCCATGAATCTTTTGGCATTTTGCCATCTTTGAAGTACTCATCTGTCTTTGTAAGTACAGCAAGTCCCTCTTGGGTAGATGGATAAACACTGTGTTTTATCTTATACATATCAAGTGCCCCATCGTAGATGGACTTCATCTGCACACAGACAAGGTTACGCTTCGCCTCTTCACCTTTACCCGTAAGACTCGGCATAACCATAGCCGCCAAAAGCCCTAAAATGACGATAACTATCATAAGCTCTATAAGTGAGAATGCACTTCTTTTCATAAATAAATGACCTTTGTTGATTTTTAATTTATTATAGCGAATTTATTATAATGAAGAAGCAAAAATTTATTTTCAAAAAGGGAAAAACCCCTCTTGAAAAAAATTATTTTAGTTTAATTGCATATGTCTGCTTAAATGGGACATAGCACCTGATGCGCTCGTAATTGTTGTATTTTTCACTGCCTCAAAGCTTGTTGGCATATCTGTACTACTTGAGTCATTATTAACCCAATCTTGGCATGTTGTGTTAATAAGAGATGAGTCATCAAAACCATCTGGAATATCAACTGATTGGCTTGTTATAGTTAATGGCAATGGAGTCGAATATGTATTTACACAATCATCAGAACCATATTTAGCACTTGTAACAACTATATGTTCTTCTCCATTAGCATAATTTCTTGTAATCTTTACATGAGAAAGCCCTTCATTAGGAAAATCACCAGACATTTCTGTTTCTTCAATCATTTGTGTAATAGTAAGATTATCTAGCCCACTTGCAAGTGTTAAATCCACATAAAGACCTTGCTTTATTACTGCTAATTGACCATCAGCACCCATCTCCTTGGTCATTGTACCTCCAGCTGGACTAGCCGGGCCTGTCATACTCTGTGTATATTGTACTATTGGTTGCAATGTAACAGATGTGCTTGTACTGCCAGTTGTCCCACCAGTCGAAGAAGAAGAAGAAGTAGTAGTTGAACCACCTGTAGATAACTGCTGATTTAAGTATACTATAACATCATTTGTTCCCGGAAAAACTGCAACTGTTGAGTTAGCATAATCTGTCTCGTCACAAATTCTTGTTTGATCACTATTCATATAAACTTTAGTAACTGCCCCATTAGTTGTAACTGTAGAAATTGGTGTAGATGAGAAACCAAAATCAGAACAACTTGCATTTGCAGATATACTCTGTGCCTGTCCAGGGTTTTGCGCAATGATACCGTCAGTTACAGCTGAAGAAGCATTATGTATAATAGCAATACTATTGTATCCACTAAGGTCTAAACTACCTGTAGTAGTAGGGTATTTCGTATAGTAAAATGCTTCTGCTTCTCTTTGAGTAGTAAAAAGATATGACTTTCCATCAGAAGAATCATCTCCATTGTAATCAGCAACCAATAAATAACCAGCTGAATTTTCTCCAATGACCTTACTATAACTATTATCAGAAGTCCATATTAATTTATTTCCTTCTAACTTGACAGTCTCTGTTTCGGAATCTGTATCGTTAATCAACCCCGTCCATGTTTCTGTCGTTACCTCATCATTAAATGAAACTTTTCCAACAAAGTGTTCAGCACTACTAATATGTACCACATAGTAAGTTTTTCCAGCAAGTAAATCTTTCGTTACTGCTTCATATGTTTTTTCTAAGTGTTCTGCTGCTTCTGTTTCACTAACAACTTTTCCACTATACCCTGTAACATCATTTTTTAATGCGGTAAATACAGAATCTAGCTTCTCTGCAACCGGGACTTCCGTAGTATCTACTAAAGCAGTAGTCACAGCTTCAACTACTTCAGAAGTAACTTGAATACCATTACTCGCATTACCATCAACATCAACAGTTTGTAAAAATGCCGCAACAGATACGTTATCTTCAACAATAGTTGCCTTATCAATAAGCTTATCTGCTGCAATACTTTTTAATACAATATTTCCAAGTTTAAATGTACAATCTTTCCCTACTGCGAATTTGAACATCCCCTCTGTATCTGTTGTACCATTTTGATCACCACATACATAATTAACACCAGAAACCGCACTATCTACATAATATCCTGTTCCTGTTGTTGCTGCAGTTGTGGCTGTACTTGAGTCACTACTCCCACAGCCTGCAAAACCTATACTCAATGCTGTTACTATTGACAAACCTAACAGTTTTTTCTTCATCTTTATGACTCCTATAAATTTTATTTCACAAAAGTATATAAATAAAGTGTGTACCAACTGTGAACATTTATAGTTTTTTTTAGAAATATGATGATAAAATTTAAAAAAAATTTTACTTTGAAATTTTAAAAAGAGCCCAAAAAATGATTACAACAGCTATCTACAATTTTATTGATATCCCTAATTTGGAGTTTTACCTTGACAATAATATTGCAAATTCACCACAGCTCTTAATACAGATATTTTTTAATACTTCGGATGAAAATTATATAAGTAATATACAAAAAACTCTCCATGCCAATCTTCCTGATGCTCACATTATAGGGACAACAACGGATGGCTCTATCCATAACGCACAAAAAGATACAGATAAAACTGTTATCTCTTTTACACATTTTGAAAAATCACAACTAGCTCACAAACTCTTTTTTCTCTCCTCAAGTAAAGAGCAAGAATGTGCAAAAGAGATCTGTGAGAGCCTGCTCTTTGAGAACACGAAAGTCATCATACTCTTTACAGAGGCATTACATCATGATATAGAACTGTTGATAAAAGAGATACATCAACATGCACCTCGTGTCATCCTAGCCGGTGGGCTCGCCGGTGATAATGGAAGATTACAAAAAACTTTTGTGTGTGACAATACAAAATACACTGATCGAGGGGTTGTTGCAGTAAGTATAAACTCTGACTCTCTTTTTGTACATAATGATTTTAATCTTTCCTGGGAAGCTGTTGGCAAGGGTATGACTATTACAAAATGTAATGGCAATATTGTTCATGAGATTGACGGGATTAATCCCATTCAGAGATATAAAGATTTTTTAGGCTCTCACACATTTAAAAAATATAAACATGATTTTTTGCCGACAGTTGGGATTGAATTTCCTTTTATCCTTGAAAGAGATGGTTTTTTAGTTGCTAGAGTAGCATTAAACAGGAACAAGAACTCGATTATATTTACCGGAAATTTTCAAGAAGGAGATAAACTTCATTTTAGTTTTGCCAACATTGAAAAAATTAGAAATAGTGGTAGTTTACTTGCAAAAAATATACACAATAAACCTGTAGAAACAATCTTTGTTTACTCCTGTATGGCAAGAAGAAGGTTTATGCAAGAAAATATTATTCATGACTTAGAACCACTGAGTAAAATAGCACCTGTGAGTGGTTTTTATACATATGGGGAGATTTATACGACACCAAAAACAAAGGAGTGTCTCAATCACACCATGACACTTCTTGCTCTTTCAGAAGAACAAGAAAATAGATGTAGTTTTCAATTCTATGAAAATAAAATTCAAGATGAAAATTTTGAAACCTTAGCAGCTTTAACAAAATTACTGCAAGTATCTTCAGCACAAGAAGAGGGTAGGCTACTTTTAAGTAAAGACTTATATTGGGATTCAAAACAACTTCAACTTAGTTATCAAGACAAAATTATACCCCTCAGCAGATCAAAAATACTACTGCTTGATTTGTTAATTCAACATAAAAACCATGCGGTTGATGCATATACGATTTTTTCCTATATTTGGGGTGAAAATAGTAAAGAGTTTAATGCAGATTCTGTACGAACACTCATCAAAAAACTGCGAAAGAAACTCCCTGTAAACCTTATTCAAAACAGTTACGGAGGATATTATAAACTGACTATTAACCCTTCATAGAAACTAGAAACTTATACCAATCGAAAAACCAAGTGTAGAAGGCTTAAACAAGTCATCTGTTCTTATTCCTACTTGATACCCTTTATATCTGCTCACAACATTAAAACTTCTAAAGCGTGTTTCATAACCGACATCAATAGTTGCATAATGATTAAAATGATATCCCATCGTTATAAATGGCAGAGCGAAATCATTGACATAATCACTTCCTGCACCATAAAAAAACTTCTGTTTATGAAGATATGTTGCCTCTAGTCTATACTTTTTTACAAGTTTTTGTTTGTACTGCATATAACCCTCTTTTCCCCATACGGTAGGATTATATTTAGCATATCCATTTGCATCATATTCTTTATTGTTTGATTCTAAATAGACTTCACTATAAGGATTTTGTTTCCATTTAAGTTCAGAAAAGAGATCATTTGCAAGCAGAGTCAGTGTAAGATTTTTTCTTGTTATAACACACGACAAATGTGTGCTGTAACCATATGCTGTTGAAGGGTTAACATTTAAGTCATATAAATAATTGTGTGTATAGTTATAATTTGAAACACCTGCGAAAGAGTAATCTTTTTTTGATGTTGCAACTGCATAGCCCTTCACATAACCATCTTGCATCTGTGTAGCATATAAGCCTTCTATGCCGGCACCGACATTAATATTCCACAAACTGCTTTTATAAAGTGTCAAATTATTTGCATAAACTATGCCCTGCATCTTGTAAGCTTTTATGCACAAAGAGAGATTGTACCTTTTTCCAACAGGTAACTCTTTTTTGTTTTGTGTCAGATAGAGCAACTCAACAGTGTCTTGTGACGCATCTATAAAAATCTCTTCTCTAAAAGTGTAGCCGATATAACCATACTTATGATGAGAATAGCCAACATCTGCTCGTTCTATTGCAACAGCTGCATTGTTACCAGAGCGAGAATGAACATCGCCTTTCATCTCATCTAAAAGTAGCGCTTTCAATGAAAATGGGTCATTTGCTAAAAATGTAGCAGACTTTAAATGAAAACTATTTTCATTTGTAACCTGAGAGGAGGGATTAAAAAGAGGGATTACACCGGCATTTGCCGATGTAATTAAAACAGACAAAAAAGCTGCTATTTGAAAAGAGTTACGGAAGCGTTTCAAACGTACCATCTATGTATTTAATACGAGGAGCACCTGACATATCTTCAAAAGTACCGATAGTTTTACCTTCACTATTTGTAAGGGTACTATGAGCATAATCAATATCACCATCTACAAGTTTAATAGTTGATTTAATACCTGTTGAAGCACTAATATTAATAATACCATTTTCGTTGTTATCAAGTGATGTATTAGCAGTTACTGATAGTGCATCATATACATAGCTTGTATTAATAACTTTACTATTATTGTTACTGCTATCAAAACCAATACTTACTTTCATAAGAGGAGATTCTGGCATTTGTAAATTACCACTCATATTTACTTGAAGTTTTGGTTCATACTCTTCATCACTTAAGTTAGCATCTACAGCATCTAACCATTTTGCATGTACACGACCTTCAAAGTAACTGTTATCTGCACTGTTAGAAAGTTTACCGTTAAAACTCACATCACTTGGTAAATAACCGCTGTTGTTTGGTTCAGCGTCTGTCCATGGGTGAAGTTGTGGGTCTCTAAGAGTAGGTATAGAAGCATCTGTACACTCTAATGGTCCTCCATTAACTGAATAATTGTTCGAATTATTAACATCATCAAGTGTTAAAGTTCCAACTACCTCAAATCCTCCATAGTATATTGTATGCACATCTCCATTTGTATCTGTATGTTGATAATAATTAGTTGGACGCCCTACATTAGGATAAGAAGCTCCATTAACATTAAATGTCAGATTATTCAAATCAAGTGTAGCATTAGTACATTCTAATCCTATGCCAACCCAATTCTCAACTGTTGTCACCTCAATCCCACCAGCAGCAGCCATAATATTATTTCTTGCATAAGCATTTACATCAAGTTTACCGTCAAGAGTATAGTTTCCTGCTACACCATTTACATAGAGATTGTCTAGTTTAACATATGTCGCCATTGGCTCTTTTGTGCCATCTTCATTTGTTTGCATTGTATATGCAACACTTGCTTTTGCATCTGTAATCGCTAATGAATCCCCATTACTTGCAATGGATGCACTCAGTGCAAAATCAGCTCCTATAGAAGTTTTTGTGATCGTTGCATCTAATGCTACTGTCTGTTTGTCTTCAACACCTTCTGTCGTAACTGGAGTAACATCAAGTGGCAAATCTCCATTCAGTGTGGCATGTAGAGTTGAAAAACTGCTTGGGTCAAAAGTCTCAGGGTCAATATCTGGGAAGCTAACTGTACCTACCCAGTGTGTCTCTGTACCATCTACTGTTTGGTTAACATCATATGCCCACTCAATATCAGCTGAAGATGATGTCTGTGTCATTGTAATAATACGATTTCCTGAAGGACCAACTGGGTGTGATATTGATGTTTGATTTTCATCTATTGCTCTTTCTATATCTTGAATTCTTCTATCTAAGAACATAGAAGCAAATTCAGTATTTATAGCAATATTATTTAATGCCTCATCAATTTTTTCAGACTCAGTATCTGCATAGCCGGTAAGAGCAGAATTAGAAACACTGTTTACCTGTGTTCTTATACTCGTGAAAAGATCTTTTGCTTTTTGAACATCACTTACATTAGCCAAATCTGCAGGAGGAGATATCTGAAGAGCTAAAGACATAAACTCAGGATCACCTGTATCATAAAGAGCCGCACTAAAATCTTCTGCTGACATATCTGGAGTAAAATTACGAAGAGAATAAGCTATACCTTCATCTAAATGTGGATCACTCCAACTAGATTGAGGAAATCCTAATGCTGTTAAATAAATTTTTACCTCTTCTATTTTATGAGCTTTTTGTAAAGCACCAACCAGTGCACCAATACTCTCATCTGTATAAGTAGCACTCAAAATAGCTTCAATCGTTACTTCTAATGAACTGTTAACGCCAAGAGTATTTTTTATAGCTTCAGCTTGTTCATCTGTAATTTGCAACACATTAGAAGATGAATCGTATAAAGTATAAGAATCAAAAATATTTTTTATTGCAATTTTTACAACATCTACATTGCTTGCTGTTTGAGTAGCATTCGTTTCAATTGAGTTAATAACTGTTTCATCAATTGACGTATTGCTATCAATATTAGTTTGAACCATTGTTTGAACAGTTTGAACCACAGCATCTGAAACAATTGCTGCATCTGCAAGGTTAGCATTATTTTCAATAGCTTGTGCAATGTGTGTTTCAATAACAGGAGCAACCTTCGCTGCTTCTTTTACGCTAGAAGGAAGAGAAGAGTTTACATCTTCTGCAACTCTAGTAAAGATATCACCAACACTTTTGTTTGTATTGTTTGTATCTGCTGCTGCAGACTCAATAGCATCACTTAATGCATCATAGATTTTATCTGGTGTTGCACTTGCATCATTGGCAACTTCTGCAAGCATCGTAACAACGCGATTAAGAGACATTGCAGCTGCAGCAACTTTTGTATTGTTATTTTCAGTTGCTAGTTTTACAGGGTCTGCTTGTACCTCATCTGCAGTAAGACCCAATGCGCTAGCTACTTTTGCATATGCATCATTTGCACTTACATTCTTATCCTTTACTAATACATGTGCCATCGTAGATAATGGCGTAATATTTGCGCTCGCCTGAGATGTAAATGGTGCACGTAACGATCCTGTCAATACTTTTTTAGAATCAATATCCATCCCACCTACAACAAGTAATGGGGCATTAGCAGCTGCATTACTTAGAACTGTTTGTGGAATTGTTAATGTATAAGAACCATTTGCATTTGTTGTAGTCACTGGTTCATTACTATCACACTGACTATTTGCATTTGCATCAAAACAGACAGTCGATCCGCTTAGATACCCATCTGACGCAGTACCACTTGTTGTCGTTGCTGTAGATGCTGCAGGTGATGATGAACCGCCACCTCCACCGCCGCCACAACCTGAAAGTGCTAAAATTGCACTTAACGCTAATCCTGAATAAAAATAACTTTTCATCTTTTTTCCTATAAACTTAAATTTGATTTAAAAAAATCCTATTTATATCTTACTGTTTTAAAGTTTAAGATAAATTAAAATCAAACTTATTATTTATTATTAAATAATATATGATTTTGAAATTAAAAAAAATATAGAGAAGATTAAGGAAAAGTTGTTATAATTTCGTTGCTTCTCTTTAGACCTGTGCAATGGTCTGCTGGGGTAATGTGTCAGGGTAGGAATACAGCAGCACACCTCAGCACTCTATGTGCCGCAGCCATCTGGAGAGGGGCACCTTTAAAAAACAAAAAAGAAAAACTATGCTTTACATAGTGACTGCACTCAAACCAGAAGCGCAAGCTTTTGTAAACCACTATAAACTTAAAAAATCAAAACTTGAAAACTATACTCTTTTTTCTAATCAAACCATTAAGCTTATTATCTCTGGCATCGGCAGTGAAAATGCCAGACTTGCAACTCAAACACTCATAAACCACTATGATATTACTGATAATGACTGCTACATCAATGCAGGTATTTGTGCTGCCTCACGCAACTATATAATAGGCGAACTTGTAAGCTGTGGCGGAGTAATATATCAAGAAATTGAACATAGATTTCAAGATGACTTGCCTCTTAT
>Ga0256836_1001465_pt1 | contig 10264 bp, 20 predicted proteins | sample 4561380metaG_FD_185974 | JGI IMG/M metagenome (GOLD analysis project Ga0256836, IMG submission 185974) | Hydrothermal vent microbial communities from Guaymas Basin, Mexico - 4561-380 | ecosystem: Environmental > Aquatic > Marine > Hydrothermal vents | place: Mexico: Guaymas Basin | collected...
AACTGGCTAAATCTTCACCCATGATGACACCTGTACTCGCAACCCCCACATCCGCCTCATACGCCTTCATTTGCTCCCTCATGAACTCCGCTATCCGTACAGCATCCGTAAGCCCTCTAAGGGCATATTCTTGTATCTTTTCCGCAGCCTCTATAGCCTTCCTCTTCGCATACTTGTCCAGCAAAATAGACATATACCCATCCCACAAGAGGGGTACATCAGCAAGTGTGTACCGAATGGACATATTTAAAAGTATTTCTTCTATCTCCTCTGTCAGCTCCTCCTGTGCTGCCAGCACCTCTTTCACGGATGGCAAACTGATAGGTTTGCCATAGAAATACAACTTTTTTATAGCCTTGAATAACTTGCGATATAAAGGCTCATAAAATACTCCACTTGGCAACCTCACCAGCTCACGGGCACGCTCGGGATCCGTAATGGTCAGAGCAAGTATCGCCCATTCTGCCTCCGGGTCGTGGGGTAGGTTAGGCTGCATGGTTATCACCTTCCCTGATTAACACGGAAGGGGGTACATCTAGCACACGGGCAATCTTGGCCAGCGTAGATATGCGAATACGGGATTCTTCATTGAGAATCCTATATACTGTTCGGAGTCCCACATCTGCCTTTTCAGCGAGTCGCACAGGATCCACGCCCTTGTGATACATCCATCGCGCCACCATATCGCCATTTGGACGAACCAATGAATATTTAGGCCCTCTTTTCCTCACTTTGCATCACCTGCCCACTCGGGAGCAGTGACAGAGATAGCATCGGGAGGAAGTTCCTGCACAATTCCTCTGAACTCACCAAAGGGACTGTACTCCTTACCCTTCTCGCCGTTCCAATAAATGACGGAGCCGTGGGCCTGATACCACCCTTTAGGGAAAAGGACACGAGAGATAGCACGACGAAGTAAAGAATCATCGAAATTACCGTTTGCAGCCTCTAAAGCAATATGGTGGGCAAAAGCCTCTGGATTACGAACGGCAGCACCGGCAATTTGCATTCTCATTTCAACATACTTGTCTAAGATCTTTTTTGCCAGCTCGCCATTGAGAGGTATTTTAGAGGTATTTATATATATTTTGAGGGCTTCTGAAAACCTGTCTACAACTGAGTTTTCTTTAGGTATGTTGTTCCCTGTGGGAACAACCCTTGTTCCCTGTGGGAACAACCCTTGTTCCCTGTGGGAACAACCCTTGTTCCCTGTGGGAACAACCATGTTCCCTGTGGGAACATTCTGGGGGATTCCATAGGTACGAATGATGGTGCCGGTTGGAGAGGATTCTCGTTGTATATATCCTTTTTCCTCTAGTACCCTAATTTCCTTGAGCATCTTTTTCCTTGTCCATCCAAATATTTTTCTAAGAGCTTCTAATGAAGTGGCAATTTCTTGTTGTCCTTGGAAAGCAAGAAAGTCTAATATTGTCCATAATCTCCATGCGTCCGGATATTGCAACATGAGGTTAGGATCGGGAAGCGCTCGCAACCAGCCTCCTGCGTCATTTAGCTTTGATAGCCGTGATAAAATATCCAAGGAGAGGTGATCAGATAGACGTACTCGTTTCATGGAATATCAGCTCCTTTCGTATAGTTTCCCAGCTGTGTGCCGGCACAGCTGGGTTTTTTATTGTTCTAAAATTGCTTGTACAGATTCTCTTTCTACCCACCATTTTCTACCGATCTTCTTTCCTTTTAATTTCCCTGTTTTAAGCCATTGCCTTACTGTTTCTGTACTTATTCCCAATGCTTCGCTTGCTTCCTTTGTAGTCATATAAGCTTCCGTTATTTTGGTTAATTGGTTTATTTGGCTAATCTGTTTCATTACCATTATACCCCCTATCTTGTGCTTTTGTCAATATTTTACCCTTTTGTGTCATAGGTTTTAAATCCGATCGGGGGCATAAACATTATACAAAATAAAACCATATATTTGTATATGCATTGAAAACCCGTATGGGATACGGAAAAACTATAACCCTGTAGACGCTTTCTTTTCCTTTCACAGGTGTTATACATCGTGCAAAAACAAATAAGAGCCTTTCCGCAGGTCATATTTTTCCCGCTCCTGTTCTGCCTTTCCCGCTTTGACACGGAATAGTTATTGCTTTGACATTGAAATCTGGAGATAACTAAGGTGGAGGTGATGAAAAAATGTTTGCAGACACAGCTTCTACCGTCGTAAGCGCATGGAATGCTTTCAACAGCTTTTTACCGTTCGGCACAATGCTTGGCATTGTGTTCGCTTCCGGTTTGGTGGCTTTTGCAGTCCGTAAAGGACTGGGATTGTTCAGATGGGGCATAGGCAGATAAAGGGGGTGATTTAGATGGCACAGCTTGGAGATGTTCTCAATGCACTTAAGACCATCATGGAAGGAATGGGCATTTACTCCTATGTTGTTGGTGCCGTGTTTATTGGCCTTGGTTTCGGCGCAATCGGCATGGTAACAAGGGCGCTGGGAGGCAGGCGATAAAAGATGTCCTCTTTCTCTTCTCGGGGCAAATACATACTTACCGTCTTGATTATAGGGGGGCTCCTTGCGAGCTCCCTGTTTATGCCTGTTGCACAAGCGGAGTTTATTACGAATTTTCATTTGCCATCTGGTCGTTCGTATGATGTATCTGTGACAGCGCCTGATTTTAATGGTGTGTTCCTTGTGGAAGTAGATGATCCTGATAATCCCTCCCAAATGTGTATACGTCCCGTGCTGAAGGCTCCCTCTACGGGTATAATGGCACTCGGAGATAATACTCTGGTGACGTATAATGCTTCTGGCACTTTGCATTTCTCCTGGGGTACGGTCGGCATCTCCGATGCAACAGTTACCCGTGCCATCTGGACTGATGTTCTCCGTGATGCTGAGGGTCCTATAGATGTGTGGTTTTCTGTCTCTCGGTGGTGTGTTTCTCCTCAGGTTTTCTACTCTATTTTTGGCTCTGATTTTGCTATTTCTGAGCGGTATCTCAAGCTCAATACAGATGGGGATGTTGTGTATCGTTGGTTGGGTTTTTATCTCCCTGCCACAAAGTATGTGTGGCACCCTGATAGTCCCCCTGAGGTTGTGGAAAATGGCGAGGTAGCGGAGGTTCATTGGCCTTATGTTGCTCTTGTTGTGTCGTCTGGTATGGTTTCAGCAAACTATGGCTATGGGGGTATGGCTGTTTATTCGGAGGCGGCAAAGTGTCCGTCTGAGGGAAAGAGATATATTCTCTCTTGGAAGGCTGTCCCTTGGAGCTCTGATGGGCAGTCTTCTGTGCATGATTATCTCGTTGAGATAAAGCATATTGGTTCATATTATTATGTGTTTTATATTGATGGTGTGCAGAAGGCATCTTTACGGCGGGATAGTTGTGTTCCTTTAAATCGTTCTATATTTGCTTTCCATCAGATTGGCTATAATAAGCCTTCCTTGTCGTTTGATAAGGTATATACTCCTTTTTCCTATGCGGAGGTGTATTCTGTTGTTCATGGGGCTACCTTAACTTTGCCTGGGTCCTCGAAGTTTGAGAATTCTGCATATACTTCGTCGGATAAATATCAGAATGTTATTGGTTATAATACTGTGTATCGAGCTGGTAGTTCATCTTGGTATCCTGAATATTGGGAAAAGAAGTTTACTATTGTAAAAGTAATAGAGACAGATATTTCCACGACGATTTTAGGCGGTTATTCTGAATCGGATGATATTCCCTCTTCTCTTGCAGGTGGATCTGTTACAGGGACCACTACAGATATAGGCCAGACTGCTACTTCTACGGGAACATTGTTGTGGGATGACCTCTGGACCCTCGTAAAGGGGCTTTCTTCCTGGTTTAGCAAGTTCTTCTCCTTGTTTGCAAGCATTGCAAACTCTCTTTTTTCTCTTGCAGATACTGTTCTCTCTGCTTTTGCGGACGGCATTTCATGGCTCGCTGGTGTATTTGCAGATCTAGCTTCTGCACCTGCACCGTGGAATATTGTTCTTTCCTTTGCTTTTGCGGTTCCTGTACTTGCGGTGCTATACCATTTGACGCACCACTTCTTGCGTCTCGTAGTGCAGATTATTGCTGCCATATGGCTGTAGGGAGGGAGAGTAATGGAATGGATGGATGCAATAAATACCTTTGTGAACTTTTTGGGAGTATCCGACAATCTATTCTGGGCGGTAGTACTTGGTTTCCCTGTTCTTATGCTACTTTTCATCTTTCTAGGGAGGAGGGATGATTGATATGACAGGTACCACAACGCTGATAACGGCGACGATAATGTTGTCCGATGGGGCGACAAAGACGGTTGTATACGGCCTCTCGGACAGCACACAGAAAACACTTGTTACTCTTGCGGCAATCTTCTTTGCCTACGGCGTTGTTCGCCTTGCAGGCAACCTCGCCGTCGGAGCGAAGAGAATATTTCGCATATAGGGAGGTGGAACGATGGAAGTATATGTAGTAGATATACCGAACAAGGAAATCGTACAAACACAGATTTCCGAAGATGATCCCCTGTCTCAGGAAATACGCACCTTTCTCGTACGAGTCAAGAGAAAAGTGCTCTTCTGGACAAGAGAAAAGGTTTTTTCTATCCGTCTGTTATTCACGGAAATTCCTGCAGCGGGGTTGGAAGAGCAGAAGATCTTTACCGAGCGCCTTGCAAGGCAGCTTGCAACGACTGCAGCTGCAACGGCAGGGAGCCAGTGGAGCATGGTCATTGGCTTTGTACTGGGATTTGGCATTGCTTTCATTTCGGGCAAATGGCTATAAGGGGGGGAGATGATATGGCTGATACTATACAGGAATTACCCCAACCGGAAATAGCGACGGAAAGCTTTTCCCGAAGTGAAATGGCAGCTGTGTTATCGCTTATACTAACAAAGAATCTGTCCTACGATCAGGCGGCTGCTCTAGCTGTAACACATTTGTATTCTCCTGCTCTTGCAAAATATCTATCCCGAGAGTTCAAGAAGGTGCTGCACCCGCAATTTTCCGATATAATTGAGGCATTGCGTCCTCCTGCTCCCGTAGCAGTACAGCAGAAGGGGGAAAAGAGCAAATGATACGAGTGATAACAGGATACATGGGTTCCGGCAAGAGCTTATATGCTGTCCGATGGATTTACCGGAACAGGAAAAAATACCGAACCATCCTAACTAACTCTCCGCTGAACATTCCCGATGTAGAGGTTATAGTTGATCCCAACCCGCTCAAAGAGGTGCGATATGCCTTGCCTCCTGTCCTATTATTTCTCGATGAGGCGCATTTGTTGATGGATGCACGAAGAGCCATGTCCAAGCGCAATGTGAAGTGGACACATCTCCTTACGCTAATTCGCAAAATGGATACGGAGATAATACTTACAACCCAAAGCATACCGCAAATAGACATAAGGTTGCAGTTCTTCCTCAAAACCTACTGGGAAGCGCAAGGGCTAAAGTGGATCGTAACCGAGGAAGGAGATTTGCAGCCGTACTTTTTGTACGACATGTACAAAATAGACTTTGACCCATGGACAGGAGAAAGACAGCGATTTTACATCCGAACGGAAGCAGTGTGGTACTACAACGCCGCAAAGTACTTTGATTTATACGACACGAACTATATCCCCGAGTTTCCTGCAGAGGAAGAAACACCAACGATTAAACCTGAATATCTGGTAGGGGAATATACAGCTGCAAAAGAAATCATTCAGAAGCTAAAACAGATGGGGCTGAAAGCAAACAACAAGACATATAGAAAACTACTACAACAGCTAGGATTGGAACTTGTTGTGTCGCAAAAATCAAATGGCATACGGATTTGGAAAGTATCTTTCCCACAACAGCAACAAGAAACAGTAATATAAAAAGGGCGGTCCGAAGACCGCCCCTGAGGCTACCACTTTTTTGCCAATATCCTTTTTCTACCCCACTGCCAGTCTTTTTTACGGATATCCAGATAGATAACATACTCACCAGCTGCAGTAGCAGTATCAAAAACAAACTTGTGGAATTGTCTATCAAATCTCTGAGTTCTCTCCTGCAAGAAAGCGAATAGTTCTTTTTCCTCTCCTGTTTCCCGAATATGCCATATAGCATCTCCCAAGGGGTATAGCACATATACCTGTTCCGGTGTACGGACATGTACAGAGTAAATCATGATACTTCACCTTCTACCCCCTCTAGCTGTGCTTTCAATGCTTCCACATCCACACCTGCCTCTTCAAGCATCTTCCAGCCCTCAGGAGAGATATTCTCAAGTGCTATTTCCTCTTCTTCCATACCTCCTTCTGCGAGATCAAAACCGTGCTCTTTCAGTTTTTTAGTAATGTATTCATCCATGGCCTCCATTATAATCTCCTTGAGAGTTCTCCTTTCCAAGAATGCCTGAAATTTCCACATCTCCGCAACTTCTGCAGGAACATTTATGTAAATTGCTTTTCCCTTCGCCATTTTATTATCCCACCTCCTCCACTGCATCCAACTTTTTTCAATTTTATTATAACACATATATACATATGTATCAATATTAATATTGACATATGTATATATATATCTGATATAGTATATATGGAGGTGAAGATATGATTCTAGACAGAGAACAAATCATCAGTTTCCTTCTCAAAGAAGGGTTATCTCAAGAAGAAGCACTGTGGACATTCCAAATCATACAAAAGCATCTCATATCATTCCTACAAAACAACCAAAAATCTACCAAGAATTTTCACAGAGAACCTCGAAGCAAGGGTAAAATATTTCGCGTCAGAATCACCAAGAAAATCCGTATATGCTTAATACTCGTTGAGAATAAACTACAAATCTTTGAGTACGACCCGCAACACAAAACCTCCAATTGCACAGATCTTCTCAAGTAGAGTAAGCCCCCATCAGGGGGCTTACTCTCAGTAATGTTAAGTGCATCTACTTGTCACGCTGCTATTTTTCTGGTATTATAACGACGAAAGGCAGGTGAGCCACCACCTGCCTTCGTTAATGGGCCTGCTTCATTTGGAGGTAAAAAGAAGCAGCAGACAGCAGAAAACTAGCAACAGTTAATACCTGTGTTAAATTAAAAGTAATACTGATATGGATCTCTACCATCCATATCATCCTCCTTTCAGATTAAAATTCAGATCTCTCATTAGCATCACCTCCTTTTTTACATTTCTTTTCTACAAGTAAATTATACCATCCCTTATAACATTTCTTAACCACTACCTCTTAACAGAGGAAAACCATTGTCAGACAAGATTTATGCAATTTATTTTATTGAAAATACAGGGGTATGCACCCCTATGCAATTTAACATTAACCAATATTTATTTTAATACAGCCACCCAGCAATACTCATTTTCTCTTTTTGCATTTTACAGATTTCTCCTCTTTTATGCTCAACTTGGTTAGCACGGAACATATCCATGCTTTTCTTAATTAATAGCATTAGGCATCATAATCATACAAACAAAAAGGGGGCGACCTTCCGGCTGCCCCCTTTCCTCGGTAGACTCTTCCTCCATTATTCCTTCCTCGTGGCAAAATACACTACCAGTCCTGCTGCAAGCAACAAAAACAACACTACAAACCAGCTGGGGAACATACTGCCACTTGCATGCACCACATTACCGATATCCGTTGTAGTGCCGGTGATTGATCCATTAGGCATATCCTCACCCCACCTTATAGAATCTCATCTCCGATGGTACAAAATCCAATTTACCTCTTCTTTCAGGACCTCTCCTATTCTTTGCTACCTTCCAGTATACCGAAAAGGGCTCTTCCTCTTCTAGCGGGTCACGCCACAACATAATTACCTGATTTGCATCCTGTTCCAAGCGCCCCGAATCACGCAAATCTGCAAGATACGGTTCCCTGTTTTCTCTTCTCTCTGAATCGCGGTTAAGCTGTGCTGCTGCAATTACCACCACACCTAAATCCATTGCCATATCCTTGAGGGCGTGCGAGATATCCCCTATCTCTTGCTCCCTTGTAAATACCTTATGTCCAGGAGATAACCTTTGTATATAATCCACAAAGACAAACTTCGCTCCCACCCTTCTAGCTGCCAACTCTACCTCCGCCGGTGTACGGGCGGAGGTAGTCACGAAGAACTGCCTATGGGGCAGTTCTTCGTGAATGCGTCCGGCTGTATACCGGCGGAGCCGCTGCATAAGCTCCCATTCCGACATCTCCCGTGATACAAAGAGTACAGGAAATTCTGCAGCAATATCGTATGCCTCCGTAAGAAGAAACGCCGTCTTTCCCACAGCCGGACGAGCTGCAACAAGTACAAGCTCCGTTTCCTCAAAGCCATCTATCATTTCCGACAGAAAAGTGTTCGCTCTAATCCTATTCCTCTGTGCCTGTAACACCTCTATCAGATCTTCAGGACCCAACACCTCCGTCTGCACCAATGCGACGCTCTCCTCCAGAGTTCGCACCTTTTTCTTCGCTATCTCAACGACCCTTTGCGAATCTACAAGCGGTCTATTCGCTGCCTCGGTAATTTCTTCCGCAAGGCGTATGGCCAGCCGCTTGTGGTATGCAGACAACAACTTATCTCTATACCCTTCAAAGAGGCTAGGCACATCCGCAAGAGTATACCGAACGGACATATTGAGTAACATATTCTCTACTTCCGAATTCCACACTCCCATCTCCGAGAGTACATCCTGCAACAGGGGAAGAGATATACTATGTCCGTATCTAAACAGCTTTTTCATCGCCTGAAAGATATTCCTATTTACCGGCTCATAAAAAGCGTCTGGCGAAACCCCTGCTACCTCCCTTATCCGTGTTGGATCTGTAAGAATCAATGCCAATATCGCCCATTCTGCCTCCGGGTCGTGGGGTAGGTTAGGCTGCATGGTTATCACCTTCCCTGATTAACACGGAAGGGGGTACATCTAGCACACGGGCAATCTTGGCCAGCGTAGATATGCGAATACGGGATTCTTCATTGAGAATTCTATATACTGTTCGGAGTCCCACATCTGCCTTTTCAGCGAGTCGCACAGGATCCACGCCCTTGTGATACATCCATCGTGCCACCATATCGCCATTTGGACGAACCAATGAATATTTAGGCCCTCTCTTCCTCACTTTGCATCACCTGCCCACTCGGGAGCAGTGACAGAGATAGCATCGGGAGGAAGTTCCTGCACAATTCCTCTGAACTCACCAAAGGGGGAATATTCTTTCCCCTTTTCTCCATTCCAACGAATTATAGAGCCATGAGCTTGATACCAACCTTTCGGAAATTTAACGCGCGAATACGCACGCCTAAGTAGCGTTTCAGAAATATTCCCCTTGGCAATCTCTGCGATCATGTGCGCAGAATATGCATCAGGATTTCTGACGCCGCCGGGCGCAATTTTGAAATGCAAAGAAAGATACTCCTTTAAAACATCCTCGCACTCTTCCCTTTTGAGAGGTATATGAATAGTATTTGAAAAGTATATAAGGGTTTCACAAGCTTTGTCGTAGACTGACTTTTTTGATGGTGCTTTGTTCCCTGTGGGAACATACTTTGTTCCCTGTGGGAACATACTTTGTTCCCTGTGGGAACATACTTTGTTCCCTGTGGGAACATTTTGGGGTACTCCATATGTCCTAATCACTGTGCCCTTGGATCTTTTTGATTCTCGAGAGATGTATCCCTTCTCTTCAAGGATGACAACTTCCTTCAGCATTTTCTTTCGGGTCCAGCCAAAGAATTTTCGTAATGCTTCTAAAGTGATTTCAATTTCTTGGTCGCCTTGAAAAGTGAGAAAATCCAGAATTGTCCACAATCGGAGAGCATCCGGATGATTAATCATAAGGTCTGTGTCGGGAAGTGTTCGCAGCCATCCCCCTGCCTCTGTCAGCTTTGCCAGTCGTGATAAAATGTCTAGTGAGAGATCATCCGATAAATGTGCTTTTCTCATGAAAAGTCACTCCTTTCATTATAGATTCCCAGCTGTGTGGCGGCACAGCTGGGTTATTCATCTATTTCTGTTTTGGGTATCAGCCATATTCTTCCTATTTTTTTCCCTTTTAATTTGCCTTCTTTTAGCCATCTGCGTACGGTGCGTGGATGTACTCTTAAAATCTGTGCTGCTTCTTTCACTGTATAATACCTATTGTCCGTTATATTCCCTTTTGTATTCTTGTGTATCATTACCATTATACCCCCTTATGTCCGTTATTGTCAATATTTTACCCTTTTGTGTCATAGGTTTTAAATCCGATCGGGGGCATAAACATTATACAAAATAAAACCATATATTTGTATATGCATTGAAAACCCGTATGGGATACGGAAAAACTATAAC
>Ga0256836_1001467_pt1 | contig 10240 bp, 15 predicted proteins | sample 4561380metaG_FD_185974 | JGI IMG/M metagenome (GOLD analysis project Ga0256836, IMG submission 185974) | Hydrothermal vent microbial communities from Guaymas Basin, Mexico - 4561-380 | ecosystem: Environmental > Aquatic > Marine > Hydrothermal vents | place: Mexico: Guaymas Basin | collected...
AATAGTTCATTAGCTACAACTATCTCTAAGCCTTGGTGTTTAGTGTATGTTTCAGCTATTCCAACATTAGCATATAGGGATAATCCTCTCATTCTTAACCCTCCATAATAAAAGTTTTTCTATCGTCTTTAGTGATTTTAAAGAGTCCTAGTTCTACGAGTTCATTTAGCTTTTTACTTGTGAGTCCTCGTATGCCGTTTGTTGCCTGCGTTTTACTAAGTTTTTTAGTCTCTGTGGCTCGTATCTTCTTTTGTAACTTGACTACGACATCATCAATTTTAAAGTTTAGTTTCTTATTTCGTTCAAAAAGATTTAGTATTTTATGGCTTTCATGTTGGAATATTTCAAGTAAATAAATAGCACTTTTTATCTCTTCTATGCCTACGGCTCGTAAGTTACTAGCGACAATATCAAGAACTTTATCAGCAGAATTAAATATATAAATGATTAGAGCAAACTTTAAAACATAAGTACTTAAACGATATGAAGCCGTTATCTCTTCATCTGTCTCAACTGCATAAGCTGTTTTAGAGAAGTCGTTAAACCACTCTGTATAGTAGCTTTCAGCTTGTGGCGTTAGAGAAAATAAAACGGGTTCTTCTGCATCTATTTTAAACATATCAAGAATGAAACGCCCGACTTTAGAATATTTATGATCCTCAATAATAAACTTTTTTATTTGAAGTGGTTTAAAGTCACTTCGTTTATTGTATGAGAATAAATATCTAGCCATAAACCCCGACGCAATATCATTCTTTTGTACTGATTCTATGAGCCATTGTTCGGTTATAAGTCCAACTTCTGAGAGTACGGGATTTCTTAATATAATCGTTGTTCCCCCATCTTTTACAAGTTCTTTGTGATAAAGCTCTCCCTCAAACATTGAAGTCTTTAGGGCTTTATATGCAGGGTTTGAGTTACTCTTTTCTAGTTCTGCTTTCATTTCATCAAAGTAAACGACTCCCCCGTTCGGATTTCTCGCTAAGGCTTGAAGTTTTGCTTCTGGTGTAGAGTCATTAGCAAATATTAAAAGTTTAGGGTGTGGTTTAATTGGTTCTTCTGATTGGGTTTTCTCTTCACGGCTTAACGCAGTATAAGCTTTTAAAGAGTCTTTGTACTCTTGTAAATCAGTATCATAAGAATCAAATAACTCATTTTGCATATTATCAAAGATGCACTTTTTAGAGAACTTAAACAAAGTACTCTTTGCACTTAAAGAAGATGGGGCGACTATCATCGACCAAATAACGGGGAATACGGTTATATTTGTATTATTAGTTATCTTTGCACGTGCTCCGATAAGTCCAGCCATAGAGCTTAAAACAGTAGTTAAAACCATACTTACGGGATAATCATTAATCCTCATTAAGTCCTGCGTTAGATTACCAAGAAAAGGGCTTAAACGCTTAAAGTCTATTGTTAAAAGTTCCTCTTCTTCTTCGGCGTTTACTGCATAAAGTTTTTCTATTTTGTCCAGGGCGATTTTAAAAAGTGTTATGTCAAGTTTGCCGTGTTGAAGTTGTAGGGCTATGGCGTTTACTTCTCTTGTTTTATGCTTGTTTTGAACCTCTACTATATAGCTTTCTATATTGCTAATTGGATTCCCTGCCATGATTTCAAGCATAGCTTGTTCATCAAAACACTCTAATTTAACTAAACGTTTCTTGATGAACTCTTCATCTATTGGCGTTTGATTATCAACTAGAAACGCCATAGCGTTTAAGATGTTCTGATGTGATGGTAAGTAAAAAGTCTTGGCGTTTAAATGTTTTCTGTATCGTTCAAACTGTATAGGTTCAAATAGAAAAGAGTTTAAAATACTTCTCTCAAACGCTACGTTATAAAGTTCATCATTCATGTTGTCGTGTCCTTGTCGTTGTTGTCTATGTGTTATAATGTCGTTGTCGTAGGGTAGTTGGAGTCGTGTCCGCTACCCTTTTTTTTTAGCTAAATATTTTCATTTCAACTTCAATCATGTCATCAATCTCCCAGTGCTTATTTTTTTCAATAATTGCAATCTCAAAAGTATAAGTTTGGTTTAGATATATATATTCAGCTGTAAAAAATCTTTTATTAATCATCTTAATAGTTACGTAAAATTTCATTCTATTTTCCTTTTTATTTTGTTTAAAAAAACTTAAATCTCTTTTCTAAATACTCCTGATTATCAATAATTCCCTTACTATTCAAATCCTCATAATCCATACTAAAAACAGAAAAAGAACTCTCTCCCTCAAAGTCTATGAAATTATTTAAAATAGGTTTAGCAACTGTAACAGATACGGCTAAAAGACTAAACGCGATGATATACTCTAATATCTCGCCCGTTTTAAGCTTACCACCGAAAAAGTGAATACGAGAGTTATCGTATGGCGTTAATGGAACGCCACTTATAGTAAGACTATCCGCAAACCAATGTGTAAAATACCCGATACCAAACCAATAAATAACATCTTTAAAGTCCCATATAAAGCTAAACGCTATAAACGCCAAAGGTACTATGATGTAATGTGTAGCCCCTCTGTGTTCAACTTTAATACCAAAAAACTTTAAAACCCATTCGCTCCAATCGGGTGCAGTACTTCCAAGAATAGAAGCAGGGAGCATGGCAGGATTAAAAGGTAAGCATACGGCAGTTGCTATGGCTATGTGTGATTTCCAAGTCATTTTAAAAACTTTAAAGCTAAGATAATAATTGTAAAAGTCATTCCAGAGACTAAACCTATTAGAAAACTATTTAAATCAAATCTCATCTTAAATCTTCAATAGTAATTTTAAATTCAATTTTTCCATTTAAAGATAATTCAATAGGTTTTCCAAAATTAAGAGCATGTTCTAAAAAAGCATTTATTACTAGGTCGGTAACATCTTCTTTATTTGCTCCCCATTGACCGTTTTTTAGTGGTTTTCCTGCGAATATTTTATTTGTTAATGGGCTTGTAGCAATGTGTAATTTTTTCATAACATTTCCTTTAATTGTTGGCGTTTAGAATCAAGTACATAAGATAGTAACAACTGTTTACCCTCGCTTAATTCAATCTCACTTAATGATAAATCAATGTTTACCTTTTTAAGGTCTCTAATAACTTTTAACCAATCATCAAATGAGCCTACGGCTTGTAGTTTTCTAGCCTTTGCTCGTGTTTCAACTCTTACTAAAATAAGCTTTTCTATCTCTAAATCTTTATGTTTTGCTTTGATAGTAAAGTACTTTTTCACTTGAGAGATAATCTTCTGTTTAGTTGTCATCATCTTTGCTAAACGCTCGTTAGATTCTTTCGCGTCAAAGAATGGATAAGTAACCATGATTTGTGCTCTTAATCTGTTTCCCTCGTTGGTAAATTGGTTCTCTTCTTGGTCTTGATAAGTCAATCTAGCCGATGTGCTGCCAATCACTTTAAACCTTGTAAAGTCCAAATCATAGGCAAGATTCTGATAAATGAAATGTGAAATCTCATTAAAGTTATATGTTTCTTTACTAAACGCCAACTCGTAAAGCTTGGCGTCCATGGCGTTTAAAGCTTTGAGGTTTGCACCAGTTACTTTTTTAGCTTCATAGTTGGCGTTTAAACTCAATGTAAACGCCAATAATAATATGTATTTAATCATTTATTTAGTTCCTTTTGTAATCATTCGCCCTGCCATTACAAGCATTGCAACTTCGGGAAGACCACCCACAAATAAGCCAACAATGAACATACCAAAGAGGATATTAGTTGCATCTACTGAAGCCTTAGAGCTAAGCTGAACTCTTGTAATCTTCATCTTGCGTTTAAACATTATGTTTCTAAGTGTGCGGTTAATATTCTCTTCACTTCTAGCCGTTATTACAAACCTCTTGCAGTTTCTTAAAAGGTCTTTTGTAAGTTCTAGTTTCTTTCCTGTAACTTTGTCCAGGTCATCAATAATTAAAACGCTCTTTTTGGCTTTTTCTTGGAGTGCTTCAAACTTGATGTACTGTTTTTTAACGTCGAATACTTCAACTTCTTCGCCATCATCCCCAACACAATTTATACTTAGTGGAGATGTTACAAGTAGTTTCTGTGTCTCTTCGTCATTATCAAGATTCTTATATAAAATCTCACTTAGAGAGTCACTAGCCTTAAATATTATCTTTGTTTCTTTAGCCCAAAGAGCGTCGGCGTTTCGTACAATGGTTGCTAGTTTATGAGACTTGCCCGATGCTTCAATCCCAAAGATAAGTAAAGATCCTTTCTTAGAGATATAAGTTTCCTTAGCTTTGTCATGCACGTTTGCTTTTTGTCTAAGATAAAGTACTCGTGAGCCGTTGGGTTTTAGCTTGAACTTGAAGTATTGAATCATAAGACTACTAGCCCCTCAACTTCCACCGCATCAACTTTCCCAAGGTCAAAGAGTGCAAACGCCAACTCTTTAGCGTCTGATAGCTTTTCTTTGACTGATAGAGTTATAGTTTTCTCTTCCTCTGTTGCTATGACTTTGTAAACGCCATCTTTTTTAATCACTTGACAATAAATCATGAGATAGTATTTGTCTCTGCATCATAAATAACTGATGCTCTACTTTCAAACTGTTCATCTAGCCAATTAATAAAATCTTTGTCATTAAGTAAATGTTCAATAGGACAACTTAACTCCATTTCAATACTAAAATTATCATCGTCATCATCTAACTCAAACTTATAAATATTTCCACTAATCCCAACGCTAAAATAATCAAAGTCGGGATATTTTTCTTTTAGTTCTGCTAATGTCATTTTATTTCCTATATTCTTTTAAAAAAGTGTTTCTCACGTCCTCTATATGGCGTTTACTTTCTAAATCAAGTAGTGAGCTACTTAACTGTGTTTCTAAGCTATGAAGATACTTTAAGAAGTTAGCTGCGTTTACATCTTTCATACTAAGTTCTTTGTAATACGTGTAAAAATACTTTTAAATCTTCATACTCAACACCAATACGTTTAGCAAAACTTTCTCTGATACGTTCATCAGCATTAAATATACTCATAAGCCCTTGATACTTGTTTTCATTTTCATCGTTAAATCTGTTTTCTAATTCTTTAATATAACTCTCATCTTCTACGTGTTCTTTGTAACACTCTAATAATTGACTACTAATCCAATCCATAATAAAAATCCTTGTATGCACTTAAACGCCAAGTGGCGTTTAAAGTGTTAAAACTCTATGCTATACTTCCACTCTACGAGAGAACTTAACAAAATCACTTATCGTTACTAACTTTATACCTTGCGCTGTCGCCAAACTCTGCAAGGTTTTCATCTTTTTATAACTCATTCCTTTTTTACCTCCCGCTTTAATTTCTTTTCATTTTCAAAAGTTTTTAAAATACGACCAACTTGTTTTCTTTCAATAGGTTTTCCACTCTTACCGCAAACACCATCTTCTGCTAGTAGTTGAGCTATTCGTCCTGCTGTTTTACCTCTGTACTTTTTAATACGAGTAATAACCTTTTGCTCTATGGCGTTTACTACCAAATACTTAACGCCATCTTTTCCGTGTTCAAAGTCATAACCAAACTTAGCCACCCCACCGCCTAAGGCTTCGCCCTTGTGGCGTTTGTTCTCAATAGCGGCGTTTATTCGCCATAAAGTAACCTCGCGCTCATACTCAGCAAACGCCAATAATATGTTCTCTATAAGTTTAGTGGTGGTGTCTTTTTTAGTGTTTTCAAGTGTGACGAGTTCGGCACCGCGTTTCTCAATCTCGTACCTAATCCAACCGCTTTGGATAGTGTCACGACTGATACGGTCTAAACGTAGGACTATAATCTGGTCATGGCGTTTAATAGTTTCTAATAGTTCTAGGAGTTGGTAGCGTTTATGAAGATGTGAAGCACCCGAAACAGTTTCTTTAAATACTTTCGTGATGTGATAATGGCGTTTGATTTCTTTAAGCTGAATGTCAAAAGAGTTTTTTTGTTTGTCTTCTGATGTACTTAAACGTAGGTAAGCATAAATCATAATATGCTCGCGTTTGATATGGCGTTTAGATGTGATGGCGTTGTGATATGGCGTTTATAATATAATTCTTTCATAGATAGACCTTATCTTAATAGTTAAAAGAGGGTACGACCTCTTTTAACACTTCTTCTTTTTAACTCACGTGTGCAAGTAAACTCTCATCTTTATTTTTATTTTGTTGAATGATTTGGTTTAACTCTTCATTTCCTACAATGTAATTTCTCACACCAACATAAGAGCCAACGCCAATTAATTTATGTATAGAAGTTATAGAGATCTCTTTTAATAAATAATCTTTTATAGTTTCGTGATGAATATCAAACTTGCTCTTCACTTTTTGCCCTGGTCTTCTACCAAGTTTTTTCCCACTTGCTTTGGCTGCTGCCAATCCTTGTTTAGTTCTCATAGAAATAAACTCTCTTTCACTCTCTGCAAAGTATGAATAAATAGCTAATAATAGTTTAGAGTGAGCCGTGTTAAACGTGGAGAGTTCGGGTTGTCTAATGAAAACTAGCTTAACGCCGTTGTCGTTTAGTTCTTGAATGAGGTTCATAACATCAAGCATATTACGACCTAAACGCGATAACTCAGCTACGACTAGCGTGTCATTGGCGTTTAGTTTCTCTTTGAGTAAAGTAATTTTTCTTTGCTTTTCAGTCTTGTGAGAGCTTTCTTCTACTTCGATAAACTCATCAATAATATAGCCCTGCGTTTGTGCAGTTTCTAATATAAGATGTTTTTGTTTAGAGTTATCTTGCTTATCTGTTGAAACGCGGATATATCCTAAAATCATCAAAATTCCCTTTAATTAGTTTAAACCATATTATAACATAAGAATGTAAAAATACAGTAGTTTTATATCGTAAAATGGTGGGTTTGTATATATCTTTTAAATTGGTCGTTTATACTGTAAAGAGTGGCGTTTGATGTTGTTGGCGTTTAACCTGGCGTTTGATGCAGTTGGCGTTTAACCTGGCGTTTGATGTTGTTGGCGTTAGCGTTTCAAACAACAAAGATAATTCCATCGACAAACAAAGATACAGTACAGACCGCGTTTAATTAGTTTAATCATAAATGTAGTGTAGCGTTTACTCTCCTTGGTAGTTCTTTTTTTTTTGCTTGCGTTTTCTTGGCTCACGCTCTTGTGAGGTAATAAAAAAGTCAGTAAATAAAAGAAGATAATAACCAAAGAGTAAAAAGCGAAACGGGTTAAGGTCTCAAAAGTTCGACACAGAGAAGTAAGAAACGCCACAACTTACAGAGTCTAAGTCTATCTCTTTTTCTGCCACGTGGCGAACGTCTACGAAGTAATCATCACGATAGTGACCTAGCGGAGCGAAATCAAATCAATAAAAAGGGCTTGTTTCAACGGATTAACGGCGTTTGTATATTTGGAAGTTAGCGTTTATTTCTGAGCAATTAACGGGGTTAGGCGAAACCCGATGCCCCGCTCTTGGGGCGAGGGAGTTCGGGCGGGTGGGCACTTAGCGTAAGCGATAGTGTCCTCCCTCCCGAACGATTTTCGTCTAGCCCTCTCTTTCTTCTTTACTCTCTGTTAAGAGTCTACGAAGTAATCCTCACGATAGTGAATCAGCGATAGCGAATCAAATCAATGCGACCTTGAAGCGATAACGCAGTGAAGCGACCATCAGCTCCCCTTTTGAGTAAAAGGGGTTGGGGGAAATCGTCAGTTCATAAAGAGAGTGTTCCCGTAGGGATGGTTAACATAACACAACGTTCTGTTTTTACTTGGCTCCGAATGGAGGTCAGTAAAAACAGAATGTGTGTTATGTCTAAAGTAAAACTTAGCTTTGCGCTCTTGCAAAGGTCAGTTTCTACGTCCAAACTCTATACCCTCTCTTGAGAGTATGGAGAAATATATTAAACGCCAATGTAAACGCCAATATCTTAAACGCCAATATCTTCAGTTGATCTACACTCGATAGTATAAATAAAACAAGCATATCCCTATTATAAGCACTTCTAGTAAAAACAAACTTCCCTCGATCTATATTAAACGCCATACTAAACGCCAACATATCAAACGCCAGGTTAAACGCCAACATATCAAACGCCAGGTTAAACGCCAACATATCAAACGCCAATGTAAACGCCAACATAGAGAGAATAACAAGAGGATTTGAAAGAGACCTTAGGCTCTTTTCAATATGGAGTAAACTCTGTTATCGTGACGGGTGTCACGAAAACGGAGGTTACGGAGTATTGAGCGTACGGAGTAGCGTGCTCTTTAGGAAAGAGACCTTAGGCTCTTTTCTTATGGAGTAGACTCTGTTATCGTGACGGGTGTCACGAAAACGGAGGCTACGGAGTATTGAGCGTACGGAGTAGCGTTCTTTTAAAAGAGACCTTAGGCTCTTTTATTAAAGCGTACGCTAGTAGCTTTTATAGTGAGCGCGAGCGAGCGTTAGCGTTTCTTTGTTGCTTTATTGTTTTATTGTTTTATTATCTTCTTTGTGGCGTTTGATGTTGGCGTTTGATGTTGGCGTTTATGTTGGCGTTTATGTTGGCGTTTAGTATGGCATTTATGTTGGCGTTTGATGTTGGCGTTTATACTTCTTTTTATCTCTTTTTATTACTCTTTTTATTACTTATTTTATATTATTTAGTAGTGTTTATATGTACCTCATATACACTACTTATTTATTGTATTTGTATGTATGGCAGGGGGGCATATTTTATATGTGCGGACATATCAGATGAAGTGTCCGCGAAACTTTGATACACCCCTCCCCGAAAAAGTGTCTTAATTGTCTTAAATTCAAACTCTGTTTTATTTTATTAAGTTATAAACAAAGGTTAATAAAATCACTCTGAATTTAAGACGTCTGTCTTAATGCGTCTTAATTTCGTCTTAATTTCAAGTGCCTTTCTTAACTTCTCCTTAATCTCTCGTAACCCCTATGTAATAGAAAAAAAAGATATATTTTTTTTATATATATACATACATATATTAGATTAAGACAATTAAGACACTAAATGAGAATATATCTTTTTATGGTTATATATGCCCCTTTGAAGTTAAGACAAAGTTGTCTTAGTCTCGTATTAAACTTGTCTTAATTACGACAAATCAACACTAAATATAATAAATGAGTAAAAGAGAGTGAAGATGTAAAGAGGTCTTATTTTATAAAATGAGGTGTAAACGCCACTTGAAAGAGTAGTGGCGTTTAGATTCTTTCACTACTTGGGAATAGTGCTTAAAAGTGCTTCTATTAAACGCGGTGGAACTCCCTCTCCAATAACTTGACGTATTAGGTTTTCACTTGCCCACTTTGGTGGTGTCCAATCATCAGGTAAACCCGTGAGAATAAATATTTCTTTGAGTGTGAGTACTCGTGCATCAGAGAAAGTTCCATCATTTAACTCTCTTCCTGGATGGACGTTATTTTGAGAAGATATAGAACCGTTAGCCATTGTAATAGTTGGAGCTGGTTTATCCCATTCCATACGTTTATAAGTTGTTTTAAAACCTTTTACTCGTGAGTGGTCCTCTTTCTTTGGAAAGTGTACCGCGTTGTCGTGTGCGGTTTTACCACTTGGCGTTTGACTCATACAAGCGATATGACGCTTATTATGTTCTTTTGCTTCGTGGTAGCGTATATCTGAGCTTTCATCACTTTCTAAGCTTGGAAGATGTTCTATCGCGTCTCTAAGAGTGATAATCTCTTGTGTTTGTGGGAACTCCCACACTTGGCGTTTAGATATGAGAACTATTGCACGGCGTCGCGTTTGTGGTGTGCCGTGGTTGGCTGCGTTTATAACTCTGTAATTTATGAAGTAATTAAGAGGTTTTAACTCGGCGTTTATATAATCAATTATCTTTGTTTTCTTGCCATTGTGCATTAAATGAGTCTTTAACATTCCCTCTACATTTTCAATGATGGCGTTTAGTGGTTGAATGTCTATGATGGCGTTTATAGCATATTTAACAAGAGAGTTTCGTTTGTCGTTTTCTTCCATCTTACCTGCAATACTCATACCTTGGCATGGTGGAGTTGCTATTAAAAAATCAACGTTGGCGTTTAGAGCGGCGTTTATAACTTCTTTGTAAACGCCAATGTCTGTAATATCTCCGTTTATCATCTTACAAGATGGGTACATTTCTTGATGAAACGCCGAACGATTCTTTAATAGTTCATTAGCTACAACTATCTCTAAGCCTTGGTGTTTAGTGTATGTTTCAGCTATTCCAACATTAGCATATAGGGATAATCCTCTCATTCTTAACCCTCCATAATAAAAGTTTTTCTATCGTC
>Ga0256836_1001468_pt1 | contig 10229 bp, 10 predicted proteins | sample 4561380metaG_FD_185974 | JGI IMG/M metagenome (GOLD analysis project Ga0256836, IMG submission 185974) | Hydrothermal vent microbial communities from Guaymas Basin, Mexico - 4561-380 | ecosystem: Environmental > Aquatic > Marine > Hydrothermal vents | place: Mexico: Guaymas Basin | collected...
TTTAAAACCAGCTAAATTGTGTGGGGTTTTATCCGAAGGGATGATTTTAGCGGCTGAGGATGATGAAGGAAATCTTGCCTTATTAACTGTTGATAAGGATATAAAAGCAGGTAGTAAAGTTAGATAAACCAAAAAAATAAAAAAATAGATTTTAAATCTCTCCCATCATTTTTGGAAATGCTTCATAATATCTCTTTTTCATCTCTTTTACATCCAAATTAACAATATCCTTTCCATTAATCTTTATTTTTAACTTGTTTCCTCCCACCTTTCCAATAATATAAGCAGAGGTTAATTTACTTAAAACTTTATCTTTGTTTTCTTCTCTAACTGCCAATATTATTCTTCCAGATGTCTCTGAGAATAATAAAACATCTTCCCTCAAATTGTTTTTATTGTAGGAGGTTAAATCAACCTCTAAACCAATGTTGTTTAATATAGCCATCTTAGCCAAAGCCACAGCTAAACCTCCTCTTGAACAATCAACTGCCTCAGTAGCTAAACCCTCTTTTACAACCTCTCTAACTTCCTCATAGATATTCTTCTCTTTCTCTAAATCAACTCTTGGGACTTTTCCATCCTCTGTATTATGTATAACTTTATAATACTCACTTCCTCCCATTTCATCCTTTGTCTCATTTGTAATTATTAATACATCCCCTTCCTTAATCTTGTTGTCTAAAACTCCTGGAACTTTTTCAACATCTTCCACTTTACCCAAAACAAATATTGCAGGAGTTGGATTTATTGGAAACTCCTTACCTTCAATAACCGTCTCATTATATAAACTTACATTTCCTCCAACTACTGGGATTTCAAAAAATTCAGCGGCATCCGCTAAACCTTTAATACACTCTGCCAACTGCCAAAATCTCTCTGGTCTTTCAGGATTCCCAAAGTTTAAGTTGTCGAGCATAGCTATTGGTTCAGCTCCAACTGTTGCCAAATTCCTCACTGCCTCAGCAACGGCATTTACTGCCCCTACATAAGGATTTAGTTTGCAGTATCTTGAATTGCAGTCAGTTGTTAGGGCAATGCCAACAGGATATGTTTCCATAATTCTCAAAACAGCGGCATCCTTTCCTGGCTTTACAACAGTTCTTATTTGAACCTCATAATCGTACTGTTGATAAATCCATTCTTTTGAGCAAATGTTTGGACTTTCAAGCAATTTTAATAACACAGCATTTAAATCATCTGGCATCTTTATTTTTTCTTTGTCGTCCTCTTTTTCTTTTAAGTCCTCTTTTGCCTCTCTATCATATAGAGGGGCTTCACATAACAAGTCCAATGGTAAATCAACAACAACCTCTCCCTTGTATTTGGCAATAATTCTCTTTTCTTCAATTGTTTTTCCAATAACTGATGCAGGTAATTCATACTTTTTAAATATTTCAATTATCTCATCTTCACTACCTGGCTCAACAGCTAATAACATCCTCTCTTGACTCTCAGAAACCATAATCTCATAAGGAGTTAATGGCTCTCTCAATATTACATTCTCTAAGTAAAGCTCACAGCCAACTCCTCCACCGTAGCACATCTCAGATGAAGCCCCTGAAAGCCCCGCCGCTCCCAAATCCTTCATTGCTTTAACTTTTCCAGTTTTAACTGCCTCTAAGACAGCGTCAATTAAACATTTTTCAGAAAATGCATCTCCAACTTGGACGCTTGGTCTTTCCTCTTCACTCTCCTCAGTTAAATCCTTTGACGCAAATGAAGCTCCCCCTATTCCATCCCTTCCAGTAGAGCCAACCAATATTAATGATAAACCTGCCTCTTTTGCCTTACCTGTAATGATTTCATTCTCCTTAACTAAACCGACACAAACGACATTAACCAAGTTGTTGTAATCAAAAGAGCTATCAAATTCACACTCTCCTCCAACTGTTGGGACTCCTATTCTATTCCCATAATCCCCAATGCCTTTAACAACCCCTTCAATTAACCATCTAACTTTATCTCCTTCCTTTCCAAATATATCTCCAAACCTTAATGGGTCTAATAATGCAATTGGCTTAGCTCCCATTGATAAAACATCCCTAACAATTCCACCAACTCCTGTTGCCGCTCCATTATATGGGTCTATGTATGATGGGTGGTTGTGGCTTTCCATGGCTATTGCTAAACATATATCATCTTTCAACCTAATTACAGCGGCGTCATCACCAATCCCAACAACGATGTTTTTGTTTGTTTTTTCATTAACTGTTTTGGCAAACATTCTTAATAGTTTTTTTGAGGTTCTGTAAGCACAGTGCTCACTCCATAAGTTTTCAAACATCGCTAACTCTACATGATTTGGCTTTCTTCCTAAAACTTTCTCTATATATTTTAAATCATTCTCATCCATAATTACACCTTGTTGGTTGATAAGTTGATAAAATATTAGCAGGTATAAAAAATGAAAGATGTGTTATTAAACCTTTATGCTTATTCACTAAATATTTCATCCTCTTTAAAAAATAGCTTTATCTCTCTTTCAGCACTTTCCTTTGAGTCAGATGCGTGAATTACATTGTCAGGAGTTGTTAAAGCAAAGTCCCCCCTTATAGTTCCCGGCTCTGCCTCAGCTGGATTTGTTTTGCCTATCATCTTTCTTACAACTGATATGGCGTTTTCCCCCTCAATAACCATAACTACAATTCTTCCAGAGGTCATAAAATTAATTAATCTTTCATAAAATTCTTTTCCTTTATGCTCTTCATAATATTTCTCTGCCATCTCTCTATCTAATTTAACCATCTTCATAGCTATAATTTCTAAGCCCTTATTTTCAAATCTTTCAATTATTTTTCCTATCAATTTTCTTCTTACAGCATCTGGCTTTAAAGCTACGAGGGTTCTTTCTTTCATAGGTATCACATTTTTAATTTTAACAAACAATTAATATTTAATATTTTAGATGCCTATACTTTAAAAATTTTGATGATGTGTCATTAAAAATGGTAATAAATTTATTAATCAAATCCATCTCGAAAAACTTAAATATTGTCTATTCATAAAAAGTGAATTGTCATAATTTTTTGTGAGGTGGGATTATTAAAAAGATAGTAGCCATTCTGTTGGGGGCTATATTGATAGGAAGTGTATTTTTAGCAGGATGCACTCAGAAGGAAGAGGAGAATGTTATTAAAGTTGGATTATTGGTTGATTTATCTGGGAGTTTAGCAACTTATGGAAATAATGAAAAGCATATCTGTGAAATTGCTGAGGAAAAGATAAATAAATACTTTGAAGAGAAGGGAATTCCTTATAAAGTAAAACTTTATGTTGAAGATACAAAGGCAGACCCTAATGTATGCTTGCAAAAGGTTCAAGCTCTTCACACACAGGGAATAAACCTGTTCTTGGGACCAATGGCAAGTGGAGAAGTCAAAAATATAAAAGGATTTGTGAATTCAAATAACATTGTTATAATATCTCCAAGTTCAACTGCTCCACCACAGATGATTGGATTTAAGTCCCCAGATGAGAAAAAGTATGTATTTAGATTTGTCCCAACAGATAATTTCCAAGGAAATGCAATTGGAGATGTTGCTAAGGATGTTGGTTTGAAGAATGTAGTTGTTATTTATAGGAAAGACGCTTGGGGAGATGGATTAGAAAAGGCAACAGTTAAAAAATTAAAGGCAAATGGAATAAACGTTGTTGATGAAATTCCTTATGACCCTAACATTGGGGATTGGAGCCCAATAATTCAAACCGTAACCAATAAAATTAAAGGAAAAGGTAACGATACTGGAATAGTGTTTATTGGATATGAGGAGGTAGCAACATTATTATCACAGATTGATGAGAACTCACCATTATTAAAACATGTTTGGATTGGATGTGATGGAACAGCAAACAGTAAAAAGGTCTTAGAGGAGGTTAAAGATAAGGCAGTAAAAATTAAATTGTATTCAACAATGTTCCAGTCAGAGACGGATGAAGCTAAAAAGATAAAAGAAGAGTTTAAAAAGAGGGGCTATGGAGAACCAGACCAGTATGCACTAAATGTTTATGATGCATTTTGGGTTGGAGCTATTTCATACGCTGAGATGTTGAATGAGACAAATGGAAAATACGATGCCAATTTATTGGCTAAGAAGATAAAAGAAAATACCGTCAAATACTCAGAGGGGCAGTTTGGTGTTGAATCAGTAACTGGATATATTAAGTTAAATGAGTGGAATGATAGAGCAAGTGGTAATTATGGTATCTTTGCAGTAACAGAGGATGGATGGAAGTTGGTTGGAATATGGGACTCAACAACTGGAAAAATTAAGTGGTTAGAATAATCTACCCTAAAACTTTAAATACTCTTTTTTAAAATTTGAATATAGTTATATAGGTTGTGAATTTTATCCTTTGAACTTTTACCATTTTTTGAGGGATACAATGGAGATATTAAGGACAGAGAATATTGTAAAGTATTTTGGAGATTTTAAGGCATTGGATGGGGTTTCTATAAGTGTAAATAAAGGAGATGTTACTTTAATTATTGGACCTAATGGTAGTGGAAAATCTACACTAATTAATGTTATTACTGGCTTTTTAAAGGCAGATGAGGGAAAAGTTTATTTTGAAAATAAAGATATAACAAATAAAGAGCCGAGTGAACTCTACCATCATGGAATCGTCAGGACTTTCCAAACACCACAACCTTTAAAAGAGATGACAGTTTTAGAAAATTTGTTAATAGGGGAGATTAATCCAGGAGAAAGCCCTTTAAACGCTCTATTTTATAAAAAATGGATTCCAAAAGAGGAGGAAATGGTTGAAAAGGCATTTAAAATATTGGAATTTTTAAAATTATCTCATCTGTATGATAGAAAGGCAGGAGAACTTAGTGGAGGGCAGATGAAACTTGTTGAGATTGGAAGGGCTTTGATGACAAATCCAAAAATGATTGTTATGGACGAGCCAATAGCTGGGGTAGCTCCAGGTTTAGCTCATGATATATTCAACCATGTTCTTGAATTAAAAGAGAAAGGAATAACTTTCTTAATTGTTGAACATAGGTTGGACATTGTTTTAAGATATATAGACCATTTATATGTTATGTTTAATGGGCAGATTATTGCTGAGGGGAGAGGAGAAGAGGAAATTAAAAAGGTTTTATCAGACCCAAAAGTTGTTGAAATTTACATTGGAGAGTAACAATAATTTATAAATTAAATTATTTTATATTATTAGGTGGTGAGCATGATTAAAGTAAAAAACCTAAACGCTGGTTATGGAAAATTACAGATTTTATTTGATGTGAATGCAAAAATAGAAAAAGGAAAGATAACAACTGTTGTTGGGCCGAATGGTAGTGGAAAATCTACATTTTTAAAGACATTATTTGGATTAACAAAGATATACTCTGGGGAGATTATATTTAAAGATAAAAATATAGCAAAAGTCCCACCACATCAAAAAGCAAGAATGAAAATTGCCTATTTACCCCAAACAAATAACGTATTTGCAAATTTAACTGTAGAGGAAAACTTAAAGATTGCTGGCTATGTATTAGATAAAGATAAAGTTAAAGAGAGAATAGAAATTGCTTTAAATGTATTTCCAGAGCTTAAAGACGTTTTGAAGAGAAAAGCAGGGACGTTAAGTGGAGGACAAAGGCAGTTTTTAGCAATGGGTATGGCTTTGGTTAGGGATGCAGAGGTTTTAATGTTGGACGAGCCAACCGCTCAATTATCACCAAAACTTGCAGAAGTGATTTTTGAGAAGATTATTGAGATGAGGGACGAGTTTGGATTAACTATATTATTGGTTGAGCAGAATGCTAAAAGAGCTTTGGAGATTAGTGACAACGGCTATATGTTTGTTAGTGGAAGGGTGGCATTTGAAGGAACTGCTGAGGAATTATTAAACCATGAGAAATTTAAGGAATACTCATTAGGAATAACCGCTATTTAATAAGATTGTAGTTTTTTACTAAAAGATTGGGTGAGAAGTATGATTTTAGAAGGAGCTATTATTTACTCCAACCTTTTAGTTTTGTTGGCTTTGGGATTAACTTTAACTTATATAACGACAAACGTCCCAAACTTCGCTCAGGGAAGTTATGCAATAGTTGGGAGTTATGTTGCTTTAACATTATTAAAGTTGTTTGATATAAGCCCTTATCTGTCTCTACCAGTTTTATTTGTTGTTGGGGCAGTTGTTGGTTTAATCACATATTTGGCTTTAAAGCCATTACTAAAAAGAGGGGCTTCGGTAGAGATTTTGATGATTGCAACATTAGCAATTGATTTAATATTGTTAGGGGCTATTGGGGCTTATTCTGAGATATTAAGCCAAATTGTTGGCTCTACTCAGGCAAAGTTTGTTTTTGCAAATTTGGACTTTACATTGTTTGGATTTAAAGGAATTTTATTTGTTTCAACGTTTGTTATTATACTGTTGTTAATTGGGCTTTATCTTTTGCTGTATAAAACAAAGTTTGGAATTGCTTTAAGAGCATCAATGGAAAATCCTTCATTAGCTCAAACAATGGGTATTGATGTAGAAAAAACAAGATTGTTCTCTTGGATTCTCTCTGGGGCTTTGGCTTGTGTGGCTGGGGGCTTACTGCCATTTATGCAGGAAATTGTTCCATCCACTGGGGATTTAATCATCATCTCAATCTTTGCCGCAAGTATTGTGGGAGGGTTGAGGCATATAAGTGGAGCTTTAATTGGGGGTTACATCATTGGACTGTCTGAGAGTTTAATAACCTACTACCTATCACAAGCATTTGGAACTGGATTTTTAGTTTATGGGAAGGTTATTTCCTTAATTATAATGATATTAACGCTATTAATTGCCCCTTATGGAATTACTGGTGTTGATTGGAGGAAAGTTAAGAAAATGCTTTTTACTTCATAATTTATTTTTTGAGGTGAAATGATGATTATTGAAATTATCTCTTTAATATTGCTGTGGTTTGGAATTTATTACATTGTCTCTTTATCATTAAATATGGAATTTGGCTATGCGGGAATTCCAAACTTTGGTAAGGCATTATCAGTTTTAGTTGGAGCTATTGCAGTTGGAGGGATTTTGGATAGGTTGTTAATACTATATTTTGGTGTTGGAGGAGATTTTATCACTGGAACTACTTATGCAACCTCTATGCTTAATGATTTAATTGCTTCAAATCCAATAGTTGGGATTGGAATTTTAATTTTAGCTATAATATTAGCTTCAATTCTTGGGTTTATTGTTGGAGCAATCTTTATCCTACCAAGTGCTAAGTTAAAAGAGGACTATTTAGGAGTTACATTGTTGGCTATAAGTGAGGCAGTATTTTTAATTTGCATGTATAATTTAAACATAATTGGAGGGTATTATGGAATCTCAACCCCTGATATATTGGCATTTGTCTCTGGGGAGTATAGGGGCTGGGCATTTACCGGAATTGTTTTATTTATTGCATTTTTAGTTTATTTGTTCTTTGAGAGATTGCTAAATACTCCATTTGGTAGAGTATTGAGGGCTATGAGAGAGAATGAAGACACAGTTAAGGCATTTGGTAGAGATATAATGATGTTAAGAATAAAAACAATGGCTATTGGTTCAGCTATTGGGGCAATTGCAGGAGCTTTATATTCATTATATACGGTAAATATTGTTGCCAATGCATTTACAAGGGTAGAATGGACATTCTTCCCATTTTTAATGGTTTTGTTAGGAGGAAAGGGAAATAATAAAGGTGTTGCCTTAGGAGTTTTATGTTATGTTGTAGTTAAAGTATTATTAGATGTTTATAAATACAACCTAAAATATACTTTAAATATTCCATTTGAGCCAGTTTGGCTGTCTTATATGCTATTTGGAGTTTTAATGCTTCTCATCCTATATTACAAGCCATCTGGTTTAATCCCTGAAAAACCAATTATAACTCCACCAATGAAAAAGAAAATAATGGAAATCAGCAATAAATAATAAATAATAAACTTTTTATAGCAAAGCTGTTTTATTTATTTTTCCAAAAGAAATTTTAATTTAGTAAATATTGTCTCTTTTAAAATTTAAAATCACATTAAAACAAATATAGTTCTTTTCAAAATATTTGGAATACATAGGCACTGATGAACTCCTTCCATTAAGGAAGGAGTTCAAACTTCATTAACAAATTTTATTCACTTTTGAAAAGAACTATAAAATACAATCTTTTTGGTGATAAAAATGATTATTAAAGGAAGAGCCCACAAATTTGGAGATGATGTAGATACAGACGCAATAATTCCAGGACCTTATTTAAGAACTACTGACCCTTATGAATTGGCTTCACACTGTATGGCTGGAATAGATGAAAATTTCCCAAAGAAGGTTAAAGAAGGGGATGTTATTGTTGCTGGGGAGAACTTTGGATGTGGTTCAAGTAGAGAACAGGCAGTTATAGCAATAAAATACTGTGGAATTAAGGCAGTGATAGCAAAGAGTTTTGCAAGGATATTTTACAGGAATGCCATTAATGTTGGTTTGATTCCAATAATAGCAAATACCGATGAGATTGAGGATGGGGATATAGTCGAGATTGATTTAGATAAAGAAGAGATTAAAATAATCAATAAAAATAAGACAATAGAATGTGAGACACCAAAAGGTTTAGAAAGGGAGATATTATCTGCTGGTGGCTTAGTTAATTATCTAAAAAGAAAAACTGAGGGGCAGAATTAGATTAAAAATAATTAATTTGGGTGTAAAAGCATGATGTTGGAGTTGAATGGATTGCATGCAGGTTTGAGGTTTTCATCAGCCCATATTGTATTTGGTCATCCAACTTGTGGGGTTATACATGGGCATTCTTATTATGTGGATGTAAAACTTTATGGAGAGAGGGCTGGAAAGTTCAAGTTTGTCTGTGATTTTAAAATAATTAAAAAGATTGTGAAAGAGATTTGTGATAAGTTAGACCACAAGTTAATACTTCCAAAAAATCATGAAAAAGTTTATTATGAGTTAAGGGATAAAACATTATACTTTAAATATGAGAATAAAGAATACTGTATTCCTGTTGAAGATATCATTTTATTACCTATTCCCTCAACTACTGCCGAAGATTTGGCAGTGTATTTTGCTAATGAAATAGCAGATAGATTAAAAAACCTCGGTTTTTCTAATATAAACTGGATAGAGGTATCTATCAATGAAGGGATAGGTCAGGGAGCTTGTTATAGAAAATATTTAGAGGTGAAATGATGGAGAGAATCTTAGAGAAGGTTAGAGCGAAATCAGAAATTCCAGTATATGATAAATCAGTTGAGAGTGTTTTATCAGCTATTTTAACAACCAGCGATTTTTGGAAGATTGTTGATTTGAGTGAAGAGCCACTACCATTGGTTGCTGACATTATAAGAGTTTTAGAGGGAGAAGGTTTAGTAAAAATAACTAATGAAGGAATAGAATTTACTGAAAAAGGAAATGAATTTATAAAAAATTATGGAATTGGTAAAAAAGACGATAGTGTTTGCGAGTGTTGTGAAGGAAGAGGAGTTTCTTTAAAGAACTACAAAGATTTATTGGAGAGATTTAAAGAGATTGTTAAAAATAGACCAATGCCAAAACACGAATACGACCAGGGTTTTGTAACTGCTGAATGCACAATTTCAAGAATTGCATTGATGAATTCAAGGGGAGATTTATTCAATAAGGATGTTTTGGTATTAGGAGATGATGATTTAACAAGCATTGCCTTAATGCTCTCAAATCTTCCAAGAAAAATCGTTGTTGTTGATATTGATGATAGATTAATCAACTTCATAAAAGAGGTTGCTGAACAATTAAACTATAAAAACATAGAGGTTATAACATTAGATTTAAGAAAGCCACTTCCAGAGAAATACAGCAGAGCGTTTGATACCTTTATAACTGACCCACCAGAAACCGTCTATGCTGTAAAAACATTCATTGGGAGAGGAATATCAGCATTAAAAGGAGAGAGAAGAGCTGGTTACTTTGGAATTACAAGGAGAGAAAGTTCATTGGATAAGTGGAGAGAGATTCAAAGAACATTGATAAATGACTTCAATGTGGTTATAACTGACATAATAAGGAATTTCAACCACTATGTAAATTGGGGTTATGAAGAGGAAACAAGAGCTTGGAAATTAGCTCCAATAAAGAAAAAACCAGAGGATATTTGGTATAAGTCATATATGTTCAGAATAGAGACATTGAAAGATAGCAGAGGGTTTGAGGAAGAGGTTGATGTTGGAGATGAGTTATACAACGATGCTGAAAGTTCAACAACATAA
>Ga0256836_1001470_pt1 | contig 10194 bp, 9 predicted proteins | sample 4561380metaG_FD_185974 | JGI IMG/M metagenome (GOLD analysis project Ga0256836, IMG submission 185974) | Hydrothermal vent microbial communities from Guaymas Basin, Mexico - 4561-380 | ecosystem: Environmental > Aquatic > Marine > Hydrothermal vents | place: Mexico: Guaymas Basin | collected...
AGAAAGAGCTGCAGGAAATGGCATATTATCTAGACTTTTTTCTCTTTATTCATGTTTCATGGATAAAAACCCATTATAAAGAAGCATATACGAACATTTGGCATATGCAATGGAAAAATGAGGAAGTGCATTGCTGTAAAAACTATGTTAGTCGTGAAGAATGGTTGAATTGTATTGAATTAGCACATTCTAAGGTATTAAAGGAAATAATTTCTATATATGGGGAATTACCTTCTTATGTTTCAAATATGCTTGCATGGATGGTAATTTACAAGATATGCTCGAACTTGTAGTTTTGAGAAAGCATACTTTGAGTATATATAGGTGATGAGCGCACATATGAAAACGCTGTAGTGCTGAGGGCTGTTGTCTCCACCGACGGCATGACAGCCGACTGGGCAAGGCTACCATATGACTTCCTTGACCATGTAGCCCGCAGAATAGTAGGCGAGGTAAGGGGCATAAACAGGGGGGCATATGATATCACATCAAAGCCACCGGGGACCATAGAGTGGGAGTGAGGTGCTTTTAAAGCTTGAAAAAGCCCCCGATAAGGGGGCTTTTTATTCCTCGGGGAAAAGGTGGGGGTATTATAGAAGAAAAACATATATGGAGGCGATAACATTGCGTGTACCTATTGTTAAAACACCTACAATGTATCTTGATGACCTTGGCGTGTGGGTGAAACTGGAAAACCTCCAGTATACAGGTAGCATAAAGGTGCGTCCTGCTTACTTTATATTGGAAGATGCCATGAGAAAAGGGATACTGAAGAAGGGAGATACCTTTGTAGAGGCTTCTTCTGGCAACACGGCCATTGCCATGGCACACCTTGCCCCTATACTTGGGCTGAAGTTTAAGGTGGTGCTCCCCACAGATGCGTCCCCAGAGAGAAAAAAGATACTACGCTATCTTGGTGCCGATGTGATAGAAGTTGAAAGGGACAAGGTAATAGATACAGTAAGGCATATGGCAGAAGAAGGGGGCTATTTCTACACAGCCCAGCACTACACACCTATAAACGGTCTTGCCCACGAGCTGACAACGGGCCCTGAAGCCCTTGCCGACCTTCCCGATGTGCCCGACTGCATAGCCCTTGGAGTGGGGACCGGTGGGACCATATCGGGACTTGCCCATTTCTTCAGAAAGCTGAAACCTGATATCTATGTAGTTGGTATCAGACCAAAGGAGGGCACGGTGATAGAAGGCCTTAGCAGAAACTACCTACCTGCATATGACAAAGATGCTGTGGATACAGAGATAGAGATTGCCCCTGAGGAGGTGTGGGAGTTTCACGGCTACCTTGCCAAGAAACATGGACTATTTCTTGGCTATTCGGCAGCTGCTAACATATTAATAGCCCATAGGCTGAAGACAGAGAGAAGGTGCGACATTGTCTTTACCGTAGCCCCTGACGGCGGAGATAGGTATATAAGTAGGTTGTAGATAAAAATTGGATTATTATGTAGTATAATGTAAATGATTTTATTAAAACTTGTTGGAGGCGTATGTAGTGGATTGGAGACAACTTGTTGAACCTATGGTCAGCGTATTAAGATCTGCTCGTTGTGCAGGCACATACATAATTTCCCGATCTATTTATTACTTTTTAAAGAAATGCTATGTTGATGTCATCTCTTCTCAGCTTATGTATCATTCTGCCTTTGCAACACAGGCAGTTAGTTCTATTGATGATATTTGTGATGATTTAGGAGAACCGTCCAAAAGAGATAGTCTTGTTAGGTGTTTTTTGTGTTCACTAGATAAATTAGTTGGTTATGTTATAGATGAATCTGGAAATGTTATAGATCCTTATGTGTATTGGCGTATATCCCTTATGGTGAATCCTTATTTGCTATGGAGTTATTGGGCCTTAAAAAAAGGTTTATCTTGTAAGATAGATGCTTTGGATGATTTCCTTATACCTCTTAGAAGGTCTATTCAGCTTGACTCTCCTATTGATAGGCATGTTCATTTTGAATCCTCTTTGTATCCTGATGATTTGATGAGTTTTCTTCTAAGTAATGAGGGAATTTTATGGTATTCGAATGTGAAGAGAAAGATGGAGAAAAATCGATCTAGAAATAGCGTTAAACCAGATAGGTTTGTTCCTATAGTACCAGCAGATAAGAGAATTGTAAGTGTTGAAAAGTTGTGGGATGAATTTCCGCATTATACACTTACGCGTTATGGAAAAAGACTTTGGCAAAACATGATTGTAAGTACCTGGGAGATGTTTGTTTCCTTATCTGGGAATATTCTTCTTCTAGGCAGAAAGCCTTCTTCCATGGATATTGCTATATTCCTTTCTGGTAATTTTACAAGTCGCCCCTTTGTTATATGTAAGGATTTTCCGACACTAACACGATGTCTTTTACAGGTTGTATGGAATGAGTGGAATGACAACCGAAAAAGGATTTTGCTGTCCGACTATGCTGTGTTTGCTTTGATCCTTTCTAATATTTTGTGGGCATCATTTGGTGATACTAGAGTTGAAGGATTGAAAATATTTGCGGAAGGTATATATAGTCATCCTCTTAAGGATATATCAAAGGGAATAAGAAAGCAACTAGTAAAAAGGTATTTGAAAGGAAAAACTGTTACTCATAGTAGTTCTAAGGTTATTTATTGGTACGAGAGAAGTATATTGAGAAGAATGGGAACCAGCAATGCGACAGAATTAAGAATTTCTCTTCTAGATAACCATTTTGATGGCGGAAAACTTGAAAATACACTTGGTGTGATTCAAAGAGATTTGCAAGAAATAGAAGATAAAAAGAAAATAGATGTTGTTCTGCATTATATAAAGTATATTAGGAACGAAAAGGAGAGAAGCGATCTAATATATAACCTTTTTAGTGGAAGAGTTCATAAATATGTAAAGAAGTGGGTTAATGAAACAGAGTCTACATTCCTTTATTTAATTAATAATGTCGGTAAAGATGAGATTAGAGTTATTGCAGGAATTGATGCTGCTTCTGATGAGATGTGGACACCTGTATGGTTGCTGGCGCCTTTTTATAGGTTTTGGTATGTTGGTGTTTTATTATACGCGAGTAAGTTAAAACTTGATTTTAGAAGAATGACCTTTCATGCTGGCGAAGATTTTCTTGATATTGTTAGTGGTATTCGCCGTATGTTTGATGTTCAGATGATGATAGATGAGTTTGGTACAGGTATTAAAGGTATTGGCCATGGTATAGCCTTTGGTGTTGATCCTTTCCATATGGGTTTAGGAACTTCCGTTATACCGTTTTTTGATTATTTTATGAATATTTGGTTCCTTACGTACCTTTATGAAAGTTATTCTATGCCAGATGGTTATTCCATGGAGTTTAAAGGGGTTATAAGAAAAGAGATGAAAAATCTTACAAGTAAGATAGGGATGCCAGACTTATCTTTGGAGGATTGGATGATGATGTATCCGCTGTTGTTTAAAGTACCGGCACTTTTTATGGGAGAAATATTCAATCATGGTTTGGTTAAGAGAATTTGGTATACATCCAATGGTCTTGAGCAATTATGTGATAGTGGGAAAAATGTTTCTAGTCTTATTAAAGTTATGCGTGCTTTGACATCTGAAGAGAAGAATAACAAGGCGAAAATACTAGTATCACCAATATTTCCTCCTGAGGTGCTTTCTGTTAGTAAACAAGAAGAAATTGTTAGAATGCTTTCTGACTTGATAAAGAAAGGTATTAATAGAAAAAAAATAACACCTGAGATTTGTGTTACCTCTAATATGCTTATCAGGGATATTAAGGATCCTTTTATCCATCCATGGGCTTCTCACTATGCAGAAAATGGGGAGTATAGTGTGGGAACAGATAATCCATTGTTTACCTTATCTATTCCCGAACTTGAACTTTATTTCTTACATAGAAAAAGGAGGGGATAGCATGCCATATACGGTTATTGATTTAACACCAGAAGACTTGTATACCAATGTGTTCGGTGTTAGCTACGGAGATAAAAATGACGGTAAGAGAAAAGATATTTTTATTGTTCAGCAGTATGTTGACTTTTTAGACGAAGTAGAACATCTTGTATCTCAAAGTAACGATGGGAAAATGAAGGGAATATTTCTTGATGGACAAAGGGGAAGTGGTAAAAGCACAATTGTATTTAATCTTTTGCGAGATGAGGATTGGTTAAATAAACATAGTTTTCTTCCTTTACCAGAACCTATAGATTTACCTTCTACAAGTATGTCGATTCTTGTATGGTTTCTTAATTTTCTCTTGTTTCTAAGCGGAGATATTGATGGAGGAGTAGATGTTTGTGAGAAATCGGATATTTCGGATTTGATGGGATTAGCTAAACAGATAGAAGTTATAGTTAATAGCGACAATGTAGACTATTGGACTCAAATTAACGTAGAAATTTTTCAGATAAGATCAAAGATAGCGAGTGTTGCTAAAAGAGTTTTGGAAAAGAAGAAAAAGAAGTATTTTCTTATTGTGGTTGATGATCTGGATATGGCGCAAAGCCAATTTATTGCTCGTTTCTTTAGGGATGTTTATTTTTTCTTAGGGGATGTGCCTCTGGTTGTGATAGGAGTGGGGGATCTTTATCATCTATTGAAAATTTTGTGTTTGTATGAGGTTAACGAGTTGAAAGTAAATGGTTCATGTTGGGAGGGAGATGAAGAGAAATATATTATTGATGAGCGTATAAGAGCTAGATTTGAAAAGGTCTTTGGTTCTGTTTATAATATTGTTCCAATATCTAAGGTGGGTTTCTTTGTTAGGTATCCTGTTTCTAACAAAATTTCTTCGCAGACGGCTTCCAAACCGTATAAAGATGTTTCTTTGTCTACTTATATAAATAACTTTGTTGCTAATGGTTATCTATTCAGTTCATTAGTTGCATGGTTTTTGCTTCAGAATGTTTCTCTTAGGCAACTTGTAATGATCCTTACAGAAATAGAGATTGCAAGAAGAGAAGGGAAAAAAATTATGTTTCATGAGCTTTTTAAAATATTTGTCCGTAAGTTATATGTGGATTTGATATAAGAATTTGATAGGAGGCGAAAACTATGGAGAAACACAGAGTGTATCTTGCTTTTCTTCGGAATCTTCTAGATAAGTTGAGAAGGGTATCTGCTAATAGAAATGTAAAAGCCTCTAATTTTTGGGATTTTATTAAAGAAATAGATGGTTCCCATAAGAATACATTCATTTTGCAGCAGTACTACCGTGAACTTATTTTTGAGAGAGAAGAAGATACAGGTCTGTATAAGATCTACCCATTTCCAGTTATGTTTAATCGAATTTTAGATCTTATAGTTATGACAAGCTTGTTTGCAAGAGATGAAGTTTATGATTATCGAGATCTTATTGATGTTCTCCGTGATTTTATAGACGAGTTTGAAAAATATCTGGATATGTATCCGGAAATGACCTGTAGAGAAGGGTGTGAATGGAATAGGAAAGAAAAAAGAAAACGGGAATCTGAGGAAATTTCATTGAGTGATTCAGAGGATACGTGTGATCATAGATGCAAAGATGATGAATATGTGAATGATACTGATTGTGATGTTTCGGCTGGGATGAATCCTTTTTCACATACTCTCTCCTATTATGATTTGATAGTTTCTACTCTGACAGATAGAATTAATGAGAATGAATTTGAGATTTTAGAGAAAATGGAAGAGGAAGATTTAGAGGATGAACCTCAGGATAGTGGTAACAAAAAGTATCAGGAGAATAAATTATCTACTATAAAATCATTTTATTATGAACTAATGCGATTTGGTATTTTTCCCCAAAGTGCATATACTGCAGGTCTAGATAAAGTTGCTATAACTGTTGATTTGCCGTTAGGACGTGTTAAAAAGGCGATTGTTGTTTCTTTGACTTTGGCAAAATGGCTTGCTGAGTTTGTTGTAGACGAGGAATTTGTACTAAATATAGATGGATGTTGCTTTGATGTTAGTGAAACCATATTTTCCGAAACATTGGTACCAATTTTAAATGATAAAAGACGACTTCAAGAAATTAGAGATTATGTTATAGCTCAAGGTCTTACTTCAAGGGCAAGAAACATAAACGTTATTGGTTTTGAGATAGTTCCCTTGTTGGCAACTGGTATCTTCTATTTACCTTTTATTAATTGTATTTGCCCTTCATGTAGTATCAATGTTAAACTGAATCAACCTACTGCTTTGAGATTTGCCAATATCTATCCTAAGATGATAGGAACTATTGTATCAAGCGTTAAATGTGATTGTTTTAAAGGTTGGTATGAATGGGAGAAATTTGTATGGTGTTATCAGGAATGTAAGTATCTATTCGAATTTAGAGAAATTGTGGATAAAAAGAATAGACAGGTAAGTAATTATAGGGGTAAGAAAAAGTCAAAGGGACAAAATACCGGTGTTAAACCGAGAACCCCAGTATATAAAAATATTGTTAAAGCATTTGATAAAATCTTTGCTAATAAATCTGATAAGGCTTATAAGTATTGGAAGAAAGAGTTATCGTTTCTTTTTAATCATAAGCATCTTTCTGATGATGATATAGAATCAATAAGCAGCGGGGCAAAGTTAGTAGCGGTAGAGCTTTATAAATGGCTTGAACATAAGAAAGACAGACAAGGAAATGACATTTATAATTATGGAAAAAAGACTCAGAGAATTCGGGATTTATGTGTTTGGTTGTATAGGAATAATGAACAGGGTCAGTAACTGCTAAGGCGAGGGGAATTTATTTTCCCCTCTTACTTCACCGTAGCTCCCGACGGCGGCGACAGGTATATAAGCAAGCTGTAAATTTAAAATCTTGGAGTTTTATCCCATTTAATGGGTGCACTTTTCTTCGGGCTTTCCGTTGTTGTATCCAAGCATTGGCCAATATTACTAGCCATGCTTGGGCATGTGTAAAATATATAATGGTTGCTATGATGATATTTTCGGCGTTAGCTCACCTTCTAAAAATGCCGTCACAATAAGTTGTGTTGCATATATCCACCACGATTCAAACCATAGGGTTAATAGGGGTAGATGAGTGCCTGCTGAGAATATACCCAAAAGACCCTATACAAACCATAAGTCTGATAGTATGACAAATGTGAATGAAAAACACATAATAAACAGATATTAGTTGTATGTCGTTCCAGAGTTTTCTACGACTGCGATACTCCTTTGTCGCTATGATCTTCTGCACAAGGTATAGGTTGTCTATCATCCATCGTGTGCGTTGTTTGAACCATACGGAAAATTTTTCTGATTCTTGTTTCCACGATTGAGAACGGGGTTCTATGGCTATGAGATAGTCACGGGCTGTGAGGGTAAGACTCTGTTCGGCATCTTTGGCAAGGGCGTATTTGTCCCAGCCTCCTATTTCATCGAGCATATGCCTTTTTATCATTATGTTTGTGCCAGGGAAGCTACCTAACTTAAGGAGTTTCCACCTGCCAGATTGCATAGTTATCTAATATAGCAAGCTTTCTAACCCGATCATGGTTGTTAGTATCGTCTTGTACATGTTGTGAGACCGATAGTATCCGGCAGCCCCTCCATATTTTTCGTTTTCCATGAGTTTGTAGACAAGGAGATTTACGGCATCGGGGTTAGGTCTATTATCGGCATCGTAAACGGCGATAACTTCTTCGTAGCTAATGTGCCTTCCGTAGTTGAGAATACGGGATTTTCCTTTAGGTTCTCCCGGTGGCACTTTCACATGATGTATATTGACAAATATGCCTGCCCAGAATTCGGCTATGTCACCTGTTCTGTCAGTGCTATTGTCGTTGAGTGGGTATATGTTCATAGGGCCTTCATATTCAAGAGATGCTATTGCATCAAGTGTTTCAAATAAGACAACTTCTTCATTGGGGGGCAGGGATAAAAACGGCTACACTATGGTATGTTAGGCTCTTGCTCCATGGTTTCTACTTTGTATATGATGCCCAATATACCAAGAATAGTGTAATAAAACATGATGCCCCAGAAGGCTACCACGATAAAGTAAAACAGCCAAGATAGTGCTTTAATAAATAGCATTGCTGTCATTGTGTGTGATCCCTTATAATTTTCTCATTTATCTCCTGATTTTCTGTTGCCGATATGGTATTATATATTTCCATATACTTTCTCAGTTCTTCTCCCAATATTCTGGGATGTTTTCCCAGCTTCTGGAGTATTCTATTTATCACTATATTGGCTTTATCTGTATCTGTTCCCTGTAGCATGATGACAAGGGTGTTATTTCCAGTCTTCCCTACTATGTTGTATCCCCTTCTGATGCTATCGAGTATGGTATTACCTATAATTCTTAAAAGGGTCTCGGGCTCTTTGCCCAGAGGGGTTTTTATCTTTATGAGATTTTCTTCCTCTGTGTATATCAGGGCTACTATGAGCCACCACGACAGGAATATGGTGGCAAAGAGCAGTTGATGGGTAATTAGTTGAACCTGATTGACACGCTAGTGTAGCATGGCATAGGTCACCACAAATAGCGATAGTCCAAATATGATGGTGCTCGCAATAATGATACAACTGAGAATAGAGTAGGTATACATGATAATAAATGTTAGCAACGCAACGACAAGCAGTGGGAGAAATTCTACAGCTGATAAAATATGACCTCCTATATATGTTGGTATGATTCCTATTATCGATAACACACCTATGAGGTATGTTTTTACCTACTTTATGCGATATGCGATTTGATACCAATTGTTCAACTTACGTTTTTCTACCTAATATTTGCTTTATATAAGTATTATATCTCAAGATAAGAACTGTTCCAATGATATATTGCTATAAAAATTTGTTTTAATTTTATAATATCTTTTCTTTGGGCTGGCACGGATATAGCACGGCCATGAGCACAAGATGCCTATCGCTTCTCCACTGGTAATACTCTATATCGTAGAGTTGGCCATCGGCATTGATGACAAAGGGTATGCGGGCATACAGCAGAGAGCAGGACATGTATGAGGCAAAGACCATCTGCGGGCTATGGTATATGTGTCTCCTTTGTTATAGTTGCCGGGCATCCATGCTCCAACCCATGTATGCAAGCCCGTTTTCTTCTTCCACTGCAATGCCGACTTCATATAAGAGATTTTTCGTACTCTGTGCCTGTGGTCCACTGCTTGTTTGTGCCTATCTTGGGGTTGGGGCCTGCTGTGTAGAAGTGCCACTCTCCCATGATATAGTTGTCACCTGGTGGAATATACAGCTCATCAAGATAGTACGGATTCGAGGTATAACGGGATCGTATGAATATGTACGGTATGGGTCTACTTTTCTTATGATTGGTATCACCTGTTTGTAAAACTCGTTTAGGAGATCTGGGTAGTTATTGAGTTTTTTACCCACCTCAATAATCATGTCGTAGGACAGCAGGTAGGGATAATCTTTAAACTCATGAGCTATCTTATCCCAAAATGCCACTGAATGTTTTAGTGTATGCTGGGAAGGATGCTTGTGAAGTCTTTGGTGGCATATGCAATGAAGCCCCACCTTAAAGCAGTCGTCTACCACACGGTGCAGGAGCGCTATAGTCTCTGTGCTGTCGCCTGCCACACGTATGCGGACATGCTGAAAACCTATATTTTTAAAGTCAAGGATCACTGTGGCCGTGTAGCCCTGTCTCCACTTGTTAAATGTTACCCAGTTTGCATCTATGCCAATACCAAGCATGCGCTAATACTCTGCTGGTGATATAGGGCTATGAATAGGATTCAGAGCCTTGAGTGCAGGTATGTTGCCCAGCAGTATAGCCAGTATAGATATGATGACTGCCATCTGTTTATGTTTCATGTCTATTACCTTCATGGGCCACATATTTTCCAATCCCTTTTTATACACATAAACGCCTTTCATAAAGATATACAATAAAAGGTGAAAGGGGTGGTTGCCGTGGAGTACGATCTGACAAAGCCGATAGAGATAGCAGAGGATGTTTTCTGGGTAGGTTATGTGGTACCAGATGACCCATTTCAGTGTCATGTGTACCTAATTAAGAATGGAAAAGAGAGCATTCTCATAGACCCTGGTAGCAAGATTGTGTTGCCCGTTGTGCTTGAGAAGATTGTGTCCCTTGTGCCCCTGAGAGATATCAAATATATTATCTTTCACCATCAAGACCCAGATATTACCGGCTCATTTGAGATTCTTGAGCAGCTATTTCCGGAAGGAGAGCGTTATGTTATAACCCACTGGCGTAGTGCCACCCTGCTAAA
>Ga0256836_1001471_pt1 | contig 10186 bp, 7 predicted proteins | sample 4561380metaG_FD_185974 | JGI IMG/M metagenome (GOLD analysis project Ga0256836, IMG submission 185974) | Hydrothermal vent microbial communities from Guaymas Basin, Mexico - 4561-380 | ecosystem: Environmental > Aquatic > Marine > Hydrothermal vents | place: Mexico: Guaymas Basin | collected...
TGGGGAGAGGATCATATATCTTTGCCCGTGGCGATATCCACTTTGTGGAGATGGCCCTCAATGTCAAACTTCAGGGTGGCATGGCATGGGTAGATGGGCTGAAATCCCGAAAGAAACAGCTTATACCGGCCCTTAGCCGGGTGCTGATGTGAGGTGGGGAAAAGGACAGGGAGTTCCCTGTCCTTTTAATGGTATAAGATGTAAAATCCGTTATTCTTTATGCTGTCTACTTGTTTGCCGTCTATCTGTAGGCTATTATCCTTGATAGTAATGTGGTATGTACCAATTTGTATTGTTGGATCAGGTTGATTGTTATTTAGGGTTTGAATACTGAAGCTGGTATGGGAGATATCTGGCACAACAAAAATCTTTTTCTTTTCATCTTGGCAAAGTAGGTAATGAGATGGTGATAGATATGTGGAGGAGCATGATACAAAACAACTAACGGTGGCTGTTTTCATAACTTGGTTATCAGTAATGTTATATAGTTGGACTACTGTTTGAGGGGTGTTTCCCCTCATAGAGCTGTATCCCCATATTAGATATAGTTTGTCTTGTTTTTTAAATCCCGTCAATATGAAAGGGGGATTTTCATCGGCATTCCATGGTATATGAATCTCCATTATTTTTTTGTTGCCGAGGTATATTTCACCGCCGTTATAGTCATATGCGACTATGTAACCGCCATATATAGGGGCTATGCCTGAGCCAATGGATGGTGAAGGGAAGTATGGTAAAGTAGATGCATAAATAATGTCTGAATCATTGATATGGTATTTACTATCTGGGGGAAGATATACATATATTTTTTTGTTAGTATATGAGAACGACTGAGGAACCAAATTATTATTTATCACGGTAGCTGTCATGACGGTTTGTTCTGATAGTTGTGTGCCGTCAAAGTAAAGAGCTTTTAGGTTGTATATAGTGTATAGTTTGTTGTCATTAGTAGTTGTTATGCCTAGTACCTTTAGTCCTATGAATATTTTCTTGCTTGGGGATTGACCGCATCCCACAAATATCGTTATTATTAGTATGAATACTGTAATTATCAACAAATGTTTTTTTTCTTTCATGCTCTTCTTCCCTCCTTTTTTAGATTAGACGAGGATGAGGAGAGAAGGATTCTTATTTAGTGTTAATGAACATCAAAAACATTCCATTGCCCAATGTAGGTAAGCATGTGTTTTCTGTCACTAGTATGGGAGTCAATATAAATATAGCTTCCTGATACACCTGCTATAACACCTACATGAGCATAACTTTTGTAAGATGCTATATCTCCTGCGACTGGATTGTAGGTGTATTGAATGTGGTTTGTACTGAACAAGTATTCTATAAGTCCATTGACGTTTACCCATGCATAGGAATATGGATACCACCTATAGTCTGTTGTTAGTCCTCCCGCATGTAATGCCTGTGATACAAAATTTGCACAATCATTGCAATAGAAGTAGTTGTATGCATGGTTGTAATATGAGCTATCCATGTATGTTTGGGAATTGCACTTTTTCCAAGTATTGTTTGTATATCTATCTGCCTAAGATACAATGGCAGAGTGAGATACGTACCTGTTATTCATCTGTATTTGTTTTTTCTGCCATAGCCTATACTCTTTTAGAATTCTTGCTTTCCACATATCCTTAGTGATGACATAGTTTTTGAGTGGGAAGAGGACGATTGTGTTGAGAGGGTTGAATCCCATTACCTTTACATTCTTGCCATCATTAACAATGGCGATACCAACGTCTATATCTTTAAAGGTCTGTCCGACAGAGGAATAGGCATCTATACCAGTTTTATTAGATAATTTCTTCATTTTATTTGTAAGGGTTTTAATAAATATAGAGAAGTTTTTGTCGTTTGCTTTTTCTGTCATTAGTTCCCTAAGTGCTTCTATACGGGTATCGTTGCCTACTTTGTAAGTGACAACAAACTCGTAGGTATAAACATCTTTACCTCCTATTTTGAAGTGATCTTTGTTCCATAGGTGATATCTCGCTATAGGATTGCCGACTTGGTCAAAGATTTGATAAAGTCCCTTTGTGGCAAGAGGTAAATATGGATCTTTGTTAGCATAGGTGGGAATAGAAAAGGAACCACATAGCAGGATAGATATGATTGTTAATGTTAAAAGAAAACGCTTCATTTGTTTTACCTCCCTTCTCTTAATATTTCCTTCTTCCTCATCCTCGCCATAATTATTATAGCATTGATATATTAGTATTGTTTGAATTTAATAGTTGGAGAAATGCTTGTAAAGTTGGGAAAAACAGTATATATTGTGTAAAAACTATCATTGGAATGGGAATGTATTATCAAATTGTGATTATCTGATACCTATTTTGTTATTGATACGATTTACAGTGGTGCTAGTGCTTTAGGTGGTAGAAAATAAATGATGGCAAATGAGTTTTTTCGTGTTATGGGATTTAATATGAGTGCAAAGGGATGTGGACGATGTGGACATTTTATGGTATTTTATTGGAGATTTTTTTAACAATCTAGGGGTTTTTTCTTTTTTTATTCACGATGCTGGTGTTGTGTAAATTAAGGTGAATTAAAATGGAAAAATAAAGGTCTGAATTTATTGATACAATGGTATTCTTTTCTTGATAGTTTATCATGTAGAAGGTATGTGGCCTGCCTTTATTTTATCTGAGATACTTTTTATGCTGATAGTATATGTTGGTAATGGCTAAGATGGAGTTTTGTTATTGGATATTTGTTCCAATAAATAGGCTCGTCTATGTTCGTTTATTATGTGAAATGTATGCGGCTTCGTAGGTGATGATGTTACTGTGGTAGGAAAGGATAGAGGTTAATTAGACAAGATTTTCCTCTCACTTATCGGAGGTATGCATTTGGACAGTAGTAGTTATTTCAAAAACAGATAAGGGGTTGATTGTCCTAGTCTATTGACAGTAAACATCAGTTGTGCGAATTTGTGAAAAGAACTGCTGCTAACGGCGACAGGTAAAAAGATATGGATCGGATATGTCTTGGGGATGAGACATAGGGTATGTGAGTGTGCCGACGAGGTATGTTCCTGTACCTGATACAGCATTGGGGCAAGATGTCACGGCGGATAAAGATTCTGGTATAGGAATGTAGTAATATATTGTGACAGTTGAGGAAAATTGCAAGGTATGTTTTATAAGTTTTCCAATAGGTGTTTTGCCGTCATATGGGTAGAACTGAGTGATAAGCGTTTTTATGGTTTCCGGTGTTTGACCTAGAGGAAATCCTGTGGAAGTTTTTTGCATTTTGACATAAGATATAATAACGGGATCCGGGTCTGATATCATGTCTAAATATCCTTTGAGGGCTTTTTCATTTTGAAGAATCTTAGGATCTGTTCCATGTAACAGAACGGTACGTATGTTTGAAAGATATGCTTGCAGTAGATGTTGTGTTTGCTGGAAATGCTCGGATACAGATTGACCACATGCAGCTAATAGTACTACCACACTAAGGACTATTATTAGTATCCTGTGCCTTATATATTTCCTCATATTCCTTCGTCCCCTTTCTTACGCGTTATTATTATATCGATAATTGCGTTTACTCATCCTTCTTAGAGTAGAAATTTGAAGGTAGAAAAAGTTCCATACTTAAATGGATACGGGATTTCCCTTTTCCTTATCAATGATGAGGTTATTTCTTTTGACATATCGCCCTTATCTTGATATAATCTACAAAATCTATTTGGGGGACACATTTGTTGGGGGTGATATGCTTTATGTTTAAAGAGGCTTTGACATTTGACGATGTTCTACTTGTACCCGGTTATTCCGAGGTGCTGCCACACCAGACCGATGTTTCTACGAGACTGACAAGGGGTATTAGGCTGAATATTCCCCTTGTGTCTGCTGCCATGGACACTGTGACCGAGGCAGAGCTTGCAAAGGCCATAGCCCGTGAGGGTGGTATAGGTATTATCCACAAGAACCTGTCTCCGAAGGAGCAGGCCTATCAGGTTTCCCTTGTTAAGAGGGCAGAAAATGGTGTTATAGAGGATCCTATCACCATCAAACCAGACACGACGGTTAGAGAGGCCGACAGAATTATGGGTGAGTATAAGATAGGTGGACTTCCTGTTGTAGATGAGGATTGCCATCTGCTTGGTATTCTTACCAACCGAGATATACGCTTTGCCACAGATATGGATATGACAGCCGGTGATCTTATGACACCCCGCGATAAGCTTATTGTTGCAAAGCCCGGTATCACACTGGAAGAGGCAAAGAAGATACTTCACGAGCACCGCATAGAAAAGCTACCCCTTGTTGATGATAGAGGGTGTCTTGTGGGACTTATTACCATAAAAGATGTCAATGCCGTTATAGAACATCCTCAGGCTGCCAGAGACTCTAAAGGCAGACTTATTGTCGGTGCCGCTGTTGGCACAGGGAAAGACACCATGGAGAGGGTAGAGCTTCTTATAAAGGCCGGTGTAGATGTCATTGTTGTAGACACTGCCCATGGCCACTCAAAGCGTGTCCTTGACACTATAAGGGCTATCAAAGGGGCATGGCCCGATGTCCAGCTGATAGGTGGCAATGTGGCCACAGCAGAAGGTACCGAAGACCTTATCAAGGCCGGTGTGGACGGTGTCAAGGTGGGTATAGGCCCCGGTTCTATATGCACCACCCGTATTGTTGCCGGTGTAGGAGTGCCCCAGCTGACAGCTATTATGGATGCCGTATCTGTTGCAAGAAAATACGATGTGCCTGTGATAGCCGACGGTGGTATACGCTACTCTGGTGATATTGTCAAGGCTTTGGCAGCTGGTGCCGAATCTGTTATGCTCGGTAGTCTCTTTGCCGGCACAGAGGAGTCTCCTGGTGAGACCATTCTTTACCACGGCAGAAAGTATAAGTCTTATCGTGGCATGGGCTCTCTTGGTGCCATGAAAAAAGGCAGTGCAGACAGATACTTCCAAGACAAAGAAGAGCAGGGCAAGTTTGTACCCGAGGGTGTAGAGGGCATGGTGCCATACAAAGGCTATGTCAAAGATGTTGTGCACCAGCTTGTGGGTGGACTGCGCTCTGGCATGGGCTATGTAGGTGCTGCCACTATAAAGGAACTTCAACAGAAGGCACAGTTTGTCAAGATCACCAGCGCCTCTATGAAGGAGAGCCACCCACACGACATATTCATTACCAAGGAATCTCCAAACTACTGGACACAGGGATAACACGGGAGGGGCATGCCCCTCCCTTCTTCATATAAGGGGGGATGTTTGTGAAGTCTGTCTTGGTGCTTGATTTTGGTTCTCAGTATACAAGACTCATTGTCAGGAGGCTGAGGGATAAAGGCTACTACGCTGTGCTCTTGCCACACAGCGTGTCTGAAGATGTAGCCCGTGAGTATGACCCCGGTGCCGTGATACTCTCAGGGGGACCAAATAGTGTGTATGAAGAGGGAGCCCCACAGATGCCAGAGTGGGTGCTATCTCTCAGTGTGCCTGTGCTTGGCATATGCTACGGGCTGCAGCTTATTGCCCACACACTTGGGGGACAGGTGCAGAAAGCACCACACAGGGAATATGGCAGGGCAAGACTACATGTAGACAATGACAGGCTCTTTGAGGGGCTACCCCGTGAGTTTGATGTGTGGATGAGCCATGGTGACAGGGTGGAGAGACTACCGGAGGGATTTTTCTCTATAGCCCACACAAGCGATGCCCCATATGCAGCTATTAGAAACACGGAGGGTACTATGTATGGTGTGCAGTTTCACCCAGAGGTTGCACATACCCAGTATGGCTCTGAGATACTGGCAGACTTTGTTTCTAATGTGGCGGGGCTACAGCCCACATGGAAGGTGGACAACCTTGTAGATGTGCTGATAGACGAAGTTAGACAGCAGGTAGGAGACGGCAAGGTTATCTTAGGTCTCTCCGGTGGTGTAGACTCTTCCACTTTGGCACTGCTTCTTCACAAGGCCATAGGTGACAGGGTGATCCCCATCTTTGTGGATACAGGTCTTATGAGAAAAAATGAGTCCGCCGAGGTAAGAAGTGCCTTTGAAAACTTGGGTATTCATATACACATGGTAGATGCCTCAGAGGAGTTTTTCCGTGCCCTGAAGGGGGTAACCGACCCCGAGGAGAAGAGAAAGCGTATAGGCCACACATTTATAGATGTCTTTACCCGTGAGGCCGAGAGGCTGAAAAAAGAACATGGTGATATAGAGTTTCTGGCACAGGGTACACTGTACCCCGATGTCATAGAAAGCAGTGTGCATGGGGGACCATCACGCACTATAAAGACCCACCACAATGTGGGAGGACTGCCGGAGAAACTGGGCTTTAAACTGGTTGAACCCTTTAGGTATCTTTTTAAAGACGAGGTGCGTGAGATAGCCCGGGCTTTAGGACTGCCCGAATATCTTGTAAAGAGACACCCATTCCCCGGCCCCGGCCTTGCCGTGAGAATACTAGGCGAGGTAACCCCTGAAAGGGTAAAGCTCCTTCAGGAGGCAGATGCCATATTTATAGAGGAGCTGAAGAGGTGGAACCTTTACGACAGCGTGTGGCAGGCCTTTGCCGTTTTGCTGCCCGTGCAAAGCGTTGGTGTTATGGGTGATGAGCGCACATATGAAAATGCCGTGGTGTTGAGGGCTGTTGTCTCTACAGATGGCATGACAGCCGACTGGGCAAGACTACCGTATGATTTCCTTGACCATGTATCCCGCCGCATAGTAGGAGAGGTAAGGGGCATAAACAGGGTGGCATATGATATCACATCAAAGCCACCGGGGACCATAGAGTGGGAGTGAGGGGTAAAGGCAGGTATCTACTGTGGATACCTGCCTTTAGTTAATTATTTTTGGTTCTTGAGGATGTAGGAATTTCTTTGACGATAAAGAGATTGTTGAAAGGTTTGAAGGGATAAACTTTGCAATAGTCCTGGGTATTGTCGTCTTTGCAATCTTTGACTGTGGCTGCTTCCAAAGTGTATGTTTTGCCTTTTAGATTTATGATTTTTGGTATAGAAGCTAACTGCTTTTGAATCGATGATATATCAGATTCTGTTAACTGCAATTCCTTTAGAGATTTTTGAAAGTCTAAGCAGATGATATTATGAGCATTGTTTGATTTGGATAGGAAATCTTGATTAAGGCAAATTAAACCCTGTTTCGTAAGAAAGTACCCCTCATTATTAAATATGATTTCTTGCTTTTTGGGAAATTTTATTGCGGAAACTTGGGAAGTTAAGTTTTTGGAATAACGAGTATACAGATGGAGATTATATATTGTGTTAAGTGGGTTGTTTATGAGGAGGACATTTCTTTGGGAGAATAAAAGAGCTTTGGCATTAGAGACCGGAATTATTATTTGTTTTAGGTCTATACTTGTGATATTTGAGATATTGTTATCATACCTGAATATTAGAGTACACAATTTATTATTGTTTTTGTTTTTTAAATATATAATAAAAGAACTACCATTGGCCATGGTATCGTATTGATAGTAGTTGTCGATGTAGTTATCGATTAATGGAGTACAATCTTTGATCTCAGTTTTTATATTTAGTATTCTTGGGGGAGGATATATTACTAGGTTGTATATCCCTCCAGATAGTTTTATTTGTATAGGAGATTTTATGACTACAAATTCTTTTCTATCCTCACTAAGGAAAAGGGTTCTTATATTTTCTGAGTGGGTGTTTGTTTTAATTTTTATGTTAATAGCGAAGAGACGTTGCGTATAGGATTTAAATAAATCATTTACTTCTGATGAATATGGCGTGTGGTTTTCAACTGGATTTGTGAATAATAATTGACTTAGATATAACACAGATAACACTATTAAAGTGTACGAGAATGTTACTAGAATAAATTCAAAGAAATAGGTATTGATATATTTGTATTCCATCTTATAAAAAATAAGACTTCCCCCAATGAATGTTACTAATGCTGTCAGTAGATTTTTCCAAGTTATAGGGTAATTTATAGTGATCAAGATGAAATCCCATAAAAGAATAATAACAAAAATTTTGTCTAGAGACGTAACTAAAGGATTTGTTGGGGATGTTTTTCCTATAGGTGACATGCGTGCTATTATTGGAAATAACAATATGGTTATGGACAGTACTGAGGTTATAAACCACGGTGAAATGAAGTAATCGACTTTATAATTGTTAAATAACTTAAATATTAATTCAGGTATAAGTAAACCAATAAATAAACTAATCAAAACTGTGGAATTTTCATAAATCTCATATATGTGATGAAAGTCTTTCTCTATATTTATAGGTACAAATATCATGATTGCTATTGTTGGAATAACTAGCACTGCAAATAATATTAGTGATTTTACTGTTATATATACATGAAACGTATAAAAAATAAGAGAGGTAATAAATATTATAAAAAATATTATTGATTGGTTTGGGTGGAGGATGTTTAGCAAAATTGAAACTATTGGCATTATAAAGATTGAAGAGATCAACCATAAAAATATAAATTGAGGCAGAAAGATATCGGGGATATATTCTATAACAGCTAAATTTATATTTCCATATAATGAAATAATGGAACCTAAAGTTGATAGAGTTAGTAAGAGTAAATATGGGTATATCTTTATTAGTTTTTCTTGATCTTTACGGTTATACCATATTAACAACGATATATATAAAGATGATGCTGTATTGATAATACTCCAGATAAGAAGGAGGAAGTGAAAAGTTAAGTTAGATATTTGATACAATCGGTTAGATATTAGTATTAATTCTATGTTTGGAAGTGTTGTTGCAAGAACTACTCCAAATTGGAAGTTATGAATCTGTAAGGGCTTAGCTAACTTTATATATATATTGTTATTCACTTTAGTATTCCTCCTTGAATGTGTCAATTTGAGATTATTATACTATGTGGGGGATGTGACAGTAGATGACTCCTATTCCCATCCCCATAGTTGCCTATTTATAAAGAAGGTACCTATACATAAAAGTGTGAAAAAAGGGAAACACTATTAGGAGAGATAACCTGGGGTAATGCGGCTATAGCTCTGGCACATCTACGTTTTCAGGTGAGGAGACTTTGGAACTCCACAAGTATCTTGCCAAGAAATATGACCTTTTCCTTGGCTATACATTTGCTGCCAACATACTCGTTAGCCACAAGCTAAAGATGGAAAGCGACATTGTCTTTACCGTAGCCCCTGACGGTGGCGATAGGTATATAAGCAAGCTGTAGTTGTCACAAGGTTGAGGAGTAGGATATCCTATTGGGAAATTCACAGTATGATACCAGAAGGACTTGGTCCATACATCGTAAACAGTATAATCCTCCCTGTAAATGAGCGGGTAAAGGGAAAATTCGGGTAACAATCGGAAATTCCGGTGGTGTTATACAAACATTGCCTGTGGAAAATTGTATTCTATTTACAGGATACCATTCTTATAGCTAGATGGGATTAAAGCGAAGCACTTTTTCACAAGTGGCTTTGTTTGCCATGTAAATGTTTGATTGCATTCTTTAAGTAATGGGGTAAATCCCAGGGTAATTCATGTGGTATAGCAGAATAAAGGGATGGATGAGGAGACACCTCTTTCTGCCCTTTCCCAGTCAACATGACCGAAAAAAGTTTTTTGCAGAGAATGTGGAGCTTCTTCGTTCCCCGACATTAGCTTTTGGCTGAGTGAGAAAGAGTGTGATAAAACAAAGACAACAAGTTTAATTATTATTATATAAACAAACTTATTGTGGTAAAATATAACCGCAAAAATTTGGAAAGGAGGAATGTTTATGGAACAGTTTACAGTAAAGAGTATAAAGGATAAGATTCTATGCTCCTGTAGTGGTCACGACAACAATCCTTGGAAGGAAATTCTTGTAGATGAAGAAGAGGAATAGGCAGATTATTTCACGTTCTTCAGGTCTGCTAACAGGTTGTACTTTGTCTTTTCCCAGGTTTGGTTATCCTATAAATAAAGATTATTTATGCTACGATAGATGTGAAGATAATGTTGAGGCTATGGAGATCTTGTATTTGGAAAGTATGTATATAGAGCTTACTTATAAGTGCGATTTTGGGTGTGGTTTTTGTTATAACAAACTTGTATCGCCTCTTGAGATGCATTCGCAAGCTTTTCTTGATGCTGTAGAATTAGCAGAAAGGATGGATGTGCATACGATATTATTGACAGGGGGAGAGCCTTTGCTCTCCCCTTTA
>Ga0256836_1001472_pt1 | contig 10184 bp, 11 predicted proteins | sample 4561380metaG_FD_185974 | JGI IMG/M metagenome (GOLD analysis project Ga0256836, IMG submission 185974) | Hydrothermal vent microbial communities from Guaymas Basin, Mexico - 4561-380 | ecosystem: Environmental > Aquatic > Marine > Hydrothermal vents | place: Mexico: Guaymas Basin | collected...
TTATTGAAGAAAAGATAGCTACTACTCTATTTCTCAAATATATCTTTATCGACTGATAAATCAACTTTTTCATAATACTCTCCTGAAAAGCAAGCAAAACAATAACTCTGCTTCTTTTCTTCTGCTACAACCTCTTTTAATCCCTCTAAAGAAAGATATTTTAAACTATCTACTTCCAAAAATTTTTCTATCTCATCTATCTTCATATTATGTGCTATTAATTCTTCTTTTGAAGGGAAATCCATACCAAAATAACATGGATATTTTATAGGCGGTGAACCTATTCTTAAATGAACCTCTTTAGCACCTGCCTTTCTTAAAATCTTTGCTAATTTTTTTATAGTTGTTCCTCTCACTATAGAATCATCTATTAAAACCACTCTTTTACCCTCTATTACATGCTTTATGGGATTAAATTTTAACAATACCTTAAAGTCTCTTAAACTTTGATGTGGTTGTATGAAAGTTCTACCAACATAATGATTTCTTAATAAGCCCATTTCAAAAGGAATGCCACTTCTTTGAGAAAAACCTAATGCTATAGTATTTGCACTATCTGGTACTGGAATAACAATATCTGCATCAATAGGATCCTCTTCATATAGCTTTGCCCCTAATTTACGTCTGATTAAATCGCAATATTCTCCAAAAATTATTGAATCTGGTCTTGAAAAATATATTAATTCAAATACACAATAAGCCTTTCTTGTGTTTTCTTCACTATATTTAATACTTTTAACACCTGAAGAATCTATAACAACCATCTCTCCCGGTTCAATATCCCTTATATATTCAGCACCTACTATATCAAAAGCACATGTCTCACTTGCTACTATATATGAAGATTTTAATTTTCCTAAAGCTAAAGGTCTATACCCCCTAGGATCTCTAACAGCTATTAATTTATCCTCTGTCATAAATATTATAGAAAACGCTCCCTGAAGTTTTTTTACAGCATCTATTATCATCTCTTCTATTGTAGACTTTTTACTCTTAGCAATTAAATGAAGAACAACCTCACTATCTGAGGTTGACTGAAATATATGACCTTCTTCCTCCATTTCTATTCTTATCTTATGCGCATTAGGAATATTTCCATTATGAACAACTGCTAATTGACCTTTTTTATAATTAATAACAATTGGTTGAATATTAGAAAAATTTGTTGTACTACCTGTTGTTGAATATCTATTGTGGCCTATTGCAATATGCCCCTTTAATTCAGAGATTATCTGTTCATTAAAAACATCTTTAACTAAACCATGATTTTTATAATAATAGATCTTTTTACCATTAGAGCTCGCTATTCCTGCACTTTCTTGACCTCTATGTTGAAGAGCATAAAGCCCTAAAAAGACTAACTTTGAAGCTATATTGGAGCCGTAAACACCTACAACCCCACAATACTCTTTTATAATATCACTACTCATATATCAGCTACTCCCTTTTTATGTTCCTCTTTTAATTTAATATATTCTAAAGCATTTTCTTTTATTGTTTCTATTTCTTTAGATGTTAATTCTCTAATAACTCTTGCTGGTACTCCCATTATTAACACTCCAGATGGATATTTCTTATTTGGGGGTAGTACACTTCCTGCTGCAACCAAGCTATTACTTCCTATTTCAACATTGTCAAGAATTATTGCCCCATTTCCAATTAAACAATTATCTCCTATTCTGGCATTATGAACTATTACATTATGACCTATTGTCGTATAACTTCCTATTCTAACCTCTCCTCCTGTTAATATATGAATAACACTATTATCTTGAACATTTGTCCCTTTTTCTATAAAAATATTTCCAACATCTCCTCTTAAAACAGCCCCATACCAAATACTAACATCTTCTTCCAAAAAAACATTACCTATAATTGTAGCAGTTTTGGCAATAAAAACACCTTCTTTTGTTTTTGGTATCTTATTCCCTAATTTTAAAACTACCATATAGAATCTCCCTTAGAATCAATAGCTACTATTACTGGGAAATCTTCCACATAAAGTAATCTTATAGCCTCTGGACCTAAGTCTTCATACATTATTACTTTACTTTCCTTTATTTTCTTAGATAAAAAAGCCCCTGCTCCCCCTATTGTTATCAAATATAATCCATTATTTTTCTTTATAGCTTCTACTACTTCTATAGATCTTTTCCCTTTTCCAATAGTGGCTCTAACTCCCATATCATATAAAAAAGGAGCAAATCTATCCATTCTTGAACTAGTTGTAGGACCTGCTGAACCTATAACCTGATTTTCCTTTGAGGGAGTAGGCCCCATATAGTAAATAAAACTATTTTTAATCTCAAAATTGATATTTCTATTATTTTTAATATCCTCTACAAGCCTTTTATGTGCTTGATCTCTAGCTGATATCAAATAACCTGTCAATAAAACATAAACACCGGCAGAAAGGTCTAAAAATTTATCAAAATCTCTTTCAATATTTAATTTTATTACTTCCATAGTATAAAAATCTCTTTTGTTTAGTTAAAAATTAATAATTGTATGCCTTACACTATGGCAATTAAAATTAACAGCCACAGATAAACTGGCTATATGGGAAGCATATGTTTCTATAAATACATCAATTACTGTTGGATATCCTCCAACTCCCATAGGACCTATATCCAACTCATTTAATTTTTCTATTAATTCTATTTCTTTATCTCTATAAAACTCAATTTTATTTCTTTCTCCTATATTTCTAAATAAAGCTTCTTTAGCCATCAACATTGCTTTTTCTGCTGTTCCTCCTATACCAATACCAACAATAACTGGAGGACAAGAATTTATAGCTTTATTTTTCACAACATCTATTATAAAATCTTCTATATCTTCCCAAGATGAAGTAGGTGTAAACATTTTAAAAACAGCTGTATTCTCACTTCCTGCACCTTTTAACATAATCTTTATAGTCAGCCCTTTGCTCTCACTATTGAATTTATAATAGAAAATAGCAGGGGTATTATCTCTTGTATTAACTCTATTAATAGGGTCTTTAACAACAGATTTTCTTAAATGACATTCTATATAAGCTTCTTTTACTGATTGATTTAATACATCTTCTATATTAAAATCTATATATACATCCTTCCCTATTTCTATAAAAAATAAAACAATCCCTGTATCCTGACATAAGGGGATTCTTTCACTTTCAGCTATTTTATAATTCTCTATTAATATCTCTATAACCTTTTTTGATAATCCAGAAGTTCTACCTAGAATGTTATTGAAATAATCTTTTATATCTTGTGGTAACTCTGTTGCTATTCTACAAATTTCTTCTTTAATTTTTTCTTTCAAAAAATATTTATCTATATACTTACTCATAATGAAAAAATAAAAAAACATAACTTATATTTCCAATAATTTATTTTTTGGGGTATTGTATTTTAAAATTTATTTTTATTCTACAAAAACAATAAAAACAAGGAGGAACGCATGAAAAAATATACCTTACTTTTCATAATACTACCTATTTTAATGTTTAGTACTATAAGTATTAAAGCTCAAAATTTAGGTTTTGGATTTAAAGTAATTCCTCAACTATGGGGAGATCCAGAAGGACAAATGATTAGAACTAAATTTATTGTAAATCCCGATAATGATTTAGCTGTAGAATTAAGATTGGGTTTTAATGGAGATACCACATCAACTAATTTAGCTATGGGATTTTATTTATCAAAAGGTATTATCTTAAAAGAAGATTTTTCTCTTAATGGATTAGGCGGCATTGTTTATAAAAATTTCTGGGGTAATCAATTTATTTTAGAAGCAGGTGCTGAATTTGAATATTTTTTTGCGGATTATTTTAGTGTATCTGCAGAAGCACTATTATATTTTAATGTATCAAATACTATGTATGGTATAGGGGCTCACTCATTTGGGACTAGTGTAACGTATTATATTATTCAGGAGTAAAATCTAGTGTTATAAATTATTTATTAAATTCCCCTACTTTGAAGTAGGGGAATTTTTGTCTTTATTTTTGTATAGATCAAAATATTTCATAAATAATTGAAAACCTTCTTCGGAAAAGATCTCTTTTATAGGTTCTTTAAGAAAATCAACTAAATATATATCACTATTTAAAGCTAATCTACACTCTCTATAAAAAACAAACTTTAAATATTTATTTCTATATGCCTCAATTATTCTTAAAGGAAATAATCTACATGATAAAGGCTTAGGAAAATCTATAACTCCTTCTTCATAGGCTCTTTGAAAAGCACATCTATATAAACCATTACTATCTCTTATTAAAAAGATACATTCTCCATATTTATCAACAAATGTATAACATTTATCCCCAGAACATGTTATACCTTTATTAAACTCTACAATCCTTTTCTTTTCTTCTGGTAAAAATTCCAATATTTTATAATAAATGTTGTCCCATAGAATAACTTCCTTTCTAAAAAGAGGAGCTCCTATACCATCTTCTCCACGACAGCAAAAACTATTACATCTATTATAATAACATGAAAATTTTATAGAAAAAATAGAAGTATCCACTAAAATATCATCTATCTTTATAAATCCTTTGTAAATAAGTCCTCCACAAATTTTTCAGGATTAAATTCCTCTATATCTTCTATTTTCTCTCCTGTTGTTATGTAATAAACAGGAACATTTAAAAATTCTTTTATAGAAAAAATAATTCCACCTCTAGCTGTACCATCTAGTTTTGTTAAAATAATAGAAGTAACTCCTACTATATTACTAAAAACTTTTGCCTGTTCAATACCGTTTTTACCTGTTGTAGCATCTAATATTAATATAGTTTCATGAGGTAAATCTGAAGAATGTTTTTTTAATACTCTCACAATCTTTTCCAATTCAGCCATTAAATACTTTTTATTATGAAGTCTTCCTGCTGTATCTATAATAACCACATCAAAATTTTTAGATTTTGCTTTTTCATAAGCACTATAAGCTATAGCTGCTGGATCACTTCCTGGCATACCCTTCATCAATTCCACGTCTATCATTTCTGCCCATTTTTCAAGTTGTTCAATCGCTCCAGCTCTAAATGTATCAGCTGCAGCTATTAAAACTTTTTTCCCCTTATTTTTTAAAAGATTTGCCAATTTAGCTATTGTTGTAGTTTTACCGACACCATTAACCCCAACTATTAAAATCACAAAAGGAGATTGGGTATTATCTATCTTTTCTATGAGAGGTGTTGTTTCATTATATAAAAGTTCTTGCAAATGCTTTTTTAATATATTCAAAAGTTCTTCTTTATCAACTTTTTTATCTATCTTTTCTTTTAATTCCTCTATTATTTTATCCACCGTCTTTACAGAAATATCACTTTCTATTAAAAGTTCTTCTATTTCCCATAAATCCTCCTCTTCTATCTTTTCTTTTTTAAAAATACTTCTAATCTTAGAAAAACTATTTTTTATACCTTTAAATATAGCCATTTCATCTCCTTGTTAAACGCTATTTAATAGATTATTAAAATCTAAAATCTTTTCTTTTATATCGGATTCTTTATCTATTAAAAATTTTATATTAAAATTATATTCTTTGCTTATTCTTTCTATTATATTCTCTTTGCTTTCGTCAAAAACTTCTCCTTTAAACATATTAAAACCTAATTTATGAGAATAAAAATCTGCTATACTCACAATAAAAATGATTATTTTTTCTTTAGATATACAATCCTTTATCTCCTCAACAATTTTTTCTAGCTCTTTATATCCTTGATCCATACTCAATGCCTTACTAATAGTAGATGGCAACTTCCATGTTTTAGCTATTGCTTCCCCCACCATTGCTCCTGTTATTCCAAAAATTTCTAACTCCAGTTCCCTACATTCTATATAATTTTTACACTCGCCTAACCTTTCAACATACTCTTTATATTTATCCTTATATTTTCCATATAAAAATACCTTTCCTATATCATGAAGTAATGAACCTATATATCCCTCATCAGGTTCCAATTCCTTAAAAATTTCTGCATTTGTATTATATTGTAAAATCTCACGGCAAATAACTGCAGAAGCCAAAGAATGAAGCCAAAAATTATTCTTATCATCTGTATAAGGTAAATCTATATCCATAAATTTTTTTAAACCTATAGATATTAACATAGCAAATATTGCATTAAACCCTAGAAATAAAACAGCTTTTCTTACTGTTGTAATCTCTTCAGGTGGTGAATAAAAAGCTGAATTAGCTAGTTTTAATAATCTTATAGTAAAGCCTGGATCCTTTTCAATTAATGAAATTATTTTATCCGTATCAGGCTCTTCTTTTGATAATTCATTAAAAAGTAATGTTATAATCTCAGGAAGAACCGGAAGATCTGAAATATTAAATTGGGTATCCACAAATGCTCCTTGTTTTTTTATTATAATATAATTCCTACCATTATATCAAAATAAGGTGATACACCACCTGTTTTACTATTTGTTTCATCTGACACAACAGCATTAAAACTTGCTCCGAGATCGATAAATAATATTGGTACAGCAGGTGGGTGAAGTCTTATACCAGCAGACCCACCTACAAAGGTAGCGCTTCTATATTCATCAATTGATGGGTTATTATCTGGAGGAGCATATAATTCTCCCCAAAAACCTAATTCTCCTATAACAGAAAACATTTCATTCATCTTTTGTCCCATACCTAAGCCTATTGCAACTTTAGAATCTGCACCATTAAATCCTACTCTTCCTGAAATAGAAACAACACTTTTAAAATATGATGTATTTCTAATATATTGAGTATAGAATAATCCTAACTGATTTTTTCCTGCAAGTCCAAATCCTAAAGCAACATTAGGCATAAGTCCAAACTTAAATCCTAGTCTTAAATCAGATATATGCTCAAGTATAGAAGCCTGAACCTGCCAACCACTTCCTAATCCAAATGAAATCTCATGAAGTCCGGCAACAAAGCCATACATTGGATCAACATCTGGTAAAGCTGTATAGTAAAGATGGGTTGGAGTTGTTGAAGCTAAAGTAGTCTCAGCAGAATGATAAGTCTTTTTTGTATTAGATGAATTTCCTTCATCATATATAACAGATGATTCCTTTGTATTACCAGCATATATTGATATATTTGCAAAAATAATTACTAGCAAAATATAAATTATAAATTTTTTCATACAACCCTCCTATTATTTTAAAAATAATATTCTTCTATTGGTGGTATAGGTTCTATTTTTATATTATAAAACGTTAAATTTATCTCTATAGGCTTTGGTAATCTTCTACCCTGCTCATCATATAATAAATGTATAACAGGAATCTTATCTTTTCTTTCTATATTATCTCTTACTACAACTCCTTTATAATTCGAAAATCTCCCTCTATCTTCAACTTTTACCCAAATTCCCTCTGGATATATATTTAATTTAAATCTTAAGGCTTTTACTACATCTATATTAAATTCATCGGGATTTAAGTACAAATCTCTAAGTACATCTCTTAAATTTATATAAAAATCATCATTATTACTATAATTTACATTTTTTTCGTAAAAAAATACAACTTTTATTATTGAACTAGATAGAGTTATGGTATCCTTTTGAGGAATATTAATAAACTTTTTACTTCCATACTTAACAATCCTACCTATAATAATTGGAGAAAAAGGAATCTTAGAGATTAAATAGTAAGAATAATCCCCTATTGCCATAGGAAAAAAATCATTCCAGTAATCGTCTAAATCTTCTATTGAAAGAATAAGTCTTCCAGAAAAGAACAATAAAGAAGCTATTAATAAAAAGGACAGCTGGGTTAAATCTAATTTAAGTCGATATCCTGTAATTACAGAAATTATAGAGATTGAGATAGACCTCCAATAAAGGGATTCATCATATTTTCTTAAAAGTAATAAAGGATATAACAAAAGATCACCATCTCTATTTTCTAAATATATATTCCATATATTTTTTATCTCGTCTCTTATTACTCTTGAATAAACTACTCCCTTATAATTATCACTATATATACTAAATCTTTTAAAATAGTCTTCTTTTATAATATTTTTTACTATTTCTTTTATACATTTTTTATGGTTAATATAGTGTTTTGAATATATCTCTATTTTTTTTGTAAAAAAATCAAAATTTCTCTGTAAATCATCTTCTATAGTATAATCTACTATAACCTCATCTATTTTTAACTTTTTTAGAATATCTATAACCTCTTTTGTTATTACAACTCCAGGGACTAATACTGCTACTCTATTTTCATCATATATGTAGGTTGCAATTATATCCCCTTCTTTTAAATCTTCTATTTTTCTCTTTATCATATAATAGTAGCCTCGTAGAATGGATATTCTAATTTATCTTTTATTTTAATATAATAAATATTATCCCTTCTTAAAAAATTTGATTTAACTTTTATATCTATAAAATTTTCTGTCTTACCAGTATAATAAACACCATGTTTTTCCTCTGGAATAAAAGAAAACTCATAATGTTTTATAGATTCTATAAAATTAATCTTCTTTCTTTTACCTAGTTCCTGAAGAATCTTTAGCCTTCTTTTTTTTTCTTCTGTTGAAATATTATCATTCATTTCATTAAATATCAAACTCCCTTTCCTATGGGAATAGGTAAAAACATGGTAATGTTCTATAGGTTGACTCTCAAAAAATCTATATATCTCCTCAAAATCCTTTTTTGTTTCTGAAGGGAAACCTACAATAATATCTGTTCCTAACATAATCTTTTCATTTATAGATTTAATTTCATATATCAATCTTTTATAAAAATCTAAATTAAAAGGTCTTCTCATTAATCTTAATATCTTTTCACTTCCTGATTGTATTGGAATATGAAAAAAAGGACAAAGTCTTTTATCTTCTATTGTTAATTTAGCTAGTTCTATATTAAAATCCCAAGGTTCTATTGATGATATTCTTAGTCTAAACTCTAAAGGTATATTTAAAATTTTATCCACTAATTTTACTAAATTATAACCATTATAATTATACCTAGCTATATTGGTTCCTGTTAATATTATCTCTTTTACACCATTTTCTAAAACAAAGGTTACCTCTTCTAATATTTCATTTATATTCCTTGAAGTCTCCTTCCCTCTTAAATTAGGAATTATACAATAACTACATTTACTATTACACCCTGTCTGTATTAAGATGTTATAGCGTGTTTTAAAATCCTCTATTGAATCTTTTTTTCTATATGCTACATTTTGGATTCCTAAAATTTCATAAAATTTTGTAAATTTATCTTTATTTTTTATTAATATTATATTCTTATTACTTTTAAAATCATCCTTTATCCCATTACCATCTATTAAGCAACCTGATACTATTATTTTAGAATTAGGATAGTTCTTTAATAAAGTCTTTATCTTATAATTTGATTTTCTTTCGGCATTTTTTGTTACCATACATGTGTTTAATACTACAATATCTGGGTTACCAAAATCTATGATAAAATCATTTGATAGAGTATTAATCCATCTTTGAATTTCAGATATATTAGTTCTACATCCAATATTAAAAAAAGCTATTTTCTTCATATATTATTAATAAAACTAAATACTTAATAACATTTCCTTTAAGTGTTTAGGATCAAAAATAACACTATAATAATTGGAAGCTAGTTCAAAACCAGCCTCTGTATTTACTCTAAGATATATTCTAAAGAAAGGATAAAATCCCTCTATCTCTATACCTAACGGCTTATAATAGAAAACCTCATTATATGGAATATTCCATTCCAATTTTGAATAAATCCACCTTAATGAAAATATTAGATCTTCAAAATTTCTTTCTATTACTTCAAAAACTTCTCCTTTATCGTAAATTAATATCTCAATACAAGGATACTTACAACCATAAGGTAAATAGATAAAAATTTTTCCTTGATTATATATAATTAAATCTTCTTTTTGTAAATATTCCAATCTTTTTTCTAAATACTCTTTATCTTCTTTTAAATGTTTTAATAATCTTTCTATAAAATTACCCCAGAAAAAACTCCCTATTATCTGTTTATGCATATGATAGATAGAAGCCCCTGCTTCTTTTAAGTGATTTTCAAAAAGGAAAATATAAGAAATATTGGTAGCATTATATAGATATTTAACATATTCAAAAGCTGTTTTGTAATAATAATAAAGCTCAATTTTTGACATAAATTTTTTGGTATAAGGAAATAATTCACCATATTTATCTTTATA
>Ga0256836_1001475_pt1 | contig 10175 bp, 13 predicted proteins | sample 4561380metaG_FD_185974 | JGI IMG/M metagenome (GOLD analysis project Ga0256836, IMG submission 185974) | Hydrothermal vent microbial communities from Guaymas Basin, Mexico - 4561-380 | ecosystem: Environmental > Aquatic > Marine > Hydrothermal vents | place: Mexico: Guaymas Basin | collected...
AACTGTACTAAATATAGAGTTTGCATTTTCTTTAGAATTTAGCATATACTAGTATGGATTATGATTCTGCAACTGGTGGTCATGAAAGTAACATCGTAGCTACAATAGGTGCATGTTTCTAACAAGAGAGATATTTTGATATAATTCTTTTATGTCAAAACTTATTAATAAACTTTTTTACATAGCATTTATGCTATTGTTGATCTCTATTCTCTCCTTTTTAGCAATTCACTCTGCACCAAATAGTTTTTTTAGTGCAGGTGAATTGAACCCAAATATGACACCTGAAATACTTAAGCAATTACAGTCTGTTTATGGTTTAGACAAACCTTTATATAAACAGTATATAGACTGGATTGTTAATATTTTGAGTTTGAACTTTGGTGTTTCTTTTGTAAGTGGTCAAGATGTGACCTCAGAGATATTAAAAAGACTGCCCGTAACACTTTTTATAAATATGGTAACTTTAATTATTGTATTTGTTTTATCATTGTACTTAGGTATAAAGTCAGCACTTAATTATAATAAAAAAACTGACTATATCATCCGTCAAATCTCCCTTATATCTTTTTCAATGCCATCATTTTACTTGGCACTTTTATTTATCATATTTTTTAGTGTAAACTTAGATATATTCCCTATATCTGGACTTCATTCCATAGAAGAAAAAACAGGAGTTTATAATTACTTAGATATGCTTTGGCATCTTACTTTACCCATAAGTGTTATGATATTTGTTGGTTTAGGAAGTATGATAATCTATATCCGTTCCCTTACTTTAGAGATTTTAAAAAGTGATTATTATTATTTTGCATTATCTCGTGGACTTAGTCAAAAACAACTACTTCGTTTTTATATAGTTCCAAATCTTTTACCACCTATCATAACTCTTTTAGGGCTATCTTTACCAGGTCTTATTGGTGGTAGTGTTATTTTAGAGTCAATCTTTGGTATAGAGGGTATGGGACAACTGTTTTTTATGTCTGCACTTAGTCATGATTATCCAGTGATAATGGGTACTTTAATGATTAGTTCGTTTTTAACATTGTTTGGAAATATGATGGCTGATTTAATTCTTTTAAAATTAAATCCTTATTTTTTAAAATAAAGATTTTAGAGTTACATCTGAAGAACTTTTTATAGTATAATAACATCAAAAAGATGTTAAAAAATTATGAATACTATAAAACTTTCAATAGAAGAAAAAAACTTAGAACTTGTATTATCTATTTTAAATAACCTAAAAGATGGATTAATCTCAGATATAACAGTTGATAAACAAGAAAAATACAAAACAAAATATCAACCAAAAACTAATCAAATTATTTTAGAAGAGAATGCTTCTACCTCAAGCTTACATGGAAAGTATCTAAATCCTAAAGCATATAAACAAAAAATTCAAAAGAAAAAAATATGAAACTATGGATTTCAGATACAAAAACACCAACTCATCGTTTAGTAAAACTTCATGCAGAACAACATAGTAGCTACGAATATCTTGGTGATTTAGATGAAATTGAATTAAAAAAATTTCTTTTAGAGCTACAAAATGATATGGATGTTACTAAAAACATCAAACTACTAAATTATTACGGTTATTTGCATCTTTTTATTAAGGAAACATAAATGGAAAGATTAGTTGAGATAGAAAAGTTTGACTCTGAAGAAAGCACTGAAGTATCACTTCGTCCTGATGCTTGGAGTGAATACATAGGGCAAGAACAGATTAAAAAAAATCTTGGAGTATTTATACAAGCTAGTAAAAAAAGAGATGAAGCACTTGACCATGTTTTGTTTTATGGACCCCCTGGGCTTGGTAAAACTACACTAGCACTTATCATAGCAAATGAGATGAATGCAAACATAAAAGTAACAGCTGCCCCGATGATAGAAAAAAGTGGTGACTTAGCCGCGATACTTACAAATCTTGAAGAGGGAGATATACTTTTTATAGATGAGATTCATAGACTTTCTCCTGCTGTTGAAGAGATTTTATACTCGTCTATGGAAGATTATCGTATAGATATTATCATAGGTAGTGGACCAGCTGCTCAAACTGTAAAGATAGACCTACCAAGATTTACACTTATAGGTGCAACAACTCGTGCAGGTATGCTCTCTAACCCACTTAGAGATAGATTTGGTATGAGTTTTAGAATGCAGTTTTATACTCCTGATGAATTAGCAAAAATCATAAAACAAGCTTCACAAAAACTAAACAAAACTATCATACAAAAAGCTTCTATAGAGATAGCAAAAAGAAGTCGTGGCACTCCCCGTATAGCATTAAGACTTCTTCGCCGTGTTCGTGACTTTGCAGATGTTGCAGATGAAGAAAACATCAATCATAGTAGAACAAAGTATGCACTAGATGAGTTAGGTATAAATATGCATGGTTTTGATGAGATGGATATAAAACTACTTAAACTTCTTATATCAAACAAAGGTAGACCTATGGGACTTAGTACCATAGCTGCAGCTTTAAGTGAAGATGAGGGGACTATAGAAGATGTACTAGAACCATACCTTTTAGCAAATGGTTATCTTGAGAGAACAGCAAAGGGTAGAAAAGCAACAAGAGAAACTTACAACATTTTAAATATGCCTATAGATTCAGAACAAGGAACATTATTTTGAAAGCACAATACTTTGTAGCCATACTTTTTGCTACTGCTTTATACTGGATGTACTTACTGTATGCACCATTTTTATTTAGTATGACCATAGCAGCACTTTTAGCAATCTCTACATCAAATATCCAAATATATTTTGAAAACCTAACAGAATCAAAACTAACAGGAGCATTTATATCAAGTCTTCTTTTAGCTATCTTATTTTTTGCTCCACTTGGATACTTTTTAACAACTTTAACTATAAAACTAAACTCTATAGAACCTGAAATATTTAAAAACATAGCTATTTTCATAAAACAAACTATACAAAATCCACCAGAAATATTACTATTTTCAAAACCTTATTTAAAAGATTTTGTAACAGATATAGACTTAAAATCTGTCTCTACACATCTGCTAAGTATGACTGGAAATATAGGTGCTATAAGTGCTAGTTTTGTAAAAAATGCACTACTTGTGATAGTTTTTTACTTTTTTATACAATACAACAGTTCTAGTGTAACAGATTTTTTAAAACGGATAGTTCAAATCTCTATAGAAGAATCAACCATGCTTATAAAAGAGTTATCTTCTGTTATGAATGTTGTTTTTTACTCCATAATCGCAACGGCAATGTTTGAGGGAACTCTGTTTGGAGTGATGATATCATATATGGGTTATAATGGTCTTTTATTTGGCATTATGTATGGGTTTGCTTCACTTATGCCTGTTGTTGGTGGTGTTGTTATGTGGTTACCATTTATGTTATATGAGTTTTACATAGGGGACAATTCAGGAGCGATATTTATAGCTATTTATTCTGTTGTTGTTATCTCCATAATTGCAGATACTTTTATAAAACCACTTATCATAAAATGGATAAACAAAAAACTTTTAAAAGATGATGATGCTAAACTAAATGAGTTGGTTATATTTTTTGCTATAATCGCTGGACTTTCAACATTTGGTTTTTGGGGGATGATACTAGGTCCTGCTATAACTGCTTTTTTCTTAACTATTTTAAAACTTTTTGAAAAAAGAAACATAGAGTGTGAGCAAAAGAGTTAAACCCAAATTATGCAATAGAAATTTATAAAATTTACCTATGCTTGTAATTAAGGGGGATTTAGTGAAAATTTTAAGCCACCTTATTGGTGGTGTAAATTTTTAATGAATGTCCCTTGATTGCAATGATAGAGTACAATTTTTTATTTCTATTGTATAATTTTGGTTAAAACCCTTTTACTTATTTTTCTAACTGAATATCAATAGAAAGAGCCTCAACACCATCTTGAGTCTCTTTTTGAATATCTACTTTTTTAACATCTATATATTTTTTAACAACCTCTATTATCTCAGCTTTTAGTTCATCTATGAAAGGGAAACTGTTGTTTGATCTATCCGACATTATCGCTATTGTAAGTCTATCTTTAGCAGTTTTTGCACTACTTTTTTTACCAAACCAAGGAAACATTATGAAAATATCCCTTTAACTTTTTGTATAAAACTTTCTTTATGAGACTCTACATCTACAAACTCAACTTTCTCTCCACATATTCTTGATGCTATTCTTTTATATGCTTGTCCAGCTTTTGAATTGTCATCTAAGATGATAGGTTTACCTTGGTTTGAAGCGTCTATGATACCTTTATCTTCAGGTATCTTACCAATAAGTGGGATACTAAGTATCTCTAAAATATCATCGCTATTTAGCATCTCACCACTTTGAACCATTTTTGAATCGATTCTATTTATGATAAGAAACTTATCAACCTCTTGACCATCTTTTACTTTTTTACTTTTAGAGTCAAGTATCCCGATAGCTCTATCTGAATCTCTTATAGATGAAACCTCAGGGTTTACAACTACCAATGCTCTATCTGCAAACTCTATAGTATGCTCATAACCACTCTCTATACCAGCAGGAGCATCAAGAATTACAAAGTCAAACTCCTCTTTTAAACCACTTACAAGTTTTGAGATTTTATCAGAGTCTAACACTGACTTATCTTTTGTTTGTGATGCTGCTAAAAACGATAAGTTTGGACTCATCTTACTTTTTATAAGTGCTTGTTTAAGACCTATACCATCATCCATAACATGAACCATATCATAAACTACACGGTTTTCAAGCCCTAGAAGCATATCAAGATTTCTTTGACCGATGTCAAAATCAACCACTACACATTTTTTATCATTTTGTGCAATTCCAAGACCAATATTTGCTGTGGTCGTAGTTTTACCAACTCCACCTTTACCACTTATAACTGCGATTACTATACCCAACTTGTCTCCTTTAATGCAGGTGTTATAACTATTTCATTATTTATTAATTCCACTCTATTTAACTTATCTTGTAAAAATTTATTATCTACTTCAACATCATGAAAAACTATATTTGCTTTTGATGAAGCTTGAAGCATCATAAAATCACCATTACAGCGAATCGAACCATCAACTATCTGTGTAACAATAAGTGTTCCATTTATAATGATGCTACCACCACTGTTTACACGATTTAAAAGAAGAAGGTCACCATCTAGTTTAACCTCTTGACCACTTCTTATAAGTTTATCTAAAACTTTTAGGTTTGTCTTCGCTTTTTCTATAGGTTTTACTTTAGGCTCTTCTTTTTTCTCATGAGCTTTTTGTATAGGTTCTAAGTTTGTTTTTTGTTTTTTTTGAACAGGTATATCTAAATTAAATACATACTTTAAGTCTTTAGAATCCAAATAGTTCTTTATCTTATCACTTTCTTGACCATTAATCACGATAAGATTATTTTGAAAAAAAAGATAATTTTTATCAAAAAAAGAGATAAATCCATCTTCATTTTCTAACTCTATTTCAAATATTTTTGCAGAATATTGCTTAGTTTTCAAAACTATCCTTAAGTTGTAAATATTAGACTTCTTGCATAACCTAGTGAAAGTCTATTAAAAAAATTATATCTAAATAATCAAACTTTTTATCTAAGTAAGAGGACATAGATAAACTAATCCATTTTTAACAACTATTTCACCACTAAGTTCAGCTTCAAAAATTTTATTTGGAAATTTTTTTAAAACCTCATCATAAGTTGGATTACTTTTACAAAACTCAGAAAAATCATCATTTTTAAAACTTCTAACTTCATTACCAAATATACTAAATATAAACTCATTGATATCATAAATAACTTTTGCTTTTGCATCTTTTAAAAGTTCATTTGTTGCCCCACTCTCCCCTAACCTTTGAGGAAATACATAAATCTCTTTACCCATCTTTAAAGCATATTCTATACTTCTCATACTACCACTACCAAGTTCTGCTTCAACCACAACAAGTACATCACCAAGAGCAACTACTATCTCATTTCTCAAAACAAAACTATATGGGGTAGCTTTAAAACCATCTTTAAACTGACTCAGTAAAAGACCATTTTTTTCTATATCTGTTAAAAGGTTTTTATTTACTGCTGGGTATTTTAAATCGATGCCACATGGAAGAACGGCTATGGTATTTGAACTACTAGCACCCAAATGCGAAATTGCATCTATCCCCATAGCACCACCACTTACGACACATATATCTGCCTGAGATGCACTTAAAGCTAAATTTCTAGCCATTAATTGTGAGTATTTAGTTGGTTTTCTTGAACCAACTATCGAGATTTTTTTCTTTTTTAACAGTTCTTTATTTCCTGAGAAAAAAAGTTCCTTAGGGTAGTTTTTCATAGCATCTAGTTCTACTACATGCTCTTTTATTTTATTCATAATTGGTTTATATAAACTAGCTCAACATCATGAAAAAGTTTTTTTGATTCTCTTAATGCTGCTATTGTGTTTTTATGAGGATGCCCTATGGCTATAGCTGTTCCATGTTTTTTAGCCGATTTTATAGCTTCTTTTATCTGTTTTTTTACATAAGCTTTATCCATATTATGATCTAAAAAAACATCTCTTGCTACATACTTAAGACCAAAATTTTTCATAACTTTTGGTGCTTTAGTTTTTGATGTTGTTCTACTATCTATAAAGTTTATTTTATTTGCATTAAGAACAGTTATTAACCTGTTCATTGCAATCTCATTAGAAGTAAATTTACTACCTGTATGGTTATTTATATATCTTACTTTTGGAAATAATTTTTTAATAATATTTATCCGTCTTAATATCTCTTTTTGAGAATCTTTAACATGAAGTGTTGTTGGTTCTTCTGCTGTAAAACTCATAGCTTCCATCGGTAAGTGAACCATATAAAAACTTTCTTTTGAAGCTAGTTTTGCAGAATTGGGACGGTACTTACTAGGTGGGAGGAAAGACATCGTTAATGGTATGTTTAAACCTTTTATAGCTTTTACTTGCTTTTTTACACATACATCATCTATAATAATGGCTAACTTTGGTTTATCTGTTATTGTTATTTTTCTTTCTACAGGCTTTATACTCTCTTCAATCTCTTTACTATCAAATTCATGAGATGCACTTATATACTCCCTTGTCGGCTTTTTTAAAACCTCTTTAAGTCTTTTTTTTACATCTTCCTCTTTTGTTATTTTTGGTAAAACTTTTGCATCTTTAGTTTCTTTTTTTTTCTCTGATTTTTTTAGTTCTTGTAAAAGTTCTGATTTTTCATCTTTTTTTTGTTCTTTTTTTATCTTTGAAATGGTTGAATCTATTTTTGCATTTTCATATCCAAAATAATATCCAGCTAACAATGCACTTAGTAAAAGTGCTATAACAGCTAAAGACCAAGCCGTATATGTTAATACTTTTGAATTTTTATTAGTTTTAGTATTTTTTTTTCTTTTTGCCATTGTGTACTTTTCTATTTTTTTGTAACTATACCAAAAAAGTACCTAAATTTTTATTTTATTTAAGTAACTTTTGAGTATAATTTCAAGTTCCTTTCTCTTTGTATCAATTTTGATATATAACATAGCCGAAAGGGAAACAAGTCATAATGACTTTCCAAATACCAAAAGGAGATAATACTCTATGAGAAACTACGAAAACTTAGTAATCGTAAAACCAACATTTACAGCTGAAGAGATTCAAGCTAGCATAAAAGCAGTTGAAGAAGTAATCACTTCAAACGGTGGTGAAATAGCTACTACAAACGCAATGGGAATGAGAAAATTAGCATACCCAATTGATAAAAATGAGCGTGGTTATTACCATGTTATCTATTATACTGTTGCTCCATCTTCAATCTCTGAGATTGAAAGAAGATTCCGTATCAATGAAGATTTACTTCGTTTTGTAACTATCAAATATGATACAAACCGTGAGATCATCGCATGGAACCAACTAGTAGAAAAAGCTCAAAAAGCAGCTGCACCTAAAGTGACTGAAGAAGTTACAGCAACTGAAGAAGCTCCAAAAGCAGAAGAAGCTCCGGCAACTGAAACAACTGAAGCATCAGCTGAGTAGTAAGCGTAAGCTTTAAAAAATAAGGAAAATTCATGTATAACAAAGTTATTTTGGTTGGAAACTTAACACGCGATATTGAACTAAGATACTCTCAAAGTGGTATGGGTATAGCAAACACTGCTATAGCTACTAGCCGTAAGTTCACTAGCAATGGTGAGAAAAAAGAGGAAGTATGTTTTGTAGATATTACATTTTTCGCAAGAAGTGCAGAAGTAGCCAACCAATACCTTAGAAAAGGGAGTAAAATCCTTGTAGAGGGAAGACTTAACTTTGACCAATGGGTAGATCAAAATGGACAAAAACGCTCTAAGCATTCTGTAGTTGTAGAAACTATGCAGATGTTAGGTTCAAGAGACGATAATAATCAAGGTGGTAATAATTATAATGCTCCTGCACAAGGTCAGCCTCAAGGCTATCAACCACAGCAACAGCAAAATAACTATCAACAACAACCTCAAAGTTATCAGCAACCACAAGCTCAGCAACAGCCGAGTTATGGTGCAAATCAAGAGAATCAACAACAATCTTACCAACAGCCTAAGCCAAGTTATAACAATAACCAAGCACAAGCTCAAAGTAAAGAGATGCCAAGTAGCAATGATATCCCTGTAATCGACATTGATGAAGATGAAATTCCATTTTAAATAATAGAATAAGAAAGGTAATAACATGGCAGAAAAAAGAAAATATAGAAAAAGATATTGTAAATATTGTGAAGCAAAAGTTGACTTCATGGATTATAAAGATGTAGGAGCTTTACGCTTTTCACTTTCAGAGAGATATAAAATCATGCCTCGTCGTCTTACTGGAAACTGTAAGCGTCACCAAGATATGATTTCAGTAGTTATCAAAAGAGCTAGAGCAGCAGCATTAGTTCCTTATACTGTAACTCGTAAAACAGTTGTAACTGCACCATTTGAGAACTTAAAATAATCTAGTCCTCATAGGAATACTTTTTGCTTTTATAAAAGCAAAAAGTGACCTAAATGAAATACCTTCTAACTCTCCTCCTTAGTTTAGTCTCTATACTAAATGCTAATAACTTTGATGTAACCATATATAAACAATTTAATAGTGCTTTATTTGGCATCACACAAGACTATGATAGAGAGATAACTGCTGTTGGTTTTTCAAAAAACTTTCAAACATCTAGCAAAAAAACTTCAACTTACACCAATCCATTTGAATATCTTGAGGGTATCTCAAGTACAAAAGGTATACATATGCATCTTATTAAAGTAGATAATAGTGCAAATATAACTTTAAATAAAATGATAAACATATCAAAATGCTCAAAAGCTATATCTGTTATAAAAACACCATCAAATGGATACTTTGTAGGTGGTTATACTTTAGATGGATTATTAGTTATTGTAAAACTAGATGCAAAAGCAAGAATATTATTTACTAAAATATTTGGAACAAAAAATCAAAATACTATGAATAGTCTTGTTAAACTAAGAGATGGTGGAGTTCTAAGTGTTGGTGCTTCTAAAACTACAAGATCTTCTAGTGGCAATATATTTGAAAGTGGTCTTGGTTTAAATGATATATACTTAACACGATTTTCAAAAAATGGTCAAATACTTTGGAGTAAAAAATTTGGTGGAGAAAATGATGATGAAGGTATAGATGCTATAGAAGCAAGAGATGGCTCTATCATAGTTCTAACAAGAACATCTTACAATGATAATCAAGATATGAAAATCATGAGAATAACACAAAATGGAAACAAGATTTGGGAGAAACATTATAAAACAAAAGATATAGTAACAGCACATAAAATCATACAACTAAGAGATGGAAGTTTTTTACTATCACTTAGTCAACGAGCAAGACTGCAAAAAGAATATATGCGACTTATAAAGTTTGATTTACACAAAAATACTATAAATGATAAAGTTTTAAATACAACATATTCAAGTGCTTTAAAAGATATAAAAGAGTATTCAAACTCAAATATCATAGGTGTAGGTTATGTTAAAGATGATTACAATACAGATGGTCTTGTTGTTATTTTAAACTCAAAACTAGAGATGCTTTACCAAAAACACTATGGAGATGAAAACTATGATGAGTTTAATGCTGTTACTATACTTCATAACTCTCAATCAGCTATAGCAGGTATAAAAACAGATATAGATTCACA
>Ga0256836_1001479_pt1 | contig 10144 bp, 12 predicted proteins | sample 4561380metaG_FD_185974 | JGI IMG/M metagenome (GOLD analysis project Ga0256836, IMG submission 185974) | Hydrothermal vent microbial communities from Guaymas Basin, Mexico - 4561-380 | ecosystem: Environmental > Aquatic > Marine > Hydrothermal vents | place: Mexico: Guaymas Basin | collected...
AAGTTCTAAATTATGTCTTTTTCCGACTTCATAGTCGTTTGGGTCGTGAGCCGGGGTTACTTTAACAGCACCCGTACCAAACTCCATATCAACATATTCGTCGGCAATAATAGGAATTTCTCTGTTAATTAGCGGCAGGCGGACTTTTTTACCGATTAGGTGTTTGTATCTTTTATCTTCTGGATTTACCATAACAGCGGTATCTCCAAAATATGTCTCAGGTCTTGTAGTGGCAACTACTATATATTCGTCGCTATCGACAATTGGATATTTAATATAAACAAGCTCGCCTTCGTGAGTTTCATATTCAACCTCAATATCGCTTAGTGCCCCATCTTTTGGACACCAATTAACCATATAGTTGCCTTTTACAATATAGCCTTCGTCATAAAGTTTTTTAAAAGCAACCCTAACAGCTCTTTGAAGCCCTTCGTCCATTGTAAAACGCTCTCTACTCCAAGCAGGGCTTGCTCCAAGACGTCTTAGTTGAGTTGTGATAGTACCGCCACTATATTCTTTCCACTTCCAAACTCTTTTTAAGAATTCTTCTCTTCCTATTTCCTCTTTTGTTTTTCCTTCAGCTAAAATCTGTTTTTCTACCACGTTTTGAGTTGCAATTCCTGCGTGGTCAGTTCCTGGTTGCCAAAGAGTTGCATATCCGTCCATTCTTTTGTATCTAACCATAATATCTTGAAGGGTAAAAGTTAAAGCGTGTCCGATATGAAGGCTTCCAGTTACGTTAGGTGGGGGCATCATAATACAGAAGTTTTTAGGTTTTGAATAGTCTACTTCAAAAAAGCCTTTCTCTTCCCAGGTTTTATAAGTGTTTTTTTCAAATTCCTTAGGATTATATTCTCTCATTAAAATCCTTTTTTTGTGCAATTATACCAACTTAATTAAAAAAATCTTGTGTTATAATATGGAATGTTTTTTGCTTAAGTTAAAAAAAAGGATAAAGATGAAATTTAAAGTGGCACTTCCTATTTATGGTTTTGAAAATGAAAAAGAGTTTGAGCTTGAAGAAATAAATGATACTTTTTATAAATTAAAGGGAAAAAATGTAAATTTTACTTTAATAAATCCTTTTAAAATAAAGCCTGATTATGATTTTGAAATTACGGATGCAGAACAAAAAGCTTTAAATTTGGATGAAAATAAAAATTTTTTAGTACTTAATATTATGACTATAAATGAGCCTTTTATTGAATCGACAATAAATTTTGCTGCACCTCTTATTTTTAATGTAACCGATAAGCTGGTAGGGCAGGTAATTTTAGACAAATACCCTTTTTCTTTAATAGACCCTTTGAAAAATTATATAAAGGTTGAGAGTGAAAGTTAGTATTATAGGTTATGGAGAAATGGCAAAAGCTATTGCAAACGGTTTAAAAGGGGAAGTTAAGTTTGAGGTAGTAGGAAGAGATGAAAAAAAACTAAAAGAATTTGCAAAAGAGTTTGGGTGCGAGTATTTTTTAATAAACGGTTATGATATTACCTCTAAAAATGTAATTCTTGCTGTTAAGCCATATGCCCTTAAAGATATAGGTGAAATGTTAAAAGGGGAAGCTGAGGTTTTAATTTCAATTTTAGCAGGTAAATCTTTAGAAGAAATAAAAAAATATATAAAATCAAAATTTTATTTAAGGGCTATGCCAAATGTTGCGGCAAAGTATAAAGCTTCAACTACAGCAGTTACGGGAGATAAAGAGGCAAGGGAAGTAGGTAAGTTTGTTTTAAGCAAAATAGGGGATGTTGTATGGGTAAATGGAGATGACGAAATTGATATGGCAACGGCAATTATAGGAAGCGGTCCTGCGTTTTTGGCTCTAATTGCAGAGGCAGTTTGTGATGGAGGAGTTTATATAGGTCTTAAAAGGGAGATAAGTGAAAAATTGACAAGAGGTCTTTTTAAAAGTTTTTGTGCAATTGATGATAATTTTGCTACAATTAAAAATCAGGTTATGTCGCCAAAGGGTACTACGGCTGAGGGAATAAAGACTTTAGAAGAAGAAGGAATAAGAGGAAAAATGATGAAAGGCGTTATTAAAACGTATGAAAAGTCAAAAAACATCTAAAGCTTTTAGTTTAATAGAGCTTATTGTTTCTATAATTATTTTAGGTATTACAGTGACTACAATTCCTGTTTTGCTTCAGACATTGACAACTACTGCTAAAGTTACTGTAAAAGAGAGTGTCTTTTTTACAGAATTTTCACTTTTAAGCCTTATTAATACTAAATATTTTGATGAAAACAACACTGTAGGGGAAAATTTTTATAAAGATTTAAATGGAAGTAGTTTAAATGCAGATGATGAGCTGCAGATTTTAAATTTTTCTACTGAATTAAACAGACTTGGAAAACATCAGATGAATAACAATATCTATAGGAGCGGCAGCAGTGATAAACTCAGTACCATAGGTACCGATGCTGGTGAGAGTAGTGTTGATGATTATGATGATATTGATGATTTTAACGGTTATGAAGAGAATGTAAGTGTTGGTGTGACTTCAAAAGGTTATACCCTTAAAGTCGGCGTTAATTATATTAAAGATAATACAGATTATTCTAACAACAATATTTCGTTTGATATGAATTATACACCACTTTCTAAAAACGCTCTTACTAATATAAAACTGATTGAGGTTTATGTTAAATTTAAAGACGGAAGTAAAATAAAACTTGAATATCCAACCTGTAATATAGGAGCTTCTAAAATCTTGTCATTAGAGGAAATAAGCAGATGAAAAAGGCTTTTACTTTAATTGAGGTTGTTATAGTTGTAGTTGTTTTAGGAATATTAGCCACTATTACTTCAAAAATTCTTGTAAAGGTTTATGAGCATTATTTTTATTCAAAAGAGTTTAATAAACTCAGTTATCAAACAGATGTTTTTTTAAATTCTTTAGCTTCAAAACTCTCTTTTAGGGTTCCTAACTCTGTAATAGGTGTTGAGTGTAACGCTTCAAACGGAGATTGTTATAAGGGAAATATCCGTTCGTTTAATTCTCTTTCTGCTATTTCTATTTCTAGTGAGGATAACTATAAAGTATTAGAATGGCTTGGAAAAGATGTTTATGCACAAAGAGGGATTTGGAAAAGCGATTTAAAAAAAGTGGTTCCTGGATATTCAGGGTTTGTAGATTTAAATCAGACCGAATCTTCAGCAGTAGGGGATGAGTATAATATTTCTACCCCTTATAGTTTTTTTGGAATAGTTAAAGAAATAGACTCAAATTGGACAAAAGCATATGGAATTAAGGGGGATGTCTTTGATAATAATTATACCGTTTTGGTTTTTTCAGGTCCTGATGACAGAGGTGATTTTTTAGATATTAATCATTCATACGGATATTATCAGAAAAAGTATCCTACAAATGCGGCTATGAGGGTTTTTCATATTTATAATCCTCCAAAAAGTACTTTTGATGATACAAACGGTAATACAAAATTAAATATTAAAGCCATTGATGAATCAAATTCAACAACCGTTTATGAAAAATATTATTTAGTAAACAGTGCTTATGCAATAGTGCCGGTTTGTAATAAAGACTCAAGCGGAGATTGTGTGGATTACAATTTGACTCTTTTTTATAATTATTATCCGTGGAATAAACAAAATTATACAGAAGGTAACTCTTCTTTATTAGCAACCCATATAACTCAGTTTAAATTTAAAGAAGAAAACGGGGTTATGAGGATTTTTATATGCGTAAGTAATCCTAAATTGAAAATTGATGGAGAATTTCTTACAGTTTGTAAAGAAAAGGTGGTATTTTGAAAAAAGGATTTTCATTACTTTATACTATAATTTTTCTTATGGTTGTAGCAACTATAGGCACTATGATTATGACATTTAGTACCTCTTCTGTAAAGCATACCACACGTAGTTTTTTAGACACAAAAGCTGAATTAGTGCTTCGTTCGGCTACAGAATTTGCAATTATGGCTCTTCAGGGACACGATTATTCGGCAGGGAGGATTAATGAAATTAATATGACATATCCCGGCTTTAAAGTTCACACAAAGTTTCATTATTTTGTAGTAGGATGTAGTGGGAGTGATTGTTCTAATATAAATACTAATGATACTAATATGAGTGTTTTAGTTTATGTGAGTGTAAAATCAACAAATCCCGCTTTTCATATAAGAAAAGTTCATGTTTCTCTTCAAAACCCTTGATATATAGGATATAATAGAGAGAAATTTGTTTTAAAGGAGTGATATGAACGTAACTGTAGTTGGAAGAAGTGTAGCTTTAACTGAACCTATGAAAGAGCATATAAGAAGAGTTGTTGAAGAGGTTGAAAAATATAATCTTGGCATTATGCATTCAGTTGTTACAGTTGAAAAAGATAAAAGAGATTTTTTTACAGTTGAAATTATTATGAATATTCCTGAAAAAGGGACTGCGGTTGTTCATTATAAAGATAAGGATATGTATGCAGCCCTTGATAAAGCAAAAGATAAACTTGAAAAATTATTAAGAAGATATCATGACAAAAAAACTTCTCATCATAAAAAAGACAGAATTGAAGAGTTAATAGTTGAAGAGGAAGTAGATGAGATTGTTCAAATGCCTTTAGATGTTGAAAAACCCATCTCAATTGATGAGGCTGTAGAAGAGTTTAAAAATTCAGGACTTTATTTTATGGTTTTTAGGGATTTAAGCGGTGAAAAAAGAGTAATTTACAGAAGAAAAGACGGTAAGCTTGGATTATATTAGTTTTTTTAGTAAAATTTCAAACTAAAATTTTAAAAGGAGCGTGAATGAAAAGAACATATCAACCAAGCAGAATCAGAAGAAAGAGAACTCACGGATTTAGAAGCAGAATGAAAACTAAAAACGGAAGAAAAGTTCTTGCAAGAAGAAGAGCTAAAGGTAGAAAAAGATTAGCGGTTTAACTTCTAAGGAAATAAAGAATATATATCAAAAGGGAAGAAAGTTTTATTCTAAATATTTTACTATTTTTTTTCTTTCTTCCGATACTCTTAAAATAGCAGCTGTGGTTTCTAAAAAAATTTCGAAAAAAGCTGTAATAAGAAATAAAATTAAACGTAGAATAAGGCATCTGTCCCGTCTTTATCTGTTAAAAGGACAGTTTGTAATTATTGCAAAAAGCGATATATCACAGATAGATTTTGAAATGCTTAAGAATGACTTTAAAAAAATTAGCAATAAAATTTATAACTCTTTATAAATATATAAGTCCTGTATTTGGCAGTAAATGCAGATATTATCCTACTTGTAGTACATATGCATTGTGGGAATTTGAAAATGATAATTTTTTTAAAGCGTTTATAAAGGTTTTACTTAGAATTTTAAGATGTAATCAGCTTTTTAAGGGCGGAATAGATTATCCCGTAATAAAAAAAAATATTAATGCTGTATATGGGGTGAAAAAAAGAGTCAATTACTGGCTTGTTCCGATAACAGACAATAAATTTATAGTAATAAAGGCAGAAAATGGGTAATAATGATAATTTAAGAAGAATAATAGTTGCAACCGTTATTTCTTTTGTGTTTTTCTTTGCATATGATTACTTTGTATTAGCTCCTCAGACAACAAACAAAGAGCTTAATAACAGCAAACCTGTTGCAAACACTTCTAAAAAAATAGAGGCAAAAAAGAGTATTGATGTAAAAACAGTGACAAAAATAGAAGCAAAAAATTATGAAATGAAAATAGATTCTCTTGGTAGAATTAGCAGTTTTATTTTAAAACAAAACAAGTTCAATGAAAACGGAAAACACCTTGAGCTTATTCCTCAAAAACTTCCAAAACCCCTTGAGATTAGATTTAAAAATGAAAACTTAAACAAAAAAGCGTTTTTAACAGATGTAAGGGTTGATAAAAATTATATTAAATTAGACAATAAACCTCAAACATTGACTATAACACAAGATTTAGGAGAAGTTATCGTTAAAAAAATAGTAACTTTTTATCCAAATGGAAGATATGATTTAAAAATAGAGCTTTCTAAAAGTGAAATTTATTTTATTTCCCCTGGATACAGACCAGCAGTTGCAATTGACCAGCTTACTATTCACGGGGCTTTAATTAAAAAATCTGACGGTACTCTTGAGATTATTGAAGACGGTGATGCAGAACCTGAAACAATAAAGAGTGCAATTATCACAGCCGGGTTTGACAGATATTATACAACTCTTTTGTTTTCAAAAAAACCTTTTAATGCTGTAGTAGTTCCGGATAATGAAAAAAATCCTACTCTTTTTATAAAATCTGATGAAAATCTTAATTTAACAGGGTATATAGGTCCAAAATATGTAGATACATTAAAATCAATCGACCCTGAGCTTGTTGATGTTGTTCAGTATGGGATTGGTACATTTTTTGCAAGAAATCTTTTCTTTGTACTTGACTGGCTTTATAAAATTTCAGGTAATTGGGGAGTTGCTATTATCTTACTTGTGATTTTAGTAAGACTTGTACTGTTTCCTCTTACATTCAAGGGTATGGTGAGTATGTATAAGCTAAAAGAGCTTGCCCCTAAAATGAAAGAAATTCAGGAAAGATACAAAAAAGACCCTCAAAAACTTCAAATGCATATGATGAAACTTTATAAAGAACACGGTGCAAATCCGCTTGGGGGATGTTTGCCTCTTCTTCTTCAAATTCCTATTTTTTATGGAATTTACAAACTTTTATTATATTCAATTGAGCTAAAAGGTGCTGAGTTTTTATGGATTAAAGATTTAAGCGAAATGGATCCATATTTTATTTTACCGGTGTTGATGGGTATTACAATGTATATTCATCAAAAACTAACACCTACAAATTTCCAAGACCCTATGCAAGAGAAAATATTTAAATTCCTGCCGGTTATATTTACAATTATGATGGCGACATTTCCTGCAGGGCTTGTTTTATATTGGACAACAAACAATATTCTTTCAATCCTTCAACAATGGATTATAAATAAATTAATGGAAAGTAAAAAAGCTTTAATGAAGGCTAAAAAGTGAGGATTGAAGCAAAAACATTAGATGAAGCGTATTTAAAAGCTGCCGAAAAACTTAACTGCTCTGTTGCAGATATTGATGCAAAGATAATTCAATATCCAAGCAAAGGGCTTTTTGGCCTTTTTGCAAAGCCTGCTATAATAGAAGTAAATGAGCATCAAAATGAAGCATTAATTCAAAAAGAGATAGAAGATATTTTGCCAGAAATTAAAGAGGGGCTTAAAAGGCTTTTTGAAAAAAGTTGTTTTGATATAGATAATTTTGAGGTAAAAAAATATGATGAAGAGACTGTTTTTATTAAAATAGACGGAGCTGATGCGGCACTACTTATAGGAAAAGAGGGATATAGATACAATGCTTTAAACTATATGCTTTATAGCTGGATAAATCAGAAATATGGATTTAAAGTAAGACTTGAAATTGCCGAATTTTTAAAAAACCAAGAAGCTATGCTTAGGGAATTTTTAGCTCCTTTTATACAAAAAGTAAAAGAAAAAGGTTTTGGAAAAACAAAATCATTTGACGGAATTTTGGCATTTTTAGCACTTGAGATATTAAGAGAAGCATTTCCTGATAAATATGTTGCTTTAAGAGATAGAGGAGATGGAAAGTATGTAGTAATTGGAGATAGACATGGAGACAATAGCGGCAATAGCGACTCCTAACGGGGTTGGGGCTATTTCAATTGTTAGGGTTAGCGGAGACAAGGCGCTTGAAGTTGCTAAAGAACTTACAAAAAAAGATGATTTTCCGCCTCGCGTAGCAAAACTTTGCAAGGTTTATGACAGCAATAATGAACTTATAGATATTGCAATAGTTATTTATTTTAAAGCTCCTAATTCTTTTACAGGTGAAGATATTGTTGAGTTTCAGTGTCACGGGGGTGTGGTTGTAAGCAGGATGATTTTAGAAGAGATTTTAAAGCATGGTGTGAGGCTTGCACTTCCGGGAGAATTTAGCAAACGTGCTTTTTTAAACGGTAAAATTGATGCCTCGCAGGCAGAAGCCATTGCAAAACTTATTGAAACACGCTCACGTGAGGGTGCAAAGCTGCTTTCCCGTCAACTTGAAGGGGATTTAGCGAAGTTTGTGGAGGATATAAGAAATAGACTCATTGAAATAATGGCTTATAGCGAAGTTTTTATTGATTATGCCGAAGAGGATTTACCACAGACACTTGGCAAAGATATTGAAAAGAGATTAAATAAACTTGAAGAGATTTTAAACCATACATTAGAGGTTTCAAAAAGAAGAGAAGGAATGCTTAGCGGGTATAAAGTTGCAATTGTAGGAAAGCCGAATGTGGGTAAAAGCTCTATTTTAAATGCACTGCTTAACAAACAAAGGGCAATTGTCAGTGACATTGCAGGAACAACACGTGATACCATTGAAGAGGATATTCAAATAGGTTCTCATTTAATAAGAATAATTGATACTGCCGGTATAAGGGCTGCAAAAGATGAAATTGAAAAAATAGGTGTTGAGAGAAGCAAAAAAGCTATAGAAGAAGCTGATATGGTATTAGCTGTTTTTGATGCGAATGAGTTTAGTAAAGAAGATGAAGAGATACTTGAACTTATTAAAAATGCTAATAAAGATGTAATAGTTGTTATAAATAAAATTGATAAAGGTGTTAAAATAGACCTTGAGAAATTTAAAGATTTTAAAGTGGTAAAAATCTCGGCTAAAAAGGATATAAAGCCTCTGATAGAAGCGCTTAAAGAACTGCTTGATAGCTATAGCGGTGAAGATGAGCATATTTTAATATCTACTCGTCAGATAAATGCGGTTGAAAAAGCACTAAATGCAATTAAAGAAGCAAGGGAGTTTTTAGCTACAGGCGAACTTGAGCTTTTCAGTTACCAAATTCAAGATGCAATAAAGGCAATAAGCGAAATTACAAAGCCTTTTGAGTATGATGAAATGCTTGATAGGATGTTTAGAAGCTTTTGTGTCGGAAAATAAATAAAGGAGGAAAAAATGACAATACTTGAACTTAAAAAAATGATGATGAAAGCAAAAAAAGAGGATAAAACAAAAGCAAACGCACTTATGATGCTTGTAGATACGGCTCAAAAAATTGCAAAAGAAAAAGGTGTTGATGTTGATGAAAAAATAATTGCAGAAGCTGCAAAAAAACTTTCTAAAATGGCAAAAGAGTCAATTGATGCGGGAATGGAAGAAGCAAAAAAAGAGCTTGAGATATATGAGAGTTTCTTGCCAAAAATGCTAAGCGAAGAAGAGACTTTAAAAATTATAAAAGAGATTATTGATGAAATAGGCGGGAAAAATATGGGTGAGATTATGAAAAGATTAAAACAAAGAGGTGATGTTGATTTAGGTTTAGCAAGTAAACTTATAAAGTCTCTTTAATTTTTTCTTTTTTTTTATTTCAGAAAACGGGACTGACCCTATTTAGTGAGAGATAAAGAAAAAGAGAAAAAGAGTTATTTAGAATATAAAACTCTTCTTCTTTTTCTTTTTAGTCTGAATTTTCCTCTTGGCATAATTCACCTCCTCTTGTTGGAGTTTTGATATTATACCATAATTTTTTCTTATATAAAAACCGCACTCATATATCCTACAACATTACTTGTATCGCCTGTTACATCAGCACTTGTCCTGTAATCTACAACAAAAGGAGTAAGTCCCATTTCACTTGCTGCTATAATCATCGCAGCCACTCCTATTTTTCCACATGCTTCGCATTTTTCGAGTACTTCTAAATCAAGGTTTTGAATAGCTTCAAGGCAGTTATAATCAAGTGCATTTGCTGTTTTTAAATCATAATAGTGGCTAAGGTCTGTTGAAATTACCACTAATGAGTTATCACCAATTGCATATTCAATTATATCTTTTAATCTCTCAGGTTCATAATCTCCATAAATAAGCTCCACTACCGGTATTTCTCCAAAATAGTGGTAAATAAACGGCATCTGAACTTCGGTTGAATGTTCCTGATGAACCTCTTCAAGATTTAAAACTCCAAATTTTTCAATAAGTTCGCTTGCAAAAGCTTTATCTATTTGAAGCATTCCGCAAGGTGTTTCATAAAAATCTTCAAGGGTTGTAGAAATACCCCTAAAAGGTACTCTGTGACTTGGTCCAATTACCACAACTCTTTTTGGTTTTGTATTACTTGCTATTCTATAGGCGAAATT
>Ga0256836_1001480_pt1 | contig 10143 bp, 9 predicted proteins | sample 4561380metaG_FD_185974 | JGI IMG/M metagenome (GOLD analysis project Ga0256836, IMG submission 185974) | Hydrothermal vent microbial communities from Guaymas Basin, Mexico - 4561-380 | ecosystem: Environmental > Aquatic > Marine > Hydrothermal vents | place: Mexico: Guaymas Basin | collected...
AATTACATAATATTCTTGTTCGATATCTGTATTTGTAGTTTCACCTTTTGTGATTGAAACAAAAGCAGGATCTTTTAAAATTCTGTTTGCAAGATTTTTTATAGGCTGCGGCATAGTTGCAGAAAATAGCAATGTCTGTCTGTCTGTTGGAAGGTATGAAAAGATTTCATTAATATCATCCAAAAATCCCATATCAAGCATTTCATCAGCTTCATCAAGTACAACCACACTTGGTGCAAAGTTATTCAACATATTTCTTTTTAAAAGATCTAGCATTCTACCAGGTGTTGCTACGACAACACTGGCACCGCGTCCTATAAGATCAAGTTGACGTTTGTATGAGCTTCCACCATATACTGTTACAGTTTTGACATTTAAATTGCGACCATATTTGAATATTTCATCGCTTACTTGTGTTGCAAGTTCCCGTGTAGGTGTAATAACAAGCATTTCTACATTGCCGTTAAGTTTCATGTTTGAGAGGACTGGAAGTGAAAAAGCAGCTGTTTTTCCTGTTCCTGTATGTGCCTGTCCAACCATGTCTCGGCCTTCTAAAATGATTGGGATTGCCTCTGCCTGAATAGGTGACGGAACTGTAAATCCAGCGAATTTAACACTTTTAAGTATTTCAGGTTTTAAACCTAAATCATCAAAAGTGATTGTAGGTTCTTCAGTTGTTGTTTCGTTTGTTTGTTGTGCATTTTCTTGCATCATTATCCTTTTACGACTGTTTATTGCAGTCTTTTCATAATATCAAGGAGATGACGCAAGTTTTACTAAAATTTCCACTAAAGTCTATCAGGGCATCTTCCCCTTAAAATATTTGTGAAATTATATCTAAATTTTTCTAAGTTTATATTAAAGTTATGAATATTTTTAATTAATTAAGTTTATACTGCTACAAATTATCATTACATGGAAAAATTCAGTATAATACTTTCAGAAAAATAACATAAGGTTTTGTATGAATGAAAATATATATTTTGCTGTAATTGCTTTTTTAGTTTTGTCTTTTTTGATTGTTTTATTTTTTTATTTTAAAGAAAAAAATATGAAACAGAGCTTACATGTAAAGGAGGAAGAACTCCAAAGCTCTTATTTTACGCTTAGCAGCTCTTATGAGCAGTTAAAAGAAGATTATAATGCCTTAGAAATTGAATATGCAGTGTTAAATGCCAGATATGCAGATGAAATAAAGGCATCAAGTGAAAAATTAGAAGTTTTACAAAATGCAAAAGATGAGCTTTCTCAGGAGTTTAAACTTTTGGCGAATAAAATATTTGAAGACAAATCAAAACAGTTTACATCTTCCAATAAAGAGCAACTAGAACTGCTTTTAAAACCCTTTCGAGAACAGATAACAAATTTTTCCAAAGAAGCAAGAGAACAGTTTGAAGTTGAACTTAAAGACCGTCATCTGCTTAAAGATGAACTTAAACGACTCAAACAAATGAATGAAACTTTGGCAAATGAAGCACTGAACCTGACGAATGCACTTAAAGGTGAAAATAAAACACAAGGCAACTGGGGCGAATTAGTTTTAGAAAATATTTTAGAACAATCAGGACTACGTGCGGGTGTCGAATATGAACTTCAAGCAACATTTAAATCCAACGAAGGCAAAACATACAGACCTGATGTCATCATTCATATGCCGCAAAATAGAGATATTATAGTGGATTCAAAAGTATCTCTTACAGCCTATGAAAGATTTGTTAATGCCGAGGAGCCTGAGCAAAAAGCAAAAGCGTTAAAAGAACATATTGCAAGTATATCTGCACATATTAAAGAGTTGAGTGCGAAAAATTATGAAAAGCTTGAAGGCGTAAATACACTTGATTTTGTTCTGCTTTTTATGCCGATAGAGGGGGCTTTTTTACTGGCACTTGAGCAAGACGGAGAGTTTTTCAAACGTGCGTATGAAAACAATATTTTAGTCGTGTCCCCGTCAACTCTGCTTGTAACACTTAGAACTATCGAGCATATTTGGCGAACGCAACGACAAGAAGAACATGCCAAAAAAATTGCTGCCGAAGCTGAGGCAATGTATGACAAGCTTGTGCTTTTTGTTGATGAGATGAAACATATAGGTTCGCATCTGCAAAAAACGCAAGACTCTTATGATAAAGCGATGAACAGATTAAGTACAGGACGCGGCAATGTGATAAAAAGAGCGCAAAATATGAAAGCTTTGGGACTCAAACCTAAAAAAGAGCTGCCGCTACAGAGTGAAAATGATATGGAAGAAGCATGAAAATTCAGACAAGATATAATTATGAAAAGTTATGGGCTCCTACATCCCAAAAAGATATATTTAAAATTATCGAAGAAGAAGTCGGTAATGCTGATATAGAGGGAGTATATGCCTATATAAAAGAGGCTATAAAAGGCGGCAAAGAGATAAGTGTCGGTTCTTGTAAATTTAGAATAAATAAAAAGGATTAAAATGTTTCAAAATCCGGATATAGCAAAATTATTGCTGAGAGTAAGTTTAGGTGTCTTAATACTGTTTCACGGGATTCATAAAGTGATACACGGTATAGGTGGTGTTAAAAGCTTAGTTGTGAGTGCGGGGTTACCTGAATTTTTGGCTTACGGCGTCTATTTTGGAGAGTTAATTGCACCGATATTTATTATTTTAGGGCTATATGCAAGAGTTGCGGCAACAGCTTTATTTTTCAATATGTTGGTTGCAATATATCTGGCATATGGATTTTCACTGACACTCTCAAAGACTGGAGGCTTGTCTTGGGAAACACCCTTGCTTTATCTGATAATGTCTCTGCTTGTAATACTTTTTGGAAGTGGAAAATACGCAGTAAATTCCAAATAAATATAAAAGCTCTCTTGCTCTTCGGAACCCGTACTTTCTATGCTAAAGCATGACTTAGAAAAAAACTAAATTTTTTTCTGTAGTGCGGGCTTTGTGTCTTTAAAGATTAAGGCCTAGGTTAAAACCTAGGTTCCGAGAAAACATTGAGGTTTTAATCTGGCTGAGAGTGGCAGGAAAAATTACGGATGTTTTACTTTTATGGTAGAGTTTAAACTCCATCCAATAACCAACATACAAAAAATAACTCCATATGCCGGTAAAATATTATAAGCATTTAAAAGATAAACAAGCCAAAGAAGAATCGCTCCAAGCGGGGTAGGCACTCCTGTAAAATACTTCTCAACTTCACCTGCATCCGCATGTAAATTAAAATGTATAAGACGGCGAAGTCCAGATATTACATAGTATATACTTACAACTGCCGCTACAATAAGCCAAAATCCATGCAAAGAGGGTGCATAAGAAGCTTGAAATATTAAAAATACAGGTACAAGTACAAAACTCAAGAAGTCCGCAAAGCTGTCAAGCTGTACGCCAAACTCGTTAGAGAGTTTATATTTTCTGGCAATCTTTCCGTCAAATATGTCAAAAGCACCGCCAATCCATGCTAAAATTATTGCCAAAGTGAAATTGTTTTGCGTTATAAAATAGGTTGCTAAAAGTCCTGCTGTTATGTTGACAAATGTGAACATATTTGCAAGATTAAAGTGTGAAGAGGGTGTCCATAAGAATTTCATAGTGATATTTACCTTCATAATTAATAGCTGAAATTATAGCAAAATCATATTAAACAGAAACAAGTAATTAAGTAGATTCTAAGTTGATATAGATTATCATTTGCAAATAAAAAATCAATGGAAAAGTTTATGAAAAGAAATATTATAACAAGTTCACTTTGTCTTGTTCTGAGTACAGGTATTTATGCAGCCCAACAAGAAGTACAAACAGATAGTCGCCTGCACTCTGTAAGAGAGAATATAGATCAAGAAGCAGTTATGCAAAAAAAAGAAATTTCAGTCACTAATAATATAAAACATATGTTTAAAGATGCAAGAATTTCAGGACAAATAAGAACAATGTATTCAGGCTATGAACAAAAAGAGTCAAATGTAGATAATAATTATGCAACGGCTCTTGGTGGCAAATTAAAGTATGAGTTGGCGGAATTAAACGGCTTTAATGCGGGTGTTGCTTTTTATACATCACATGATTTGAATTTTGTAACAGGCGAAAATACACACCATAACAATGAACTCTCCTCAAGTGATGGCAGTTATACGCAGCTTGCCGAAGCATACGTGAATTACAACTACAAAGATTTGAATTTTAGAGTAGGGCGTCAGATTTTAGACACACCTTTGGCTGACAGTGATGATATTCGTATGATTAGTAATACTTTTGAAGCTTATACTGCCACATACAGTTATAAAGGATTTGACTTTATGGCAGGAAATATTCAGTCTTGGCAAGGTGGTGATGCCGATTTAGACACACCTTGGGTGCAAACCGGACAAAACGGTACTAATTTTGGGGGAGTATCTTACAGTGATATGTGGGAACTCAACCTTTGGTATTATAATATTACAGATACAACGAATGCCTTTTATTTTGACGGCGGAATTGAATATGAGATGAAAAATGACATATTAATTCACTCTATGGTACAGTATTTAAATGAAACAGAATTATCCACAAGCGGATATGCAACAACAATTTATGGCGCTTTATTGGAAGTTGTAACACAGGGTGCAAGTTTGAGTATTGCTTATGATAAATCTTTGAATGATGCATCTACAGCTAGTTTTAGCGGCTTTGGAGGCGGAACACTCTTTACAAGTATGGATACATTGATTTTGGATGACATAGCAGACGACAGAGATGCCCATGCTTTAGTGGCTTCATTGGGTTATGAAATAAACAAGTTTAATTTTTTGTATGCTTATGGAGACTTTAAAGGGGAAAAAAATAGTTTGGCAAAGCGTGCTCATATTATAGAACAAGATGTAAGTTTAGAGTATAATGCAAATGACGAATTTTTAGTGGTCTGTGTCTATAGCAGACAAGAAGATAAAGAAAATGCACTGAAAACAGATCATGATTGGAATCATTTTCGGTTGATGTTAAATTATAATTTTTAAAAGAAAAGAGTAAAAAATGAAAAGATTGATAGATTGTGAAAAAGGTGAGAAAGTAAAAGTTGTAAAATTAAATGCAAATTATGATTTGAAACAGCGACTTATCTCATTTGGTGTTATGAAAGATGCACAAATTCAAGTGCTTGAACATGCACCGAGAAAAAAAACTATAGAAGTCAAAGTCGGCAAAATGCGAATAGCACTTCGTGCCGAAGAAGCAGAATTAATTGAGGTTAAATAAATATGAATGAAAATGTAAAAAAGTGTCCTATAATTGCCAACCACATTAAAGTAGCATTGGTCGGACAGCCCAATGTCGGGAAAAGTATGCTTATCAACTCAGTCTCAAACGCCCACTTACATGTAGGGAATTTTTCAGGGGTGACTGTCGATAAAACTGAGGTGTTATTTGACTATAAACATTATCATTTTACGGTTGTTGATCTACCGGGAACCTATGCTTTTACTGATTATACTATAGAAGAGAGAGTGACAAGAGATTATCTTTGTGCTGAGGATTATGACATTATCATCAATGTTGTCGATTCTACGAACTTAGAAAAAAATCTCCAACTCACGGCAGAACTGTTTACGATGAGTAAAAAGATGGTCATCGCGTTAAATATGAGCGATGAAGCCGAAAAAGAGGGTATAGAAATAAATGCCGAGTATATGTCAGAATTACTTAACATTCCCTGTGTAAAAGTTTCAGCAGCGCAAAAGACAGGTATTGAAGAGTTAATAAATACCGTTGTAGAGGTGCATGAAAAACCAAAACCAGAGCCTAAACTTGTATTTAGTGAGCCTGTTGAAGAGGAGATTGAAAATATTGTCTCTTATTTGCAAAAACACAAATTTCAAGCGACAAACAGCTATAGAAACATCGCGATAAATCTTTTAAAAGAGAACAAAAGAACCTATGCAAAGCTGCATGATGACCCGATTTGGACAGAACTGCAGCCTATTTTAATCGAAGCATCCAAACATATAGAGCTTCACCATGATACAGATGATATCAAAGAGGCGTTTGCAGAAGAGTATGCTTCATTTAACAGAGGTATAGTCGCTGAAGTCGTAAAAGTGAAAAAGCCTTTAAGAGAGGAGAAAACGCTTACAGAAAAGATAGATTCTGTTTTGATCCATCCTCTGTATGGTATTCCTATATTTTTATTTTTAATGTGGGGACTGTTTCAGCTTACCTTTGTGCTGGGTGCCGTTCCTATGGACTGGATTGATGCATTTTTTGGCTGGTTCGGCGATGCGGTCGGTGCAACAATAACGAATGATGATATGCGTTCTTTGGTTGTTGACGGGCTCATAGCCGGTGTCGGTGCGGTAATTCTTTTTACACCCAATATTATTATTTTATTTATTGGAATTGCTTTGCTGGAGAGTACGGGTTACATGTCACGGGTTGCTTTTTTGCTTGATGGATTCTTTCATAAGTTTGGACTGCACGGACAGAGTTTTATACCACTAGTGACAGGTTTTGGGTGTTCAATCCCGGCATATATGTCGGCAAGAATACTCAAAAATGACCGAGACAGACTTCTTACGCTTTTTATCATCAGTTTTATGTCCTGTGGAGCGAGACTGCCTGTTTATGTACTTTTTGCAGGAGCATTTTTCAGTGAATCAATTGCAGGGAATGTTTTATTTGCGATTTATATAACAGGAGCAATGCTTGGACTCATAGCCGCAAAAGTTTTAAAGTTGACTGCATTTAAAGGTGCAGATGAGCCTTTTGTTATGGAAATGCCGAAGTATCGTCTACCGTCTGTCAAGCTGATTTGGCACACAGTACTTTCAAAAACGTTGATGTATTTGAAAAAAGCGGGAACATTCATTGCCGGGGCGACGGTACTTATTTGGTTTTTGAGTAATTATCCGCATAATACTGAATTGGAAAAAAACTATGAAGTCAAGATAGAACAGGCACACTCACAAGAAGAAAAAAATAAGTTGGCAAATGAACTTGCAAGTAAAAATTTAGAACAAAGCTATTTGGGACGTATTGGAGCATTTTCAGAACCGCTGTTTCGACCTTTAGGTCTGGATTGGAAAATGGCAGTAGCCCTTGAAGCAGGACTTGCGGCAAAAGAGGTGGTCGTATCGACTTTAGGTGTACTTTATGCACTGGGTGATGATGTAAGCGAAACGACTTATTCACTCAAAGATGCTATTAGTAAAAACATCTCTTTTGCATCGGCTGTGGCATTTATAGTGATTATTATGGTCTATCTGCCTTGTTTTGCGGCTTCGGTTGTATTTACACGTGAAGCCGGAGGGATTAAATATTTCTTTTATTTACTGGCATTTACGTCAATAACAGCATATGTACTTGCATTTTTAGCATATCATATAACATTACTGCTTGGTTATTAACTCAATATTAGATTATATTGGTTAAAATAAATTATGCAAAAAATATTAATGATTGAAGATGACTTGGAACTAGCAGAGATACTTACAGAGTATCTTGAGCAATTTGAGTTTGAGGTTATCACCGAAGATGACCCTTTTAAAGCCGTAAGTATATTAAAACTAGAACCGTTTGATTTGGTAATACTGGATTTGACACTTCCTGGTATGGACGGATTAGAAGTATGTGAAGCAATTCGTGAACGTCAGGATATTCCTATAATTATCTCAAGTGCGAGAAGTGATGTAACGGACAAAATAAAAGCACTCGAACTCGGTGCGGATGATTATCTGCCAAAACCGTATGACCCGAGAGAACTTGAAGCGAGAATCCACTCCGTACTGCGCCGTTATGAAGCAAAAAGTGAAGAAAAAGCTGAGTCTAAAAGTGATTTTAAATGCGATAAATCTACGATGACGATTACTTATAAAGGTAGAAATATAGACCTTACAAATGCAGAGTTTGGCATATTATCTTATATGATTAGCAAGCAGGGTTTAGTCGTTTCACGTGAAGATTTGATTCATAATGTCAATGCCATCAATGAAGATTCATCCAACAAAAGTATAGATGTGATGGTCGGACGCATCCGAAATAAACTCGGTGACAAATCTCTTATAGAATCCGTCCGCGGAGTAGGGTACAAACTTCTCAAATGATAAAACGACACGCTGTTTTACTCACCGTACTTTTTGCGCTTATTGTCTCTTTGACGAGTCTAAGTGCAATCTTTTGGGAGTTTTATAAGCTCAACAAAGAACAGTATATCAATCATATTTTTACAAAATACTCCGTAATTACACAAATTTACCGTGAACATCAGCAGAGACAGAGTTCTGAGATTATGCTTGAAGCTAATCTGGCAGTATATAATTTGGAAGTTACAAAAGATGAGAAACTAAAAAAAGAGATATTTAAAAAAGGCAAAATTCTTAAAAGAGAAGGCTTTAAAAGCTTCAAGACTTCACTGCTTATAAACGACAAAGGTTTATATACCAAAAATATTGTGACAAACCTCAAAGCAACAATGATTGAGTACAAAAGAGGGATATATTTTCATATAGAGACGCCAAGTGGCGATATTTTGATTAAAGACAATGAACTAAAGCCATACAGTTATATTAATTTGCTTTACTCATATATTACAATATTTATGATTATCAGCCTCTCTTTTATTTTAATACTGCAAAGATTACGCCCATTAATCAGATTGAGAAAAAAGATTGAACTTTACGGTAATGGAAATATGGATATATCTTTTAAAACAAACAGAGAAGATGAAATCGGTGCCGTTGCCAATGAACTTGAGAGGGCAAGACAAAAAATAAATAATATTTTAGAATCCCGTACGCTCTTTTTGAGAAATCTTATGCATGAGTTGAAGACTCCGATTGCCAAAGGGACTATTGCCACACAAATGCTTGATTCTCAAAAACAAAGAGACAGGTTTAGCTCTATTTTTAAACGTTTAGAAACACTTGTTACTGAATTTGCTATGATAGAAGAGGTAACAAGTCTGGATGATAAAAAAGACTTTTCTGAATACAGGCTGCTTGATGTTATAGATGGAGCTATAGATATGGCTATGGTTGATAAAGAACATGTAACAGTCAAAATCAGTGGAAAAATAAAAGTACATGTAAACTACAGACTTTATACAACAGCTATTAAAAACATGATAGATAATGCTATGAAGTATTCAACTGATGCACATATAACAATTCGTATGAATGATAAAAATGAACTTTGTTTTGAAAGTAAAGGCGAGTGTCTGGCACATCCTTTGCAGTATTATATAGAGCCTTTTACAAAAGAAAATCCATCGAAGAACAGTTTTGGGTTAGGACTGTATCTTGTTGATTCTATATTAAAAGCTCATGGACAGGTTTTGGCGCATGAGTATGAAAACGGAGTTAATCGTTTTATATTCGCATAAGTTTAAGAATGTAAACTAATGTAATGAATAGATACGTTTACAGCTTTTTACTTCTCTTTTTTGCATTCTCTTTTTTTCTATTTGGCTGGTTGAGCCACACAGCTTATGTGCCGTATACAAAAAAAAGAGAACTTTCTATTTTAGATAAAATTAAACAAACAAAGAGCTTGAATGTGGTGCTTTTAAATGCTCCTTCAACATATTATATAGGGACGGAAGGACCGCAGGGATTTGAGTATGACTTGCTCAAATCTTATGCAGATCATTTAGGTGTAGATCTCAATATTACTGCTGCACATACCATTAAAGAAGCGATAGAACTCTCCAAAAATCCCAATATCCATATAACCTCGGCATCTCTGGCAAAAACTCCGCAAAGAGAGCAGAAATTTCATTTCGGTCCCTCTTATTTTGAAGTACAAGAACAGGTGATATGTAACAGAGGTATGCTGCGCAGTTCAAAGTTTCCAAGAGATGTTGAAGATTTGGAAGGTCTGAGCATTATGGTAGGAGATGACACAAGTTACAGCGAAACAATCAAATCACTTCAAGCAGACGGATTTGAAATAAATGCGACAACAACCTCAGAATATTCCACAGAAGAACTGCTTGAAAAAGTTGCTAATCATGAAATAGACTGTACCGTAGCAGACTCAAATATTTATGCACTGAATCTAAGATATTTTCCTGAAATTGCTCTTGCTTTTTCTGTGAGCGGGAGAGAACAACTTGCTTGGCTGCTGCCAAAAAATGAAAAAAAACTTGAAGCAGATATGTATGCTTGGCTAAATGATTATAATCAAAAAGGAATGATGAC
>Ga0256836_1001481_pt1 | contig 10135 bp, 7 predicted proteins | sample 4561380metaG_FD_185974 | JGI IMG/M metagenome (GOLD analysis project Ga0256836, IMG submission 185974) | Hydrothermal vent microbial communities from Guaymas Basin, Mexico - 4561-380 | ecosystem: Environmental > Aquatic > Marine > Hydrothermal vents | place: Mexico: Guaymas Basin | collected...
ATTATGGAGCAGTTCTCTCCATTGGGAGCTATATATCAAGCGGGAACTTTTAACGGTAATCCAATATCAATAACTGCTGGAATTGCAACACTTGAGCAGTTGGATGATAAATTTTATAAAGAAACAGCAAGAACAGCCAAAACATTGGCAGAGACGTTAAGAGATTTAGCTGACAAATATAATATTAAAGCTAAGGTCTATAACATTGCCTCAATGTTCCAAATATATTTCAATAATAAGGAAGTTATAAATTATGAGATTGCCAAGCAGAGTGATGTTGAAAAATTTATGAAATACTTCTGGGGATTATTGGAGAGAGGGGTTTTTATCCCACCATCACAGTTTGAATGTTGCTTCACATCAATAAAGCACGATGATGAAGTTATTGATAAAACAATAAAGGCTATGGAGGATGTGTTTAGGGAGTTAGAGTAAAATTTATAAAATGGTGAGTGTAGACATAAACTACTAATGTTGAATATTTTTAAAATAAATTTTATTTTAATATTAATATTTAATAAAATTATAATTAATTTATTATTAATCTACACTTTCATAAAATGGGGGAGGGTTATAAATGACTAATAGATCAGAAGAATTTAACCCTTTGGAAATAACAGAAAATGTTCATAAAGATTATATTAATTTCTTTTTATCATCTTTTTCACCAGAAAACGTAGAATTTCAAAATAAATTGAAGATAATGTCTGAAGAATATGAATATCTATATAAAGGGCCATATATGTCAATACCTCCTAAATTGAAATTGGGTGGTTCATTTAGAGACTTTGAAAAGGATAGAATCAGTGCTGAGGTTAAAAGAGCCTTTTCATATATAAGTAGACTTTATGTTCATCAAGAAAAAGCTATTTCTCATATATTAGATGGACATCACACAATTGTCTCAGTCCCTACTGGAGGGGGAAAGACAGAAACATTTCTTATTCCAATTATACAGTATTGCTATGAACATAGAGGTGTAAAAGGTGTAAAGGCGGTTTTAATATATCCTATGAATGCCCTTGCAAAAGATCAAGTTGAAAGGTTAAGAAAAATTCTTTGGAAATTAAATCAGAATCTACCAGAAAATGAAAAGATAACTTTTGCAATATATACTGGAGAGACACCTGAAAATAAACAAAAACTTAAAGAAGATTTTGTTGAGAATGAAATAACGGAATCTTGTCCATTATCTGATGAGGATTTAGAAAAATATGGATGTCCAAAAGATTGTGATAGAAAAAGCTTAAAGTATGATGTAGAAAAATCAATATTATACTGTCCTAAAAATCGGAAAGTAAAAATAGATTATCAAATTCTTACAAGAGAAGACATCAGAAAAAGGCTTCCAGATATTTTAATAACAAACTATGTGCAACTTGAGCACATACTATCAAGAAAAGAAGACAAAGACTGGGTAGAAAAAGGAACTATAAAGTATTTAGTTATGGATGAATTGCACTCATATATTGGAGCTAAAGGTGTTGATGTAGCTTTTTTAATTAGGAGATTTAAAAATAGAGTTAGAGACAAGATTATCTGCATTGCTACGAGTGCTACATTATCTAAAACTGATGAATTAGAAGGTAAAAAATCTATTGCAGAGTTTGCATCCAAGATTTTTGGTGAAGACATTTCAATAAGTGATATAATCGAAGCAGAACTTGAAAAACCAGAATTTCCAGAACCGGTAAAATTAGAACCGCTAATTAAATCTCAAATCAAAGAACTTGATGTTGATAAAATTGATAATTTAGATAAGATTTCAAAAGATGAAGTACTTGATATATTATCAAAGATAAATCCTACGTATGCCAAATTATTAAGTTTGATGAATGAACCACCATCTGTATTAATAGGAAAAGCATTAATGCAAAATCCCATTTTTCAACAAATTATAAAAAGTTTAGAAGCTCCAAAAAGTCTAAATGAATTGGTAAATGAATTAAAAAATAACTATGAGATACGTAAATTAATTTCTGATCTAAATGATAATGACATAAAATTGTTAATTTGGAAGTATTTAAAATTAGGAAGTAAATGTAAAAATCCAAATAATTTTGAAGAACCTTTGATAAACATAACAGTTCATAACTTCTTTAGGACGATAGGTAGGATATACGAGTGTAATAAGTGTGGAAAAATTTATCCAATTCCTAAGGAAAAATGTGAAAAAGATGATTATTCAGTAGATGAAATTGGTGTTTGTAGGTTTTGCGGTCATAAATTCCACATAGTATATGTAGATAAAACTGATTTTAATAAATGGTTTGAAGTACAAAAAAATAGAAAGATGTTAAGCGGAAAGTTAAGAAGTAAGTATAAATTAATATTTTCAGATAGCCTTATACCTTTAAAAAAATTAGACTATAGAAAAGAGTTCGATATTAACTCTGTTCCTATATGGATATCTTATGAAGAACCTTCAGAAGACGTTGAATATTTTGAAATTAAAAGATGTATTAAATGTGGTGCTATACTTGATATTACATGTAAAAAATGCACTTTATGCGGTTCTAACGAATTAAAAGAATCTTATGCATTTATCAATATTAAAAACTCTAGCAAAAATCTTGAATTTATTAAAGATACAAGACCTAGAATATGTCCGTACTGTGGTAATAGCTACGGAAGATACTCTGCATTAAGTCCTGTTGTTATGAGTTCAGACACATCAAGTGTTGTAGTATTTGATAGGATTTACTCTGAACTTCCTAAAAGATACAAAAAATTGTTAATCTTTACTGACAATAGGCAGATAGCTTCATATTTAGCTAAACATTTAGAAGAAACACATTTAAGCCATACTTTAAGGGTGCTCATATATAAAATTGTACAAAAACATAGGGAGATATATTACCCAAAACTTGAAAGAGAAGCTTATGAAGAAGTTAGAAATTGGGCAAATATCAAAGAATCTGGAGATTATAGCTTTTTTGAAACAAAACTACTTGAAGAAATATGTTCATTAACTGGACGACAAAGATCTTTGGAAAACCTTGGACTAATTGAAATCAACTATGCTATCTTACATGATGAAGAAAAATTCAAAGAAAAGTGGTTAGAATATTCAAAAAATAAAGATCTGCCTAAAAAAGATAATATTACATTGTGGAGAAAGTTTTTGATAACTTTAGCAGATTACATCAGAGAAAAAGGAGCTGTTGAAGGGCTACATAATAACCCACATGGTAGAAATTGTGTTGTAGGATTTTCATTAAATGAGAAATATGATACTAAATCTATCCAAATTAAAGATTTTATTAGTAAAGGTAGAACTAAACAAAGATTATTAGCAAAAAAAGTCTTTAAAATTAGTGATAGTGAAATTACTAAAATACTTGAAAATGCGTTTAAATTCTTGATCCATATAAAAGTCCTAAAAGAGGAACAACTTAAAAAGTACAATAAGTCTAAAAGAGGGTATATCATAGATAGGAGTGCAATTATTATTAGAATACCTGAAAAAATATTCCAATGTAGCAAATGTAAAAAAATATATGTAAATAATCCTCCTGGTGTATGCCCAACGTATAGATGTGACGGAACACCAGAAGAAAAAGACTACAAAACTTTTGAAAGAGAAAATACAAATTATTACTTTAATCTTTATAGATCTGAAACTCCAGTAAAAATGGTAACTGCAGAAGATACTGGGGCATTAAAGACATCTGAGAGACATGAAATTGAACTTGAATTTAAAAAAGAAAATATTGACGATAGAAAGTATGATGTTATTGTAGCTACACCAACGTTAGAGTTAGGAATCGATATTGGAGATTTAGTATCGGTAGGACTTTATAAAGCTCCTCCATCACCAGCAAACTATATTCAAAGAGTTGGAAGAGCTGGAAGAAGAGAAAAGATTTCTCTTAATAATACTTTCCTATATCTATCTCCGATTGATAGGTATTATTATGAACATCCAGAAGAGCTTATAAGGGGTGAGTTCAAAGCTCCAAATATCGACATTGAAAATAGACATCTTTTGCAGAGGCATGTAAATGCGACGATTCTTTCATACATCCTTACTAATTCTAATATAACTTACCCTATCAGATCAATAGAATTCATTGAAAAAGGATTTGATGATAAGTTTTTAAAAGACATTGATAAATATTATGACTATTTAGTACCTATTATTCAAGAGACATTTAGATTATCCTCTTTAGAAACATCAGAAATTGAGAGTATGATTCATAAATTTAAAGAGGACTTTAAAAATGCCGTTGAGTACTTCAAAAGAGAAGTTGATTATTATAGGAATTATGAAAGTCAATTATGTCATCAGAGAAGATATGAAGAAGCAAATAGGGTAAAGAAAATTTTAGAGAGGTTAGAAAATTCTTCTATAGTTTCGTATCTTATGGAAGTTAGTGTATTGCCAAGGTATGCATTTCCAGGTATTTATGTTGAAATTAGGGATATTCAAGGTAAAGAAGAATTTGAAGGTCGAGCGAGAAGCATTGCAATAACTGAGTATGCTCCCTTGATGCGTTCGTTTATGAAAAAACGAATTTATAAATCAATAGCTATAGACATGAAAATTCTACAACCAAAAAAGAAGATCTTTTACATTTGTCCAAATTGTGGTAAATATATTTTTGATACAGAAACTACAAATAAATGCCCAATATGTAAGAGAAATATAAAATTAGACGATTTAGAAGGAATCGAAGCTATTGAACCAAATATTATATATATTAAAAGAGAATGGGATGTTCCATATGAATTAAGAGAATATCAAGAAGCGAAATCCTCTATCTACTTTAAAACCGATCATCATAAAGAGATAAAGAACCAGTATAGTGCTATAGAACCTAATATAGAATTAATAAACTATGGGCATATAGATATTGTAAAATTAGTGGATAAAGTTGTTATAAACAACAGAGAGATAGATATTGAGATTTGTGAAAATTGTGGAAAAGCAAAAGAAAGCTTAAGTGAAAGAACATATCATATAGATCCAGAATCTCGTAAGAGATGTTATGGTAAATTTAAAAAATTAGCTCTATATCACATAATGCCTACAAATGTTATTTCAATTAAGTTTAAATCTAACAAGATATTTGGTATAGAATTTGAAGAGAAAGATCTTGAAGAAGTCCTAATAACCTTTAAAAATGCTATAATAAATACTGCTCAAAGAATGTTGTATGCACAAGATGGAGAAATTGATGGTGAAGTAAAAATAAAAGATAGAGAAATAATAATTTATGATAATATAGAAGGTGGAGCAGGATATGCATTACAAATTTTTGAAATGTTTGATGAAATTTTAAAAGAAGCGAGTGATATGATTCTTTCATGTGGTTGTGAGTTTGGATGTCCTAACTGTTTGTGGTCCTATAGAAGAAAAAGGGATATTCCAAAAATAAATAAATCTTTAGTTTTAGAATGTTTTAAAAATATTAGAGCAAGATATCTAATTAATGAATTTAAAAAAAATGAATTATCTAAGTATTTTGATTGTAAAAATGTAAAGTGCATAATTTCTAAAGCATATTCATTTGATGGAGTTCTCGATATAAAAAATTTCATAAAAAATGCAAATAATGAAATATATGTTCTATCCCTTTATGTTACTGATGATGAAATCGCCTGGCCAGATGAGCATAATAAGAGTTGGGTGGATATCTTATCTGGAGTACATTTATCAAAAGATGTAAATATCAATGTAATATTACGAAAACCTACTACAAAAAGACACCGGCAAGCTATTGATAAAATGAGAAAAAATGGGATTAACATATATATTTATGAAAAAGAACCAAAAAGTCATCCAAAATTACCTGGTATTATCCATGCAAAAATTATAATAATAGACCCTTATTCTGAAAACAGAAGGATTATATTTACCTCGGCAAACCTGTCTCCAGAAGTGTATAAAAACGCAGATTATTACCTAATCTCTAATGATGAAAAATGTATATTAAAAGCATTAGAATACGTGAAAGAATTTATCAAAGAATCTAAAAAACTTGAAAATTAGTGATTATCTATGAAACCCATGCAAATAATCGATAAGATTTGGGATGCATCTAATCTTTCACTAAAACTACAAAATAAATTTTTAATGGAGTTAGTAAATGATCTAAAAAGAATACAACAAATAACAAAAAAATACGGATATGATATCGATAAAAATAACTTAGTTTCTGGAGATGAACTATTTGCAGTTACTATAAATTTGTGGAACTATGAAGAAGTTCCAGGAGAAAAAGTTTTTGTTGGTAAAGATTCAAACTTAAGATTTCATTATTTTGGACTATGTCCTGAACTTGAAAATTTTGTTTCGTTAATACTATGGCCTGAAACATCAAAACATTCAGAAAAAACATTAGAAGAAATTTGGGATATTATTAAAAATAAAAAACAAAAGAAAAAAACTAAAATGCTCCAACTTAAAGGAAATTATCGAATTAGATTTCCAAATGAACTCCACCCATTTAGGGCTCATGAAATAAAAAGTAGTGAAAATGAGAAAATATTCAATTGGATATATGTCCCTTGGTTAAAAGAAACCGGTGATACCATCTTTTTACATAAAAGTCCAACGAATTTCAAAAAAATTTATTATAATTTTGATGATGTAAAATATGCTTATGTTAATGCCAAGGTAGGAGTTGGAACAATCAAAGAAATAGATTACAATAATTACGAACTAAAAATTAAACTCCCTTATTTAAACTCTAAAAAACCAGGAAAATATTTTATTACCAAACTCCATAGAAATGCAAAATTCAAATTGGATATCTTAAAAAAAGATGATTTAATAACCTTTTTAATTTTTGAAGTTATAGGGAAAAATTACAAACGAAATTATGCAATATATGACATAGAAAAAATAAATTTTTATGAAGTTGTTGGTCATTTATTGTCATTTTTGTTACATCAAAAATATTTAAAGTGTGAGGGTTTGTATCTAATGGATCTCTTTGAATTCAAAAAACTATGTCAAGAAGCAATTAATATTGTAGTAAAATTTGGGTCTAAGTCCAATAATGATATAAACACAAAATTACTAAAAGAAGAATTGTTATTTATGTCATATCTAAACCCATTTTTTGGGATAGTTGACGATAAAATATATTACGTCCCTGGTGTACTATTATCCCATGAAGACTACAAAAATAAATTACCAATTATTGATAAATTTTTGAAAAAATTCCCCGATGATAACAAAAATAACAAAGTAGTTATTGAGTTGTTAAATTTATTTCAAACATACGATAAAGTAGAACAGTTTATTAAGGTCTGCAAGTATATACATTTTATGAAACAATTAAAGATGCTAGTAAATAAATCAAAATATGAGGGATAACTATTAAAGATAGAAAAATTGTTCTCATAACATCATGTGGAAGAAAAAAAGAGGATAAACCACAAATAGCTGGAATGTTGTATAAATCTTCAAGAATTAGGCACCTATATAAGCGTTCTAACGAATTAGGCATACCTTTTTACATATTAAGTGCAAAGTATGGACTAATACACTCCAATAAAATCATTGAACCTTATGACCAAATAATGACAGAAAAAAGAATTAGTGAGCTATTGCCTCAAGTTAAAGAAGTTTTGAAAGACTTTGATGTAGTAATTTTTTATCGAGGAGGTGCTAAGAGAGAATACAAGGAATTGATTAAAAGAGCGTGTGATGAATTGAAAATTGAGTTAATTTCATTTGGATATGGGAATATGGGAGATATTAGAAAATTGGATGAAATTTTAAAAAAGGTGAATCATAAATGATCCATTTTTTGTTGTAGATAGGCCCGCTAGTCTTTAAATTCTTAAAGGTGTTTTTGTGAAGTATCCTGAATTACCATTTGGACTAATGACACATGCCAACGTTTCCCAAAAAATTTATAGATATATTTGCTTCATTTCCATATAAAACTCCACTAAAATATGTCGATGAAGGTAGCATTAATAAAAGAAAAATAAATAGATTAATAAAAAACAATATCATTAAAATTATCAGATAGTTGTGTTTTTCAAAAAACGGTAGTAATTATTCTTATGAAAATCTTTTTGATATATACACTAAGTTAAAAGTTCATTTTGGTATAATTAAGGATGTCCTTCATGATAAAGAGAACACCTTAAAAAGTGCTGAAGAAGCTATTAATATATACGAAGACTATGAATATAATAAAAAGTTTAAGTTGTTAGGCGTGGTCCAAGGTAAAACTATTGAGGAATACTGCCAATGTTATGAAGAGCTTTTGAATATGGGCTACAAATATATAGCTCTTGGAGGTTTTTTAAAAAGAAATGGAAATAGTAATTATGTAAAAGTAAGTAATGAAAATTTTTTAGAAACTGTTATTACTTCAATAAACAGCAGATTTCATCCAAAACAATTATTTGTACTGGGTGTATATAGTCCAAAAAGACATAAATTACTAGAAAAGTTAGGAGTTTGGGGAGCCGATTATAAAGGCTGGGCCTTTCATTATGACGAATATTACAAAAAAGGTATGGAAAAACTAAAAAAGAGGGGAAATTTAATGAAGAGATAAAAAATGTTATAAAAAATTTTTGCTATTAAAATATCAATATTTAAAAAATAGAACTCAAGAAAATAGGTCGGCTTACTGGAACTCAAGAAAAGAATTGGATATTGCACTAAAAAAGGTTAACTCCTCACTTCAGGAACTTCGATACTTGGAAGTCAGAGAATTTATAGAAAAGGAAATAATTCAAAAATTTTTAATTAATCGGGGAATATTTGATTTCTATGAGTACATATATTTCTTATTAAAGAGATTTTAGAAACGCTAAATATATGGAAAACTATGTTTAAGAGTTTAGAATAAATCACGGCATTTAAAATATTCATAGCATCTAAATTCAAGTATATCTTTATAATTTTCCACAAAGATTTTATTATTCAAAACTAGTTTTAATTTTTCAGTTAAACAAAAGTAATTGCCATCCATTTTAAAATATTCTCTTTCTGTTTTTAGCAAATATTTTATTGGATTCTCCTTAGCTAATTTTATATATTCTTTTTTACTCCAATTTCTGAAATTTTTTGTTTTTTCATGCCTTTCCATATCTATGGCATATTTGGGATTGCTATAAAAGTTTTTAAAGCTTTCATAAATTTCATCTTCACTAATATATTGGGCTATCTTATTTTCTTTTATAAATGCCATTAAAAGTAAAAGAGGAATTTTATAGCTTTTAGTCATTTAGTCCTTTCCAACATATTTAAAAAAATCTCCTGCAATTTCTTTAATTTCCTTTTCTTCTTCAGATAATTCATTATAGCTCTCTAAAAATCCCAAATAATCTCTAAGTGGATTGTATTTAGTATTTTTAATTTTTGGATAAATCCTCTCTTTCATTAGGTATTCAAACATCTCAACTCTATTTGGCTTTCTGTCCAATTTTCTTTTTAGTTCTAAATATTTTGCATAAACTATTCTTTGATAATCATTTTTCATTATCTTCCCCCACAATGACCTCTTTTAAAATTATTCTTTTATAAAATCCTCCTCTTTCTTCATATTTTTTCTTTTTTATGGATTCAACTTCTTTATTATCAATCTTAAAATATTCTCTAATTGCATCACAAACTTCTAAAATGTCTGCAAGTTCTTCAGGAGAAGGATTTTCCTTAAACTCTCCAATTTCCTCCAATAATTTTTCATAAAGCTTTTCTAAATATTCTTTATCATCTGCAATGTATATTACTGCTTTCTTACCACTCTTTCCAATCATCTCTGGAATTTTATCCCTTACAAGCTTATTGTATGTTATTTTATCCATGGTCTCCCAAATTTAACTTTATAATAAATACAGTGAGTGTTGTATGAGCTAATTATTTGTAGGGAAAGTTTAATTTCCCTATATAATGTTTAAATATTTTGTTTGTAATTAGAGAATTATATAAAAAGTAGAATTAAAATTTTACAATTCTTAATACAAGTGATTCAAATGTTGTTAGAAAAAAGTAAAATAGAAATTATAGAGCAATTTATTTATATTTTAGAGGTTTTAGAGATGTATGCAAAGGAAGGTAGTGATGAGAAGGCAATTATAAGGTTAATGTTGGATTATCTTGAAAAAGGACATGTTTTAGATGAGGATATATTACCAATAGCAAGTAAAATTTCAGAAA
>Ga0256836_1001482_pt1 | contig 10124 bp, 9 predicted proteins | sample 4561380metaG_FD_185974 | JGI IMG/M metagenome (GOLD analysis project Ga0256836, IMG submission 185974) | Hydrothermal vent microbial communities from Guaymas Basin, Mexico - 4561-380 | ecosystem: Environmental > Aquatic > Marine > Hydrothermal vents | place: Mexico: Guaymas Basin | collected...
TTATCATTTATAAAAAGTATGATAAAAAGAGAAAAAAAGGAATTATAAAATATGAAAATTTTAATTATTGATTTGGGTGTTGTATGGGGTGGTCAAGAGATATATTCTTATAACCTAATGAAAAAATATAAAGAGAATAACCATTATGTAATCAGCATAAGTTCTCAACCTAAATTTAAAGATATAGCTAATGAATTTTATGAAGTATCTCCAAAATACTCAAACTTTTTTAAATTATCAAAAAAAATAATGGATATTTCTAAAGATGCTGATTTAATACACTTTAATGGGAACAGAGCTTTATATCTGTCTTTGGTATGTAAAAAAACAAAACCTTTTATAGGAACTAAACATCTACCATATTTTGTTGGTGGAGAAAAAGATTTAAAAAGTATTGTCTCTCAATATTTAGGAAATATTTTTTTAAAAAATATTGACACTCTTATATGTGTTGCAAATGCCACTTACAAAGATCTACCTAAATCAATACAAAAGAAATCAGTAGTTATATATAACGGTGTAGATATTGGACTAAACAGAACAATATCTAAGATAGAAAACAATTTAAAAATATGTTACATCGCAAGATTTACAAAACATAAAGGGATAATACAAGTTCTTGATATAGTAAAAAAACTATATGATAAGCATAATATAACAATAGAACTAACAATAGCTGGAAAAGGTGAATTAGAAGAGTATATAAATAGTTTTATAAAAAAACACCCTGAACTAGCCATTACAAATCTTGGATTTATAAATAACCCTCAAGATGTATATGCTAATTCACATTTAGGCATACTTCTATCAACTCATGAAGGTATGCCACTAAATATTTTAGAAGCTTTTTCTGCTGGTTTAGTATTTATCTCTTATGATATTCCAGGAGTTGATGAAGTTATAAAAAGTGGTTATAACGGTTATTTAATAGAAACACACAATGACAATGAAGTACTAAATACAATAAAAAAACTTCATGAAAATAGAGATTTAATCTTACAAATGTCTAAAAATGCAAACAATGAATATAATAAAAAATATTCATTACAAACTATGGCAGAGAAAACATTAGATGTCTATAATCAAATACTAAATATAAAAGGGAAATAGATGCTAAAATGGAAAATAATAAATAATGTAATTTCAGAACTAGAATATGATGGGAAAAACATAATTAAACCATGGGGTTTTGAAACAGCTGATAGTTCTGCTTTTTTTTCACTAGAAAAAGATATAGGATGGAGATATAAAAAACTACTTGAAGAGTATAAAACTGATGATACAATAAATGAAGCTCATGTTATAACTCAAATGAAAGAGGGAAAATGGGAACTACAATTAAAAGATGAGATTCAAGGTGACTCAATTATAAGAGAGATTGAAGCAACTACTCTTGAAGATGGTTTTTTTATGGACTTTGTTATGAGATATAGATTTAAAAAAGAATTTATAGAGTATGCAGAGATAAATGATACAATTTATTATCATAAAAACACAGATGTTTACTACCAATTTCCAGTAGATAAAGTTTTTTTAAAAGGTAAAGGTTTTAATATAAATATATCTATTTTAGATTCTATAGTACCTGATAAGATGGAACCTGTTATGTATATAAGGGACAATAGAGATGAATGGGTTGTTCATGTTAGAATGATACCAAAAAGATGGGATAAAGAGGTTATTAAGATATGCACAAGATGGGCTGTTACTAGACCTCTACCTCATAAAGTAACAACATTTTTACTAAAATGGAAATGGTTAAAAGAACAATTATGGTATAGAGGTGAAAGAAAGCCTTATGGATGTTGGTTATTTAGAAAGTTTGTAAATCCATGTGCATTTGGTATGGTAAAAGTCCCAAAAGATGCCAAACTGATGTGGAAAGTAAAAATGGATATAACTAAACAAAATGGATAAAGAAAATATGTTACTGAATAAACTTAATAAAATTCATAATAAAATATCAACATATATATATTCTTACATAAACAAAAATAATGGCTTTAAGTCCCGTTCTTTTTATGGAGAAATATTTAGTTTAAATCTACTTTATAAAAACTCTATGTTGGATGAAAATAGTAAAACAATCCTTTTAAACAGTTTTGAAAATATAGATAAAAAAGACCCAGAATTTCATTGGGAATTTAACAATTATGCTTTTTTAAACTATATTATTGATTCTGATGATAAAACAGTTGAAAAGTATATAACACCGTTAACATTTAGAAATGTTCGTGTAACAAATTGGACACTACTAAGAAGCGTTTCAAGACTCTTAGCTAAAAAAGATGAAAACCTAGCTATAGAAGAAGCTAAAGACAAAATTAAAACATTTCAAAAAGATTCAGGTCATATTTATGATAAAAAAGATGACAAATCTTTTCAATATCACTGTTTTTCTATGGCTATGATAGCTGAAATATATGAAGAAAGTAAAGATGAATATTTTAAAAATAGTTTCTTAAAAGGGATAGACTTTATAAGAAATTTTATATTATCCAATGGGGAAACACTCTATATAGGTAGAGGTCAAAATCAATCATTTGGTTATGGAGCATTGATCTATATACTAGCACTTGCATACAAATATACAAATGATAAAACTATATTGGGAGATTTAGAAAAGGTATATACTTTTTTAAGTAAATTTCAAAATGAAGATGGAAGTTTTCCTTTGGTTATGAATGAAATAAAAAATGATATACCAAAAATCATAAATCCAAAAGATACAAACTATATTGGTTGGTATCCTTACAATAACTATTTTGATTATCTACCTTTTATGGGTTATTTTATAGCAAAAGCTACTGATGTACTAAAAAATCTTGACTTATCAGATATTCAGTATAAATCTCAAACTTCATACATGGATGATAGTTTTCAAAAAATAGTAAAACCAAATTATGAAGCTGTTATAGCAAAAAGTGAAGGCTACTGGACAAATGATATGCCTATGCCATTTATAGTATATAAAGGCATATCAATAACTCCTATGTATGGTGGAGAACAGTTTCAAAAAAGTTTTTATACACTAGAGGGTATTGCTCTTCCTTGGTGTAGAATTACAAAAACATCATTAAGAAAATATTTTATCAGTTCACTAAGTAAAAATAGATTAAAAATATTTTCTATCTTCGGTTATCTAAAAAGAGATTTTGATTTTAAAGATGATGAGATAATTATAACAACAGATGTTTATTCACCACTGTTTTGCAGACATAATTATCTGTTTAAATCATCTATAATACAAAAAGATGAATATACTTTAGAAGATAAATATTTTAAAGTTATCAGCGATGCTCCATTAAAGTTTTTTACTTTTGAATATTGTGCTTCTGGATTATTAAAAAGTTTTAGAAATAAAAATAAACTAAATAAATTAACAATAAGGCTAAAATAGATGAAAATAAGTATCATAATACCAACTTACAAACGTACAGACTACCTAGAAAGGTTATTACATAGTATTCAACAACAAACTTTCAAAGATTTTGAAGTAATAGTTGTAGATGATTGTTCACCTAATCAAGATGAATATAAAGTTGTTATAGACAAATATAGTAAGATATTTAATGAATTTAGTTTTTATAGTAATTCAAAAAATAGCGGAGCACCACACAGTAGAAACAAAGGTATAAGAAAGGCAAAATACGACTATGTAGCCCTTGTTGATGATGATGATGAGTGGTATAGTGAAAAACTTGAACACCAAGTAAAGATTATTGAAAAAGAGCCTGATACAGATTTTGTATATACATGGGCAGATGCTATAGATGAAGCAGGAAATATAGTATATCAATTTAGAAAAGTTATAGAAGGAAATCCAAAGTATGAGATTTTAAAAGGTTGTTTTGTACCATCATCATCAGTTATGATTAGAAAAAAAACTCTTATTGAAAATGGTTTATTTGATGAGCAATTACCAAGTTGTCAAGATTGGGATATGTGGACAAGAATGGTATTAAATGGTGCAAAAATGAAAGTTGTTCAAAATGTAGATACAATATATTATAAACACAATAACGGAACTATTGGATTAAGTCCTAAAGCCTATAAAGGTTATATGATATATTTTAGAAAACATTTTCTTTCAGCTCTAAAAGTAAATCCTATCCTTCCTATGTACTATATATATCAAGGTATTAGAATTTGGTGGAGAAAAAAAGCATAATGAAAAAAATAGCAATATTAACAAATATTTTAGCACCATATAGGCTACCGTTATTTAATGCAATAGCCAAAGACAATAAAGTAGATGTATTAATATGTAAAGAAAATGAAAAAAATAGAGAATGGATAATTGATGAAAATAATCTATTTAACCTTATCAAACTAAAAGGTATTGAACTAAATTTAAAAAACTCATTAGGTGATCACAGATTTATATACTTAAAGTTTAGTGTTATCTTTTACCTTATATTTAAAAGACCAGAATTTATAATCATAGGAGATGCTTCTTTTACATCACATTTAACAGCTTATATATGTAAAATATTAAATATCAAATATATTTGGTGGAATGAGATAATCATACATACCCCTATAAATAAAGGTTTTGTAAATAAGTTAAGAAAAAAATCTTTTAAAAATGCTTATGCTTTCTTGGTTTCTGGAACATTAGCAAAAGAGTTTATCCAAAGCTATGATGTTGACTCCGATAAAATTTTGATACTTCCAAATGCAGTAGATAATGATTTATATATAAACTACTACAATAAATTTAAAAATCAAAAAGATAAATTTAGAGATAGTTATAATATATCTGAAAATGATTTTGTCTTTTTATATATAGGTCAATTTATAAAAAGAAAAAATATGATGCTTATGCTTGAGAGTTTCAAAAAAGCTAAAGAAACTGATAAAAATATAAAATTATTTTTAGTTGGTGGTGGAGAAGAGTATGAAAAGATAAACAACTATATAAAACTAAATAATTTAGAAAATGATGTTGTAGTAAAAGAGTTTTTACAAACTGAAGAGTTATCAAAAATATATACACTATCAGATGCACTAATCATAGTTAGTGAAAGTGAACCGTGGGGAATGGTTGTCAATGAAGCTATGTGTTTTGGGCTTCCTATTTTATCTTCATATACAATTGGTGCAAGTGCTGATTTGGTTGATAAAAATGTTGGTATTATAGTAAATAACTATCAAGATGCTGACATCTTATCAAAAGAGTTATTAAATCTAAAAAATATAAAATGGGATAAAACATATATTCAAAATAAAGTTTTAACTTGGAATAATGATGCAGCAATAAAAGCTGTTAATGAACTTATTCAAAATTAGATAAAAGTTATATAATTGAAGTTTCTTGAAATATTTGATTTCTCTTTTTTATTAATATTAATATTATTTTTTTTATTACTAACAAAAAAACTATATAAAGAAACTGCTTATGTTTATCTGATGATTATGGTTCCTTTGCTATATATACCAATAGGAACTTTTACATATCAAATGGATGTATTTGACGATAATATTTTTATCGTCTTTTTTAATTTGGTACTTACCTCAATCATTTTTATAAGTTTGGGTATGACCTCTCTTAAATATGAAGCAAAAGATTTTGTTACAGATTCATCTATATCTCATAAACTAATACTAACTGGTCTTGGACTTATATTTTTCAATGAACTTGTTTTAGGTAAGATGACTGCTTCTTCTCAAGTTTTACTAGGACTATTTTTCCTAATTGCCGATCTTGCCAGAATTCTTTTCTGGGGTGGATTGGGTATATTGATAAAAAGTAACAATCCAAAAAAATATCAGTTACTACTAATGTATCTAGTTTTATTTGTTATTCCAAACCTATTAAAAGCTGTTTTAGGTGAAGAGTTTAGTCGATTTAGTCTTGTTTTGTTAGCCTTTTATGGATATATAGTTTTTAATGAAATTTTTCACAATAAAAAACTAATCTCAGCACTAACTTTTTTTTCTGTTGTTGCACTAGGTATTAATATCAATATTTTTGGTGGTGGAGATTTATTTATCGTTAAGTACAGTATGAATATTATTCAAGCTGTATATAATGGTACAGTTGATTTTAAACCAGGACTTATACCATTTAATATGGGATTTAACATTCTACCCGATCCATTTCATATCAAACCAAAACTATTTACAATTAATGCTAGTTACTTTATGTATATCTTAGGTTGGTCATTTGAAGAAACAAAAAAGTACCCTTTTGGGCTTGGTGTAACTGGTATAGCCGATGCTTTTTGGAGTTTTGGTTATCTTGGTGTAATGTTTTGGTTTTATATGGCTGGACTATATATAGCTTATCTAAAAAAATTGGCATATACCCTCCAATCAGGTTTGGCTTATGGCTTATATGTTAGCCAAATTTCTGCTCTGTTTTTACTATATAGACTGGATTTTAGTTTCTTTTTTGGTAGGTTATTAGTAACACTGCCACTTTTACTATACCTAATCAAAATAAAAAAGCTATAATATAAAAGGACAAATATGAAAAAAATTCTTATAAACATAAGTGTTGTATCTAAAAACCATCGTGGAATGGGTATGTTTACAAAAGATATATTATTAAGATTATTAAAACATACTGATATGGATTTTATCTTAGTATCTTGTACTGATATAGATAATGATCTAATAAAATTAATAGAAGAAAAAGGAATTTTCTTTAAACAGATAAACTCACCTTTACCAATTTTTGAACAAATCATTTTACCATTTTTGATAAAAAAGTACAAAATAGATACTTGCTGGTTTCCATCAAATAACTTTCCAATATATAAAGTTAAAAATACAAACTATGTAGTTACCATTCATGACATTATATTTTTAAACAAAGATATTAAACCAAAAAGTATTTATCAAAAGATAGGTAAATTTTACAGAAGTTGGAATATCTTAAATGGTATAAAAAAAGTAGATATACTAACAAGTGTCTCAAAAACTGCTTTACAAGAGATTTATGACTTTTTTAATTTCAATACAAAAATAGAAGAAAAAAATGTTTTATATAATTCAATAAGCCTTTCAGATGAACAAGATGACAACATTTTAAAAATATATAATCCAAATTCTAAAAAATACATATATACAATAGCTGGTAATGCACCACATAAAAATCTAAAATTTCTCGTTGATAGTTTTAAAAAATTTTCCAACACTTATGATGATTTTATCCTTATTGTCAGTGGTGTTCCAAAACAACATCAAGATGAGTATAAATCTGATAATATTGTTTTAACAGAATTTATTTCTAATGCTGAAAAAAACTCTTTAATGAAAAATGCTGATTTTTTTGTTTTTGCATCTTTAAAAGAGGGATTTGGAATCCCTCTTATTGAAGCTATGAATCTTAATAAAAATATTTTAGCTAGTGATATATCAGTATTTAGAGAGATAGGAGATAAGTATGTGAACTATTTTTCTCCCACAAATTCAAATTTTTTGATAGAATATATACAAGATAAAAAAGCTGTAAAAAATGACTTAAAAGAGGTAAATATCTATATAAAAAATAAATTTGATATTGAGATTACTATAAATAAATTAACAAATCTACTAAAGGATAAAAATGAGAAATGAAAAAGTTTTATATATCACATCAAGATTACCATATCCACCTGTAGGTGGAGATAAACTAAGAACTTTTAATATCTTGAAAATTTTAGCAAAAAAATATGATGTAAGTCTAGTGGTAATTACAGATGAAACAATGGATAAAGAAACTGAGTTAGCTTTACATAAATATACAAAAGAATTAAAAGTTTTTACTAAACCAAAGTATAGAATTTATTTAAATACATTGAAATTTCTTATAAATAACCTACCGCTACAAGTGAATTATTACTATTTTGATGATGTCCAAAAATATATAAATGATACTCTAGAACAAGTTGATTTTAGTGTAGCTAATCTAGTTAGAACAACACAATACTTAGAATATAGTACAAAAGAAAGATATTTAGATATGGTAGATTCCATTGGTCTTAATTATAAAGCTTCAAAAGAGCATGTTGTATCATTATTTTGGAAAAGTATATATAATGTAGAAACAAATAGACTATTAAAATATGAAGAGAGCTGTGTTAATGAGTTTACAAATACCTTTTTAGTAAATAAATACGAAGCACAACATTGGTCAGAATTTGGAAATGTCACATGGGTACCAAATGGTGTAAATCAAGAACTTTTCTCTTACAACAAAAAAAATGATAAATATAAAAAATATATAGCTTTTTTTGGTAAAATGGATTATCAACCAAATGTAGATGCCGTAATGTGGTTTATAGAAAACTCTTTACACAAAATAGATAAAGATTTAAAATTTATCATAATAGGAACAAGACCAAATCAACATATATTGGAACTTTCAAAAAAATATGACAATATAGAAATAACAGGTTTTGTTGATGATCCATTTGAAATTTTAAACTCTGTCTTAGCAGTTGTAGCACCTATGCAAACAGGTGGTGGCATACAAAATAAAATCCTAGAATCAATGGCTTTAGGAACTATCAATATTGTAAGTTCTTTAGGGGCTAAACCAATAATTGGTGCTAAAGATAAAGAGCATCTTTTTGTTTGTGATGATGGAGATGATGTTTCAAAACTAATCAATGATATATACAATAATCAAGATAAATATCAATATATAAAAGAGAATTCTAAAAATCTAATTAAAAAATGCTATACTTGGCAAGAGTGTGAAAATACATTATTTAAAATTATTGGAGATAAAAAATGACAAATATTATACTTTGTGGGGGAAGCGGAACTAGATTATGGCCAATAAGTAGAACTTTAATGCCTAAACAGTTCGTTCAAATGTTTGATTCTAAATCATTATTTCAACTGACAGTTGAAAGAAATAGTAAAGTTTGTGACAGCCAATTTATAGTATCTAATGCTGAACAATATTTTTTAGCAGTAGATCAACTTGAAGAATTAAAAAAAGATAATAATAAATACCTACTAGAACCAGTTGGAAGAAATACAGCACCTGCAATAGCCTTAGCATGTATGGCATTGGATAAAGATGAAATTGTATTTATAACACCTAGCGATCATCTGATAAAAGATGAAGAAGCATATAAAAAAGTTATAAAAAAAGCTCAAGAGTTTGCTAAAGATGATAAACTTGTGACATTTGGGATAAAACCAACTTTTGCAGAAACAGGCTTTGGATATATAGAAGCTAAAGAGTTTGATGTTAAAGCATTTCATGAAAAACCAGATTTTGAAACAGCAACAAAATATTTAGAAGCTGGTAACTACTACTGGAATAGTGGTATGTTTTGTTTTAAAGCAGGTGTATTTTTAGAAGAACTTAAAAAATATTCTCCAACTGTATATGAAGCATCATTAAAAGCATTTAAAGATGCTAACCATGATGATATCATAAGAATTAAACATGATGATATGCAAAATATACCAGAAGACAGTATAGATTATGCTGTTATGGAAAAATCAAATATAGTAAAAGTTATACCATCAGATATTCACTGGTCAGATGTTGGAAGTTTTGATTCTTTATATGAAGAACTACCAAAAGATGAAAATAACAATACATTAAGTGAAAAACATATATCTATAGATAGCAAAAACAACCTTATATATAATCCAAATAAATATATAGCTACTATAGATGTAGAAGATTTAATCATAGTTGATACTGGAGATGCTTTACTTGTTTCTAAAAAAGGTAGTTCTCAAAAAGTGAAACAAGTTGTTAATGAGATTAAAAAAACAACTCAATTACACAATATACATCTAACTGGTTACAGACCATGGGGAACTTATACTGTTTTAGAAGATAGTCCAGGGTATAAAATAAAAAGAATAGTAGTAAAACCAGGAAAAAGACTATCGCTTCAAAAACACTACCATAGAAATGAACATTGGATAGTTGTATCTGGAACAGCTACAGTAACTGTTGGAGATGAAGTAAAATTAATAAGACCGAATGAATCTACTTATATAAAAATGGGTGAAATTCATAGACTTGAAAATAATGGTAAAATACCTATAATTCTTATAGAAGCACAAGTTGGTGAATACACTGGAGAAGATGATATTGTAAGGATAGAAGACGATTTTCACAGACACTAAAAGCTTCATTAAGAAGCTTTTAGCAATATATT
>Ga0256836_1001487_pt1 | contig 10100 bp, 14 predicted proteins | sample 4561380metaG_FD_185974 | JGI IMG/M metagenome (GOLD analysis project Ga0256836, IMG submission 185974) | Hydrothermal vent microbial communities from Guaymas Basin, Mexico - 4561-380 | ecosystem: Environmental > Aquatic > Marine > Hydrothermal vents | place: Mexico: Guaymas Basin | collected...
ATAACTTGATCGCTCAACAACCAAATATGGACATTCTCGCAGAGAACTACGGAGAGCCAGAGTTCTATCAAGTTGCTATAGGCGGACAGACAGTACACCACAGTCGTGTAATTCGCTTTGATGGGATTGAACCTACAATCGAAGAGAAAAAGCGAAATAATTATTGGGGAAACTCAATTTATGAAAAACTTTATGACGCAATAAGTAACTCTCAAACCTCTACGCAATTAATCAATGGGCTACTTTATGAGAGCAATATTGATGTTTATAAGATAAAAGGTCTAAATAGTCTTGTAGCACAAGGTCAAGATGAGCTAGTAGTTAAGCGTATTCAGATGGCGCACGAGTTAAAAAGCACTGTAAACGGAATAGTTTTAGATAGCGAAGATGATTTCGTTAAAAAAGGTAACACCTTTGCAGGATTGGCAGAGATTGATGATAAGTTTTTGCAAAAGGTATCCGGCGCGAGTGGTGTTCCTGTTACTAAATTGCTCGGTATCTCGCCAGGAGGTCTTAATGCAACAGGTGAGAGCGACATTCGCAACTACTATGACAAACTATCATCTATTCAAGAAAGCAAATACACTCCAAAACTAAAAAAACTCGATGAAATTATCACAGCTTCTCTTTTTGGCAGCACACAAGAAGTTGAGTTTAAGTGGAATACACTGTGGCAGATGAATGACAAAGATAAGGCAGCAGTAGAGCTATCTAACGCTCAAAGAGATGTCGCATATGTAAATGCAGGAATACTCACAGATGATGAGATAAGACCAGGACTGCGTGAGCTATACACTTTGGAAGATGATGAAGAAGAGATCTAAACAAAAGACTATGCTGCCTCAAAAGGCAAGCAGGACAATAGAAAAAAAATATAAGAAACTCATAGCATCGCTTGCAAGAGATATGAAAAAAGATGTGCGTGAGCAGCTTATACCTGTATTGGAGTGTGATAAAAATATTTATCAGGACACATACGAAGAAAGCACAAGCGATGCAATAAAATACATCATCGCTGCGCTCGTTGTTAAATACTCAGATATTGTAAAGCTTATGAATTATGAGGTTGAGAAGATAGTAAAAAAGCTTGATAGTGTTCAAAAAAGCAAGTTCTTAGCAAACATCAACAGTGCTATTGGTGTAGATATGAAGCAGGTTTTAGCGAGAGAAAATCTTGATGAAACGGTAAAGGCACTTATACATAAGCAAACATCACTAATCAAATCAATACCGGACGAGTTTTTTAAGCAGATAGAGCATGAAATTTATACCGGTATCACAAATGGAGATAGGTATGAGACTATTGCAAAGCGTATCAAAGGAACTAAAGACATAAGCTCTGTGTTTGGAAAACTTGACAACCGTGTAAAGTTTATCGCTCGGAATGAAGTAGAAAATATCAATGCAACACTTGTAAAAAAGAGAAGCGAGAAGATAGGTATTAAAAAATTCAAATGGCAGACAGCCAGAGATGAGAGGGTAAGGGGAAACCCTGCGGGAAAATATCCTGATAGCAAATGTTCTCATTATAAGCTTGATGGAGAGATATTCGAGTGGAAAAAAGGTGCGAAATGCGGAAGCAAGACAATATGGCCAGGTACTGATTTCAATTGTCGATGTGTTGCAATAAATATGATAGAGGGGATAACCGATGAAGAGTAAAGTTATAAATGACAGTGCTTTTAAAGCAGAAAAACACATTGATCCAATGACAGGTTTTTTGACTATAGATGGTGTTGTAGCAAGAACTGGGATTCAAAAGTATTACGGTTTTGAGTTGAGCGATGAACTTGATCCGTTTGAAAAGTACAGCGTGCTAAGACATCCTGACGATGTTTTAAGTGAAGATAGCCTTAGCACTTATGTAAACTCAACGGTAACAGATACGCATCCAAACACTCCAGTATCTATACACAATATAGACAAGTTGCAAAAAGGCTCAGTCAGCAATGTTGAAGTTTTTAAAAAAGATGGTGTTGATTACATTAAGGCGAAGATAACAATCAAAGATAAAGACCTAATTGAAAAAGTAAAAGACGGCGTTGTTGAATTATCGGCAGGCTACACAAACGACATCAAAAAAGAGAGTGGAGAATATAACGGACAAAAGTATGATTTCAGACAGACAAATATAAAGATAAATCATGTAGCAGTAGTCGATAAAGGACGCTGTGGTGGTGAGTGTAAATTGAGTCTTGATAATCGTGTTAGTATTTTGAAGTCCAAAAAACAGACGGAGGATACAATGAAAAAACTCATGATTGACGGGCAGGATTACGAAGTACCGGAAATTGTTGCGACAACTTATGACGCAGCGATGAAAGAGAAAGAATCTGCCGACAATGAGGTGGAGTCGATTAAAGCAAAAATTGCAGAATTGCAAAAGAAGCTTAAAGAGGCAGAGGGAAAAGTAGGAGAGACAAAAGAGGAGATGAAGAAGACGACTGATGCACTAAATGCACAGATTGACACTTTGAAAAAATCTCAAATGAGTGCTGACGCTTTAAACAAACTTGTTGCGGATAGAGCTGATACCGTTGCTTTTGCTACATCATTTTTGGGTGACGACGCAGTAGATACAACACTTGATACGCTTGCTATTAAAACAGCAGTTGTTAAGAAGTATATGGGTGACTCTTTTGAGGATGGAAAATCACCTGAGTATATCAATGCTTCATTTGATTTTATCAAGTCTTCAAAAAAGTCTATCAACGATAGCTATTCTGCTGCAGGTCAAACGAATGACAAAGCAGTAACTCGTGATGCTGTTATCGCAGACTATCACAAATCAATTTTAGGGGGTAACTAATGCCGGTACAGACAGATTATGCGCTTTATACAGAGCGTGGTTTTAAAGGGCAGCTAGTCGATGAAGAGCTGCACAATGTGACAACAAAGATCGCTGATGTTGTAATTCCATACGGAACAGCAGTTGTGAGAGGTTCGGCGGACAATGGTGTAAAAATCGTTACTGCAAGTACAGAAGAGTTCGTAGGTATCGCACTTAGAACACTTTCAGGTAGTCCTGAGTCAGATGGTGCTGAACAGTATGAAAAAAAAGAGAGCGCGAATATCCTTGACTTTGGAAAAGTTTATGTGACTTGTGAAAGCGGATGTGTTCCTGGAGACAAAGTTTATATGCGTTTTGCAGCAGGACCAGGCGGAACAGTAATCGGCGCACTTGGAAACAGTGCTGACAACGATGGAACAAACGACACTGCTGTTCTTATTCCTGATGCTACATGGGAATCTACAGCAACAGTTGGCGCAACAGCAGTTGTGAAATTAAGATAAGGGGTGAACAATGGCAGTTAAACCACAAATGACAATGGATGCAGGTCTTAACTTTCTGATCTCTCAACTCTCTCATGTTGAGCAGAAAGTTTTTGAAAAGAAGTATGAGAATATCAACTACAACAAGGTTATTCCGACTACGAATGAAGCGGGAGAATATGCAGACAGCATTACTTACTTCTACATGGATGGAGCTGCAATGGCTAAGTTTGTTGGAAGTAATTCACTTGATGTTCCTATTGCAGATATTGCGACTAAAAAAGTTACTATTCCGGTAGAGTATGGTGCAGTAGGGTATGAATACTCATTGCGTGAGCTTGAACAAGCAGCAGCGTTAAATAAACCGCTTCCAGCGATGAAAGCAGGTGTTGCACGCCGTGGTTATGAGCAACTCGTTCAAATTACAGCAATGAAAGGTGATGATAGAAAAGGTCTTCCTGGCTTTTTGAATAATGTAAATGTTCCTCTTTCATCTGTTGCAAATGGTGTTGATGGCACTTCTGATTGGGCTTCTAAGTCTGCTGATGAAATTTTAAAAGACATCAATTTGATGTTCTCTACTGTTTTTGAAAGCACTAAGATGGTAGAGCGTCCAGATACGCTTGCACTTCCACCGAAACAATGGTCGTTTATCATGGGTACTCCTCGTTCGGCAAACAGCGATACTACAATCGCACAGTATGTTGTAAACAACTCTCCTTATATTGACTCTATTGATAAAATCATTCCTATCAATGAGCTAACAGGTGCAGGAGTTGGCGGAACTGACAGAGCTATGGCTTACACTAATGACAGTGACAAGGTAGTGCTTCACTTGCCAAAACTTTTAAGTTTCAAAGCTCCTCAAGAGAAAGGGCTTGGTTTCATTGTTCCTGGTGACTTTACAGTAGGTGGTGTCGAGTTTAGATACCCAATGTCTGCTTTATATGCAGATGGAATTTAAGTAAGGAGTTTTTATGCTAATTAGAAACACGAGTGAAAGAGTTATTCATCTTAACACTAAAGAGGGCAATGTAATGATTGTCCCTGGTGACGCAAAGGATGTTGTAATTGACGAGAAAAACAAGATCATTGCAGCAATGCTAAAAGATGGCCTTATTAAAAAAGAGACTGCTCCAAAAAAAGAGACAGTAGGAAAAGGTAAATAAAAATGACAGCATCGGATATTAAAGCACGATTTCCTGAATTTGCAAATGAAGCAGATGAAAGAATTGATATTTTTTTATCTGATGCTGAAACTTTTGTTGTCGATACGGCATGGGGCAAGCTTTACGATCAAGGTATTGCATACTTAACAGCGCATCTTTTGTCACTTTCAAGCAAGACGGCAAGTGGAGACTCATCACCGAGCGCTGAGATTGCGTCTGAAAGCGTTGATGGTGTATCTGTTAGCTATGCTACATCACAGGCTGTTGGGAGTGATAGCTATTATGCTTCTACTCAGTACGGCAAGACTTACTTAGCATTACGATCTCAAATCGCGGTAGGGAATGTCAGAAGTGTTTAAAATCATCCATAAAGGCAACTACGGTAAACAGATAAGAAAGCTTCTAAAAAATATGGAAGTTATCGCAGGTCTGCCAAAAGGAAGCGGAAGTTATCCTGACGGAAAGACAGTTATCGAAGTTGGGGCAACGAATGAGTTTGGCACAGAAAATATCCCTGCAAGAAGTTTTATAAGAACTCCTATTCAAAATTCAAAAAAGGACATCTTTAAGTTAGTAGCGATACAATCTAAAAAGATGTACGAATTAAAAAGCACTCCTGATGCTTCATTAGAACTTGTAGGAACGCTTATGGAGAACAAGATGAAAGAGAGTTTTGTAGATAACGACTGGCAGGAAAACTCACAGTCAACTATCAAGAAAAAAGGTTCATCGACTCCACTTATTGACAGCGGACAGCTTAGACAAGCCATAACGCATGAGGTAAGGAAAAAATGAGTATTGCGCATATTCTAAGTAGATTTTCTCAGGATATTGTCCTAAACTCTTCAACTCAAGGGCACAGGGATGAAAATGGTGATTGGGTTGGTGGAACTCCAATAATCAAAACAATCCAAGCAGTTGTTCAGCCGGTAAACGGTGATGAGCTGCAGACTGTACCAGAGGGAGAGCGGACAAACAAGCTTATAAAATTGCATACGACAGAAGTTCTTAAAACTACAGATGAAGTCAATGCAGTTAGTGCAGATACAGTTATTGTAGATGGAGAGACATTTAGGATAATAACTGTTTCTGATTGGAATAAACTTGGCGGATTTTATAAAGCTATTGCGGTGAGAGAAGATGGATAATATTACACTTATAAACAACTTTAAAGAGTGGGCAAGAACAGCTACAGACTTAGACCAAGGTCATGTAATCAATCTTAAAGATAGAGGACCACGACCAAAGGAACAGTATGTAGGACTCCAAATAATGAATGTTCGCAAAGTAAGCGAATATGAAATGGAGTATCTGCCTGCTCCACTCAATACTGTTAATGTCATACAGAGTGGTTTATACGAGATAATGCTAAGCATTGATGTCTATCGTGGAAACGCAATAGGCACTATGGTTCAACTCATAGCTAGCCTTGATACTGTATGGGCAAATGACTTTTTTAACGAAAAAGAGATAGGCGTGATAAATCAAAGTGCAATACGAGATCTATCTATGCCAATCAAAGGTGTGTATGAGGAGAGGAGACAATGCGACTTCTTTTTCTACTACATTGACAAGACGAGCGAGAATGTTGAAGCTATTGAGAATATTTCCGGTAGCGGTTTTGGCTCTGACTATGAAATTTAAAAGGGGAAAACATGGCACAAGGTGTTAAGAGATTTATTGATGTATCAATCTCTAAAGAGACAGCACTTGTAACTGCTGCAGGTTTTGGTGTTCCTCTTTTGCTTACTGACAATACATCGGTTATTACAACTGCTGTAAGAGCAAAAGAGTATCTTTCACTATCTGCTGTTGAGCTTGACTTTGTTGCAGGTACAGATGAGTACAATGCAGCACGAGCATTTTTTAATCAAGATCCAAACAACAAGACATTTCCGACAAAGCTATGGATTGGGTGTTGGGATAAAGAAAATTCAGAGACAGTTGAAGCTGCACTGGACGCAATTAGAGCGGTAAACGATGATTGGTATGCACTTGGTATCACTGCTTCAATTCGTGGAACAGTTGCAGATATTGAGGCTATGGCGACATACATTGAGCAGCTACCAAAAGTTGCCGTTATTGATAATAACGATGCGAACTGCTTAGCATTAGACTCAACCACTGATATTTTGGCTGTATTAAAAGCTAAAGATACAATGGGCTACAAGCGCCCTATGATCGTTTATCACGATGATGTTACTAAATATCCAGCATGGTCATTGATGGGTAAATATCTTCCATTACAGCCTGGTAGTTCTCAAATGGCGTATCATAAACTTGCAGATACAAGCGCAGGTGCAGATTACATTCCACCGGCGAACATCACAGAAGTACAAAAAGACAATCTTTTCCAAAAAAATGGAAATACTGTAGTTGCTTCACTTGGTGCTGAGTTTGTTTATCCAGGCGTTATGACAGGTGGCAGAAACCTTGACAGACAGGGTGAGTGGTTCGACATTATTCGTTCTATTGACTTCTTGACTTCAAGAACTACCGAGCAGATGTTAAGCTTACTTCTTGAAAAAGCAAATGAGGGTTCAAAAGTACCGTACACAAATGCCGGTATTACTATGGTTAAAACAAGATTGAGCGATGCGCTAGAAAAGTATGGTGTTGCAACGAATATCCTTGTTGATAAAAGTATTGAGATTTCAGTTCCTAAGCGTTCTGATACATCTGTTGAAGATAGAGACAACAGAATACTTCGTAATGTGGACTTCACGGCAGATTTAGCAGGTGCTATTGCCGGTGTTGTTGTTCGCGGAAAAGTTAAAGTGTAGGGGGAGATAGATGAAAACATATTCTTTTAAAAATCTAAATGCAGTATTTGGAACACACGAGATAACTGGGTTTGCGGAGGGAGATGACGCAATCACTGTTGAAGCGAATTCTGAATCTTTCAAAACATATGTTGGCGCAAAAGGTGAAGTGACAAGAGCAATGATAAATGATGAGAGTGTTACAATTAAGGTAAAACTACAGCAAACATCAAAAAGTGTTGCATTCTTGCAAAATCTACACTTACTTGACAGATCAACAGGTACCGTTGTTCTTCCGTTTCAGATTGATGACTTTGAAGCAGGAGAAAGTATAAAAATTCCAAAAGCATTCATTAGTAAACAACCAACCATTGTAAGGGGCGCTGGTCAGAACGATATTGAATTTGAATTCACAGGCGACAGAGAAATACCTATCTTTACTCCTTAGCAATAATAGCCCATCTTCGGGCTATTACAAAATCTTCAACGTAAAATCAACCACAAAATAACTGTTACAATTTTCCATAATAAACAAGGATTTATACATGGAAAAAATCGAACTATCTGGAAAAACTTTTGGAGTTGAAAAACTCACAGCTACTCAGGCTTTCAAACTTCAACTTAGAGTAATTAAAATTCTTGGCAGCGGTATCCTTGACGGACTTCAAGGCGTAGATATTAAAAACATAAAAGGGCAAGACTCACAAAAGATTTTCGATGCAATTGGAAAGTTTATTGCAAAGACAGATGATGAGGATGTGTTTAACTTTGTAATGGATCTTCTTTCAAAAAATGTTTATCTTATTGGTAGTGCAGAGGGTGAAGAGGTAAAAATCAAGCTGAACATCGACGCACACTTAAAAGATGATATTTTTGACATCTATAAACTAGCAATGTTCGTTCTTAAGGTAAACCTGGGAAAGTCTTTAGACTCAATCAAGTCGAGTTTATCACTCCAATAGGTGAAGAAGATAAAAGAGACTTAAACATAGACTTGTTTCTATGGACTCCAATTATGAAAGGCTATTGCACATGGAGAGAACTTAATGACGGAACTTATGATCTGCATGATGTCTATCTCATGAATGAAGCAATAAGCCTGCAAGTAGAAGCTGAATATTTGGCAGCAAGGGAAGAGTAAAAGATGATAGTTGAAGAGTTACTAGCAAAACTTGGGTTTGAATTTGACGACAAAGACCTGCAAAAGTTTGAAAAAGGCATAGGAAATGCCACTAAGATTTTAGCAGGTGCAGCAGCAGTGGCAACAGCCTATGCCGGTGCAATGTTCAAACTGACTGAGAATGTTGCAGAGAATAACGACAAGATAGGCAAGCAGGCTCAAATGCTAGGGATTAGCGCAGAAGAGTTGCAATCTTTAACTTATGCAGCCGAAATCGGTGGAGCTTCTGCAGGTGAGATGGCATCATCTCTTGAGAATTTGTCTAAAACAGCATCTCAGGCAGCTCGCGGGATAGGTGGAGGTGTTGAGACATTTGCAATGCTTGGCATTAGCGTAACAGACGCAAACGGACGCATTAAAGACTCATCTACACTTATGATGGAGTTAAGCGACAGAATATCACGCATGAAAGACACGAGTCAAAAGATAGAGTTTTTGAACAACCTTGGCGTTTCATCAAATCTTCTCCTGACACTAAATCAAGGAATGGCAGAGCTTAATCGACAAAAAAGAGAGGCGAAAGAGCTTGGATATTTTTTAACACAAAAAGATGTGCAAAATGCAGCTGATTTTAATGATAGCCTACTTCGAGTAGGAAAAGTCGTTGATGGACTAAACAACATGATAACAGCAAAAGCAATGCCAGCTATTACTGAAATGATGGAGTCTTTCACGCAATGGTACAAAAACAATAAAAAGCTTATAGAGCAGAATGTAACTGAGTTTGTTGATAAGCTATCATCTGCTCTTCGTGCTACATGGAGAATAGCAAAGAGGGTATGGAGCGTTGTAAATTCACTTGCTAAGGCTATGGGTGGCTGGAAGATAGTTATACTTTCACTTGGGGCTGCTTTTATGGCACTCAATGCAAGGGCATTAATGATACCGCTATTAGTTGCAGCGATAGGTGTAGCGCTTTTTCTTTTGGTAGAAGACCTGCAAAAATACTATGACAAGCAGGACAGTTGGTTTGGCGATATGGCTAAGAAACACAAATGGGTAGCTATTTCACTTGAGGCTTTAAGACAAATTTTAAAACAAGTTAGTGATGGGTGGGAATTAGTATTTACAAGCGGAGATAAAGCGTTTGACGGTTTTATTATCTATGTAAAATCAATAGGAAAGCATATTATAGACTTTATGATAACTCCGCTAAATCAAGTTCTAGGGCTCATTGATAAAATAGCAGGAACAGACTTTACAATAAAAAACCCACTCGCAGACACTTATGACGCAGTAGGTGAAGACTTTAAAAGTATGTTCGAGTCAATAAAAGACTACATTATTCCAAATGACAGCGGAGGATTTGCAACACCGAACAGCTATATAACAACACCGGCACAAGCTGCTGCAATCTCAACAAGGAACAGCATGACATCAAGTGCAACCTTTGAGGCGAATATTACTGTGAACTCAAACGGTGGCGATGGAAAGCAGATAGCGCAAAGCATAAAAGGTCAAATGGATAGCTGGTTTAGAGACTTAAATAAAAAGACGCTTAACAACTTAAAAACAGGAGTTGAGAGATGAGTCTAGCATCGCTATTTTTCCCTACAAAGTCAGGGATAGGGCAGATAACTTTTGATGCACTTGTTAGCGAGAGCGTGCAGACAGATGCAGATATAACGACCAATCCAGTAGAGAGCGGTGCAGATGTTGCAGACAACATAGTTATTCAGCCCTTATCATTCAATGTGGAGGGGATAATATCAGATA
>Ga0256836_1001489_pt1 | contig 10078 bp, 8 predicted proteins | sample 4561380metaG_FD_185974 | JGI IMG/M metagenome (GOLD analysis project Ga0256836, IMG submission 185974) | Hydrothermal vent microbial communities from Guaymas Basin, Mexico - 4561-380 | ecosystem: Environmental > Aquatic > Marine > Hydrothermal vents | place: Mexico: Guaymas Basin | collected...
TTCATCTATATCTCTTGACCCTATTGGCAAGTGTTTGGGATCTGTTTTATAACCCTTTATTTTTCTATCAAGAACATCCCTTAAATATTCCTCAAATCTTACTTCTCTTCTTCTATAACCCGGTGTAGATACATTAGCGATGTTATTTGCTATAACCTGGGATCTTAAATAATATGCATCTAATGCCTTTCTTAAGACAGGTATTGAAGTCTTATTGAAGATCATTTTATCTAATATTGTCATATTTCCCTCCCTTTCTCTTTTTTTACCTTTTCTATTAATTTTTTTGCAATAAATATGCCAAAAAATAATATGATGATATATATCTTTGATATTTAGAAACTAATAAAATAAGATTAAAATAAGATTATATTAATAGAAATTTACGTATAAATCTAAATTTAATTGAGAATAGCAGTATCTTATCCATTCTGTAAAAAATTCATTTCTATGACTTCTCCAACGATTTATTGGATTGGTGAAATCTATATTTTTAGGTGGATCAACATCTGTTCTTCCTTTCTTCATATCTCTCTCATATTCTTCTATAAGTCTTCTAGTATTATATTCAGGATGTCCTAAATGAATTAAAAATTTTCTATCATAGCTTTCAAAAATAGTATAACCAACCTCTTTTCCATATGCCAGAAGCCTTACTTCATTATTTCTTGCTGCATCTTCTAAATCCTCATCTCTTATTCCTGCATGTCTTGATTGAGGAACCCAAAAAACATCATCCATATTACCTGTAACAGGATGGGTTCTATCTATATTCCAAACTTCAAAAACTCCAAAAAGCTTTTTAGGATAATTAATCTTAGGAATCCCCATTAAATAAGCTAGCGCCAATCCTCCCCAACATATTCCAAGCGTAGAAAAAATATTTTTTCGAGCATCCTCTAGAATTTCTTTTATCTCGTCCCAATACAAAACCTCTTCAAATTCTAAAAGCTCAACAGGAGCTCCTGTAACAATTAAAGCATCAAGTTTCCCTTCTTTATTTGCTTCTTCATAGGTTTTATAAACATTTTTTAAATGTTCATGGTCTGAACTTTTATATACATGAGATTCTAATTTTATCCAAACAGGCTCTATTTGTAATACACTTCTTCCTAAAGGATATAATAAATTAAACTCATATTTGTGAGCTTCAGGCATTATATTTAAAATACCAATTCTTAAGGCTCTAATATCCTGTCTTTGAGCTTGTTCTGGTGTAATACAATGAATTCTTAATTTTTCTAAGTCCTTTCTATATCTATAATCCTGTGGAAGAATAATAGTCATCTCTAGTACCTCGTATTTTAAATTTAATTTAGTACTTAAAATAAATAAAAACTAAGTAATTATCAAGAAACTAGACTATCCTAATTTAGGAAGTTCTATATTTTTCTTTATAGCTATTATTCTTAAAAAAGTAGTTGTTATAAAACAAAAAATAAATCCTATATCTAATGGGAAACCTAAATATTTTACTAATAAATAATAAAGGCTTGCTCCAATAATACTAGCTGATGCATAAAAATCTGCTCTCAAAACAATAGGGACTTCTCTTACTAAAATATCCCTTATAGCTCCACCCCCAACCCCTGTTAATGTTCCTAAAGAAACCACTGTTAACATATTTAAATTGAAATCATAGGCTTTACTGGCTCCTATTGCTGTAAATACTCCCAGTCCTATTGCATCTGCATATTTTACAATATCTATTCTTTTTTGAATTTTATCATAAAAAAGAAAAGTTAAGAATCCTGCAACTACAGAAATAATAAAATAATTTATATCTCTAAAAAATACGGGAGGAAATTCTCCTATAATAATATCTCTTAACATACCTCCACCTGCTGCTGTAAAAACACTTAATGTAATAAGTCCTAAAATATCTAATCTATGCTTTATTGCGACAGAAGCTCCTGAAATTGCAAAAAAGAATGTCCCGAACAAATCAAACGCATAAATAAAAAATTGTTTATCCATATTAAAAAAATAAATTTTTTTTAAAAAAAAGGAGTTGTATTATATGTTTGATATATCCGTTATAATATCTACATACAATAGACCAAAAATCTAAAAACCCTTCTTCTAAATTTACGAATGCCAAAAAATGTAAACTTTGAAATAATTGTTGCTGAGATGGGTCTCAACCACCTACTTTTTATGAAAAATTAGTAGATAAATATATATACAGAAAAGATGATAAAAGTGTGAGAAAAGTACAATTATTAAATCTAGCTATAGATTTCTTTGAGGGAGAATTTTTGCTATTTCTTGATGATAATATAAGAATTCCATCCCCTTATTATTTAGCCACTCATTTAAAATATCTAAAAGAATATTATATAACTAAAGGAATGGTTAAGTATTATGAATATGATGAAATAAATGATAAAATTGGACGATTTTTAAATATCATAGAAGGAACAAGCAAACATACTGAAACCTGTATAAATCTTGATATCAAAAAATCAATAACAATTGATATTAAAAAATTTGATCCTATATATAATAGAAAAATTTCTCTATACGAACAACCAATATATTATATACCAGAAGAAACAGCCTCTGTATTACATATAGGAAAATTTTTCCAGTTTGAAGAAAATGAAAGAAATCAAAAATTGGTTGAAAAAAATCAAAAAATATTTAAAGAAAAATGACATAAAATAAAAGAAATATTTAAGCAAAAAGATATTAAAATATATAATTATGAAGATCTTTTCTAAAAAAAAGGCTCCTAGAATTATATTATCCTAGGAGCCTATAATCCATTTTGATATTTCTATTAATAAGATAGTTCTGCGAAATTAGAAGGTTCTTCTATATAAAGCTCTGGAGCATTACCTTGATATTCATCACCTGCAGGATCTCTTGTATTATTCCATGCATAGTTATCATATCCTGAGTAGGCATGAACCATTACACCATCAGATGCATCTAAATAAAATGTATTATCCCATATCCAGTTATTATTTGCTGTTAAATCATAAGCATTTGAAATATCAGGATTATTTGAACTTATAGATGAAGATCTATCTACAATAGCAACGCCTCTTGTAACTAACGTATTATTCTCTCTATAAAATGTACAACCATATATTCTTCCAAAAGTACCTTTTAAATTAATAAAAGAATCTGCATAATTTTCACCAGAAATCATTCCTCCATAAATTTTTGTATATCTTACTATATCCCCCACAGTTCCTTCTTTTATATCTACGCCTTCAGCTCCAGTATTTTTTATAATAGTATATTCAATTACATTACTATCACAATGCATATCATATTTGTCCCATTGAGAATTATCTGAACCTATATAAATTCCTTCACCAAATCCAGGTTGAACTAGTCCTATAGAATCTATTATACAATTTCTTACTATAACATGAGATGTTCCACTCCTTAAATGAAGTCCTTCATCTCCAATTTTATAAATTTCAACACCTTCTATTAAACTATAGGAAGCTTCATCTAACATTAATCCTTTTCCCCCATTTTTTAATATTAAATTTCTAATAATCCAATGTCCCCCATTTATCCATAAAATATAACCTGAGCCTTCTGTAGATAATCCCTCTAAAATAGGTTTGTTATTTGGATCCTGCGCTTCAATAATTATAGGATTATCTTCTGTACCACTTGCTTGAGAATAAAAATATATAGTTCTTGTCATTTGTGCATATTCTATTGTATAACTATCCGGAGCCTTATAAACCCCTGGAGCAACAAGTATTCTATCCCCTGGTTTTGCAAACAAAAGAGCATTTCTTAACTCCTCTACATTTGAAACAACAATTTCGTTGTATTCACCAAAAAAAGAGGTAGTATCCTCTGAAGTAGTTTGATTATCTGTATTTGTTGAATCTATACTTTCTGTTGTATCTTGAGTTGTTTCATCATTATTAGTGAAATTATCTTCTAAACCTTGATCATTAAAAGTAGATTCCTCGGTATTGGAATCTGAATTACTTTCTTGATTATTATCAAAAGATTCATATTTTGTAGAATCTGTTGTATTTAAATTTGAACTAGTATCTGTGGTATTTGAATCTACTATAACGGTATCAGCGACAGAATTATCGCCACCACAAGAAAAAAGAAATAAATTAATAATAAATGTTAATAATAATATTAATTTTTTATTCATATTCTTGCTTTGAGTTTTTTATAATATTATTCTTTTATTAAATTAAAATAACCTTATAATTTGAATATTCAAGATAAAATTATTATTGTAATAATAGTATTCTTAATCCTGAAGATATTCTAAATATATATCTGCAACTTTTTTCTGAGAATCTGTACTAAATTTTATAGTTGTATCATCAATATTCTGTGGGCATTGTTCACTACATTCTACATATATCCCATAATATTGATAATTTAATATATCACTATTGGATATATCCAAAGCGTTTTCTCTTTGTACTAAAATTGCTGTTTTACTATTAATAAACTTAACATATCTAAAAACTGCTCCTTCTGAAAAATCGTCTATTAAAATACCATAAGGAATACTAGCCTCATAACCCCAATATTTTTCACCCTCAAAGATAATAGAATCTTCTTTTGTCCCCTCACATATAAATTTTGTATTTGTCCCTACACTTATATAACCATCTTGTGGGAATATAAATCTTGCACCCGGAGAAACACTTACTTCTATTAAAGAATCTTTCCCCGAAATTTCTATACCATATTCTAAATAGTAAGTCAAAGATGGAATAGTACCTGATTTATCTAAATATTCATCTGGGGTATTTACCACAAAAATATCTTTTTGAAAAAAGTTGTTTTCTGATATATCAAGTAAATCCCTAGGAGAGATTGCTATATCATATTTATTTATATTCACAAAAGTATTATTTTCCAAAGTTTCTATACCATCATCTTCTGAATATATACCATAATTAAGATTGTTTTTAAATATAGAATTTTTTATAATAACTGAATTTGGATTTTTTTCTATATAAATCCCTGTTAAAGCGTTTTCAATATATGCATAATTAAATATATTATTTTTACTAGCAGAAAATTGTATCCTTATTGAAAAATTAGCATCAGTTATATCTTCACCAAATCTTTGTCCCCAATAATATATAGAATCTGAAATTAATGGCATAAATTTTACCATTAAACTATCACTTCCTAAAACTTCAATTCTTCCACTATCTTGGATATTTATATAAGACTCCCTATCAAATCTGAAAGTGGCTCCTTCATTAATTATTAAAGTTCCATTTGATATTTTACTAGTAGAATTATTAATAAACCACACATCTACATTTTTACCAATAATAATATCACCCTCGGTTGAATAATAATTACCATCAACAATATAAATCTTCTTTGGGTTATCTAAGGTCAAAGGACCTTCAAAAACTACATGCATAGTATCAAAAATCACATATACTTTTCTTTCTAAACTTACAATATTACTATCTAAGGTCATAATAGAATAAATAATACTATACTTTCCTGCTTTTGTTGTGTCAAGATTTGATTCTACATTTAAACTTCCTATAACTATAGATGGATCTACTATCTTTACTCCCAGATCCTTATAAGAATCTCCAACTCTTATAGTATCGGGATTTTTCCCTAACATTTCTAAATAATTAGAGACATTTTCTGCGATGTTTAAAGAGTTACCATTGTTATCATCACAATTAAATAAAAAAATAGAAATTATAAATATACTCACAAGTAATAGTAATCTAGAATATTTCATCATATATCTCCTATACAAAAACTTGAAACATAAAAGTTATAATAAAAAACAATCTAAAATATACGCCTATTAATTTAGTATATATTTATTTTTCTATAATTTCTACAATTTTTTCATATAATTTATTATAATCATAAAAACCTTCATATTGAGGAAATTCTTTCATAACCTTTTCAGAACCATTAAAAAAGAAAGCCATATCTGCTTCTTTAAACATTAATGTATCATTATAAGAATCTCCTATTGATATAACATAAAAACCCATATCCTTTAAATTTCTAACTGCTCTTTGTTTTCCATTGCCTTTTTGATCCCTCATTACATAATCAACAATAAAACCATCTTCTCCTATTATTAAACTATTACAAAAAATTGTAGGATAATCTAATTTATATGCTATAGGCATGAAAAACTCATAAAAGGTATCGGATAAGATAATAAACTGAAATTTTTCTCTTATTTTATTGATAAACTCCTTTGCTCCTTCTAATGGCTCTATTTTTTTTATAATCTCTATTAAATCAATATATTTTATGTTATTCTCTCTTAAAGTTGTTATCCTCATCTTCATCAACTGCTCATAATCAGATATATCTCTGGTTGTTAACTTTAGTTTTTCAATTCCTGTGATTGTAGCAACCTCTATCCAAAACTCCGGGAAAATAACCCCTTCTAAATCTGATATTATAACTACTGGTTTATTAATCATATATATCTCCCCTTTTTCTCTATTAAAACCTTTATTGTGTATGGTTCTACTTTTATCTTCTTTGTATAAACTTTTTCCTCTTTATCTAAAAAGCTATTATCTTCTCTGTAGGTATCTATTTTAAGAAAAAATTCTCCTTCTGGAATCTCAAAAAATAGATCCTTCTCCCAGAAATTAAATATCATAAATACCTGTTTTAGATTATTACCCTTTATATCCTTTTTTTCTTTCAATAGGACTGCTATACTTCTTGAAAAATATGAAAAATCAGGCTTATTTAGTTTTATGCCATGGAAGGAAATATCTAAATAATTTTCTATCTCCTTATATGTTTTCATTTTAAATATTCTATTTTCTTTTCTAAAATGAATTAACTTTTTTACAAACTCAAAAAACCATCTATTTTTTTCTAAAAACTCCCAATTATACCAGGAAATCTCATTATCCTGACAATATGCATTATTATTACCCTTTTGTGTTCTTAAAAACTCATCTCCTCCTAACATCATTGGGGTTCCTTGAGATAAAAATAATATCGTCATAAAATTCTTCACCTGTCTTTTTCTAATTTTTAAAACCTTTGTATCATCGGTTTCTCCCTCAACCCCATAATTGAAAGAATTATTATTATTATCCCCATCCCTATTTTCCTCTCCATTCTCCCAATTATGCTTATCATTATAAGAGACTAAATCCCAAAGTGTAAATCCATCATGAGCAGTTATAAAATTAATAGAATGAACAGGCTCTCTTCCTGAAGGCTTATATAAATCTGGACTACCCAATAATCTATTTACAAAATCCCTTACAACCCCATAATCACCTTTTACAAAACGTCTTACATCATCTCTAAACTTTCCATTCCATTCAGCCCATCTTTCCCCTGGAAAATTTCCAACCTGATAAAGCCCTGCCGCATCCCAAGCCTCTGCAATTATTTTTGTTTTGGAAAGTACAGGATCCTTGGAAATCTGCTCTATTACAGGTGGATTGGGTAAAACATTACCCTTCTCATCTCTTGAAAGAATACTTGCCAAATCAAATCTAAATCCATCAACATGCATCTCTGTTACCCAATACCTTAATACATCAATTATAAAATTACGAACAACAGGATGATTTGAATTAACAGTATTTCCACATCCTGAAAAATTCAAGAAATTTCCATTATCATCTATCATATAATAGGTTTTTGCATCTAATCCCTTAAAAGAATAAATCACCTCTGGTGAGGCTCCTTCTCCTGTATGATTAAATACTACATCTAAAATAATCTCTATCCCATATTCATGAGCTTTTTTTACTAATAATTTAAATTCATCAACCTGACCACCTCTTATACCACTCTCAGCATAAGAAGCCTTTGGAGCAAAAAAGGCTAAAGTTGAATATCCCCAATAATTATATAGTCTTTCACCTGTTTTAGGATTTTTATTAATATTTTCTAGTTCATCAAACTCCATTATAGGCATTAATTCTATTGCTGTTATACCCAACTCTTTTAAATATGGAAGTTTTTCTATCAATCCTTTGAACGTACCTCTTGATTTAACCCCAGAAGAAGGATGGATTGTAAATCCTCTTACATGAGTTTCATATATTATTGTATCAGCATAACATCGAGCAAGTTGTCTATCATCCTGCCAATCGAAATTGGATTTTACAACAAAACTTCTTCTTTGATATCCATAATAATTTCCTTTTCTTTTAAAACGCTTCCCCCACTCTGCCCCGCCGGATAAGGCCAAAGAATATGGATCAAAAAGCACTTTTTTAGGATTAAAAAACTTACCTTCTTTAGGATTAAATTCTCCAAAAGCCCTATATCCATATTTTACATTCCCAGGAAGACCCTCTATATAAATATGCCAAATATGGCCTGTTTTATTTAAAACAGGATCAAGTTCTATCTCTATAAAAGGAGGCTCTTTTCCACTTTCAAATAGAACTAAATGAATTCTTTCTGCTAAAGAAGAATAAACACTAAAATTTATACCATTCTCTATGAAATTCGCCCCTAATGGAAGAGGCTTCCCTCTTCCTATTTTTAAATAGTAATCTTTTACTTGAATTTCTTGATAAATAAACACCTTTATTCTCTTAGTTTTGATTATTTTAATTTTATTATTGATTGAAAAATAAATTTTAAAATAAAGAAATGAAAAAAAGCCCTGCATAAGCAGGGCAAAAATTAATAAGTTTAAAACTTCATCTTTTTCATTGCATTCTCTGCAGCTAAAACTATAGGATACATAGTTGGAGGAGCTGTTAAGAGTGGATGAGTTCCAAATTGCATTGTAAATAGTTCCTCTGCTGTCATTCCCTTTTGAATTGCAAGTCCTAATATATTTATAATTTCTCCAACACTCCTTCCCCCTAAAATTTGAGCTCCTATTAATACACAAGAACTTCTTGAAAAGATTAATTTTATCTTTATCTTTTCTGTACCTGGAAGTTTGCCTGGGTGTTTATCTATTGTTTGAGCTTCTCCTATAACAAAATCAAAATATTCTTCCATTGCCATTGTTTCATTTAATCCTGCTGCAGCAAATGTTAATCCCTCTATTGAAGAAGAGAATATTGCTATATTTCCTTTATTTTCTCTTATCATCTTTATTCCATAAAGATTAGAAGCCGCAATTCTTGCATCAAATGTTGCTGTTGAAGCAAGCATCAATCTTGAAGCCCTTCTAGTATAAAAATCCTTATGTTCAACACAATCACCACATGCAAAAATGTCCTTTTCAGATGTTCTCATATACTCATCTGTCCATATTGCGCCTGTCTTACCTATAAATAATCCTAACTTTTGTGCCAACTCTACATTAGGTTTATATCCAACTGAAAGTATTGCTGCATCCACATCTATTACTTCTCCATCCTCAAATTCTATCCTTTCAAGCTTTCCATTACCAATAAATCTTTTAACCCTTTTTGATGTTTTTATTTCAACCCCTTTAGATTTTAAATTTTCCTCTATAACCTCAGAAAAATCCTTATCAAAAGCAACTGGTAATATTCTATTCTGTGCCTCTATTAAATAAACTTTTTCTACCTCTTTTCTAATTTCATCTGTTACCTCAACTCCTATAAATCCTGCTCCTATAACAGCAACTCTCTTTGCTTTCTTTATTTTTTCAACCATATTTTTTAAATACTCATAATCTTTTGGAACAACAAAAATATTTTCTAAATCTTTTCCTTCAATTGATGGAACAAATGGTTTAGAACCTGTTGCTAAAACTAATTTATCGTACTTTATTTTATCACCGCTTTTGGTTATAACCTCTTTGTTATCTTTATCAATATCAACAACCTCATCATAAATAAATTTAACCCCTAAATCCTCAATTGGTTTAACACCCATTATATCATCATCTACAGATTTTAATGTAGAAAAAATATATGGAATACCACATGGAACCATTGATATCTTCTCTTTTCTTATAACCGCTACCTCTTTATCTGGATACATTACTTTAGCAGTCTTTGCTGCTATTAACCCTGCAGCAGAACCTCCAATTACTACTATATCAGCCATCTTTTTCTCCTTGTTTTTTTATTTTTGTTATTTTTTTCACATTTTTAAAAAAATAATTTAAAATGTTAGAACAATCAAACTTTTTTTTTGGAAAATTTAA